>ERZ772935.635-NODE-635-length-13914-cov-4.207446_pt1 | contig 13914 bp, 6 predicted proteins | sample MGYA00511683_ERZ772935 | MGnify/ENA primary metagenome ERZ772935 (study PRJEB29015, sample SAMEA2738086) | human oral metagenome | biome: human oral; feature: human-associated habitat; material: saliva | place: China | collected 2228 ...
GGTGCACTTGTGGCTCTTATTTGTCTTGGAAAAGACAAATAGCCCTTCGTTATCCTTGGATAATTAGGTAACTGAAAGGCCATTTCATCACGTATTTATTTCTTGAGATGAGCCCGACGGAACCACTCGTTTGGCTATCTATTTATATTATAGATATAATTATATATATCGTCAAATTACGATGAACAATACTATTGATTTCATTAAATTTGAATTAGTATAGGCAGTGACTAAATCACTGCTTTTTTATGTTCTAGTTTTATAACTCAAATATTAATATCTTAAATAACTTTAAATAAAAATAGAGAAATTCATTTACAATTCACTAAAAATAGTGTAATATTTTAAACATATTTTAAAAGTGTTAAATGTGAGTTCTTAATAAAGTGAGTATATATCTATCTTTTCATATAAATAAAGACTAATAAATCAATTCTCAGATATATATTCAACTATGAAGGAGCTTTCACAATTGTGATTGTATTGTAAGTGAAGTATTGGTTGAGGTGTAAGAGGATGAGAGCAAGAAATAAATTTTTATTATCTGCTGTTATGATGACTTTATTGTCATCTACGATGGCTATGCCTAGCACATGGGCTGCAGCAGGTCTTAATTCCGATGGACGTATTTTTGCAACTACTGCAGATAGCAAATTTGAAAGTACAGGTAATACGACTGCGAATGGTGTAGTCGCATCTGATGGTGGTCAAGTTACAATTGGCTCTTTGGATACTCCTGATGCATCTCAATTGCCTAAACGCTATCGTCAACCAGCTTTCATTACAGGCATGCTAAATAACAGTTCCATTCAAGTGGACGGCGGGGTTATGGATGTGACTACTGCACCATGGAAGTCTCCATATCCAGTAGCGTTTGCATATAATAGTAAAATTAATCTTGGCATTGATGATGCGGGTACTGTAAAACACAAAGTGTTTAATATGCAAGGTGATGTGCTGGTATCTGATAAAATGATGCCTCCTCATCAAGAACAGCAACCATCTGTAATTAATATCGGCCTAGGCCGCGCTCATAACAGTCCTAACCAATTTTCCGGTAAGGCTGTGAACACCTTAGAGGATAAAGGTGGCGAGATCAACATGACCTTTGATGGTGGTATGTGGAGCCATGATAGCATGGGCGGATTGGAATCTTTCAAAATTGATGGTAAAACAGAACGTAGTAGTATTAACAACCTCACAGGTACTCGTACGCGCGAAGGTTTTAGCCGTATTTCCCAAGATTCTCGCAGCGACATTCATGTAAATAAATTGAACGGTCATATTAATGTTATTTATGACATGACTAGTGGTACTGGCTTAAATTATGCTAAACCAGGTTCTAAGAAAAACGGGCTTGATCCGGCTGATATCGAGGGCGGTAACTTCATCGTAAAATCTGCTACGACTGGCTCTGGCGTGCATGGCTATGTAACAGGCGATCATCTTGATACTTCTTCTGAAAGCAATGCAAACAAGATTTTAGATAACTTAGCCCACAAATTCTATTATGAAAACTATGTAAAAGGTGAAAGAAACCTTTCTGGTACTGTATCCATCGCTTCTAAAGGTATTGTGTCTAGCTATAAAAAAGCATTGACTACAGACCAAAAAGAAGGGGATATTACATGGAAAGATGGTAATGGCCAAGGCTCTTATGTAGTGCCAGAACCAAAACCTACACCGACTCCGGATCCAAAACCAGTTACGCCAGTAACTCCAGACCCTAAACCTGTTACACCAGTAACTCCAGATCCAAAACCAGTTACACCTGTAACACCAGCACCTAAACCAGTAAATCCTAATCCTGTTATTCGTGGTGCTTATGATACACCTCATATGCGTGGTATTCGTTCCGCTGTAGTAGGAAATATCAACGCTTGGCGTACATTAGCTGACGATATGTATCGTCCTCGTGTATTGCAACAAGGTGAACCAACTGGTATTTGGGCTCGCATCGGTGGCGGTAAATACAGCTACTCTGGCAGCGGTATCGACACAGCTACAGATTATACACGCATCCAAGGTGGTTATGATGCTAAAATCAGCCGTGGTTGGACTGTAGGTGGTCAAGTATCTTACCTTCGCGGTTCTGAAGACTATGTATTCGATGGTTCCGGCAAGGTTAAATCCTTCTCCGTTGGTGCGTATGGTTTGAAAGACCTTGGCAAAGATCAATATGTACATGTAGAAACTCAAGTTGGTCGCGTATCTAATGACTTCACAGCTCGTAATGAAATCGGTGAAGCTATGTCTGGTGATACAAAATCCAATGCGTACAGCATCGGTGTTCGCTATGGCAAAACATTGAAATACGATAACGGTTTCTATGTAGAACCACAAGCACAATTGAACTTTACACACTTCGGTGGCCGTAACTTCAATGTAGGTAATGTATCTGTTAACCAATCTAGTGTAAACAGCACTTCTGGTAAAATTGGCCTTGAATTGGGTAAACAATTTGGCAATGGTAACCTTTATACACGTTTTGCAGCAGGTCATGCTTTCACAGGCAATGTAAAAACTGCATTTGCTAGTGGCAGTGTTGCGAAATTAACAGAGCAAGACCTTAAAGGTACTTGGACTGAACTTGCTTTCGGCGGCCGTTATGGTTTCAATAGCAACAATAGTGTATTCGCTGATGTTGCTACTGGTTTGTCTGGTGACCTCCAAGCAGACTGGGGTGTAAACGCAGGATTTACGCATAAGTTCTAAGTGTAGATTTATTAAATAATCTTTTTGTACAATAGCTAACATATATAGCCTCCTAATAATAGAGTCATGACTTTATTATTAGGAGGCTTTTATTGTATGGAGCATAGAACTAACTATATAGCCACCTATGCATTTTTCTTATAACCTTAAGAAAAAACTATATAGACGAAATACGATATATTGTGTATACTAATGAAATTAGTAAGCATACTAGGATCATGATTGATTGATGCTTACTGTATTAATATATTTACCATGCTTAGTATGGGGATCTCTATGGGGATAACATTTCCTAAAGAGATAATATCTAGTGTATGATAAATGAAGTAGCTCTGGGGAGGGCACTTCGAGAGAGGAGACTTATGAAACTAATTAAATTATTACCAGTTATGGCAATTGCTTCTGTATGTGTTGCTGGCCAAGTACATGCGGCACAAGATCCTTTGATGATGCCTGAACAACCTGCGGCTCCTTTGACTGCAGAACAACAAGAAATCTCTCTTGCTGTTCCTAGTGAAGAGGTAAAAGCTGTAGTATCTGAATTTGCAGCATTCCAACTTGGTCAACCAAATACTGGCCGTGTGTCTGGTCAAGAACGTCTTGCTAACAATGCGTTGTACTACATGAACGTTCGTCGTAGCTGGTACATCACAAGCCATCGCTATAAAAAAGACAGCTATGCTCGCGTAGCATTAGATCGCTTGTACTTAGATTACAAAGAATTCTTCACGAATAACACTACAGTATCTGAAATGAACCAAGCTGAATATGAACGCCAAATCTTAGCTATTCTTGAAAAGAATACTGAAAATATGAATAATGATGAATTGCGTTTCTACATGAACGAAATGGTAATCTACAGCTTGAAAGAAGCTATGCGTGATGGTAATAACCGCGTTAAACGCATCCGCTAATCGGTATATATAACTATATATCTATGAAAGAGGTAACGGCATAGGCCGTTGCCTCTTTTGTTTTCAAAACAAATGCCCTCGTAGGAACAAATTCTACGGGGGTTTGTTTATTAATTAATTATATTATCTGATCTGATCTATTCTTTATGAATTATTATTTATATTATTTACATATTTTTTCGATAGCAGTATAATCTACTTGTAGAATTATGAGGAAAGTATGAAGGAGAAGTGTTTTGTAGTGTAACAAGGGAGGCGTATGATTATGAATCACGCAAAGAAACTACAATTATTAGCAGTACTCGGAGTTTTGACTATATCTTCTGCTAGCTTGGTACAGGCTGCAGATATTCCTGTTGTTTCTAGTGGTGGTGCCACTTATAACATTGGTTTACAAGGCTGGTCATCTTTCACTAACTCAGATAATGTACATCTTGGTGGTCAAACTGGGGCGGCTAACAGCGATCCCTATGCCCATGCAGGGGATCCAAATGCAAAGGGTAATAATATTGCCATCGGACGTCTTACCTTGAATGGTTCTCAAGGCGGTGGCAATGTTGCATTAGGTGCTAAGAGCTTTGTAGGTGGTAAAGGTGACTATAACTTTTTAGGTAACTTTGCAGCAGGCTTTAAATCAACTATTTCGGATACAATTGCGGTAGGTTATTTTGCAGGAGCTGGCTCTGAAGGTAATAAAAACGTATGGCTCGGCGCTTCTCAAGCTGGCGGTAGCAAGGGGAATAACACTGTATTAATCGGTTCTAACTCTACAGTAAATGGTAATTTTAACTATGGCATGGGTCATGGTGTTATCTTTAAAGGCGATAAGAACTCCGCTATTGGCGCATATAACAAAATTGAAGGTAACCAATCAGGCGCCTTTGGTGTAGGTACGTATAATGTAGATACTGTTAAGGGCGATAATTCCTACAGTGTTGGTAACAAGAACCAAGTGAGTGCTAATAATACATTCGTAGTTGGTAATAATGTGAAAACATCTCTAGACAATGCAGTTGTATTAGGTAATAATTCTACTGCTGAAAGTAGTGATGTAGTGAGCACTCCTAGTTATACCTACAATAATGGTGTTACTGAAAGCTTCGCCGGTACTGCTCCTGTGTCTACTGTATCTGTTGGTGCGGCAGGTCAAGAACGCACTATCACTCATGTTGCAGCAGGTCGTATTACAGCGGATTCTACAGATGCGGTTAACGGCTCCCAATTATATGGTACAAACCAACAAATTGATGTATTGCATCGCGATGTACGCCACGTGGAAAAAGAATCCAACCGCGGTGATGCTCGCGCCGCAGCACTAGCTGCATTGCATCCACTACAATTTGATCCTGACCATAAGGTTCAAGTTATGGGTGGCTATGGTCACTACAAGGGCGAAAATGCATTGGCTCTTGGCGTAGGTTACTATCCGAAAGAAAACCTACTCCTTACAGCGGGTACAACTGTAAGTGGTGATTTGATGGCCAATGTAGGCGTGTCTTATAAATTCGGTGAAAATAAAACATTGCCTAAGATTTCCCCTGCATCCTATAACGCATTGGAACAACGGGTAGATACATTAGAAGCACAAAATAAAAAACTACAAGAAACAGTAGATATGCTTGTGCAAAAACTTAATGAAAAATAGGGTTTAAAAGATATGAAAGAGGTAATAACATGGTTATTACCTCTTTTTTATATACATATAATAGTAAAATAATACGTTTCTAGTGAGTACCTATCTTGACATACATAAACATTATTCGATACACTAGTATATATTTCATTTGTTGTTCATGAATTTTAAATGTAGAGAGTAATGAAACGTATTGTGTGTATCGCCTTGAGCGCCCTATTGTGTTGTGTGGGTACAGCTGAGGCAGAAAAACAACAATTACATAATGATAAGGGCGTAGTGTCTGCAAAAACTGATGCTCAAACAGAACGCATGAAGGCCGCATCAGAGGGCTTTCACATTACGCCTGCTGCCACACCAGACCATGTGATTGGCCAAGGTGGGCCGCTCATCATGGATCGGCAAGATACTAAGACCGTGCAGTATAGCAATGTGGATGCAGTGAATCGCGCCATTAATGCGGTGGCTATGTCCAATGTATCTAATGCTATGTATGGTGCCAAAGGTAAGCCGTGGATGCGACGCACTACGCTGAGTTTTCAGTTCCAAGAAGGGTGGAAGCCGCTGTATTCTGCGGAGACTATTCAGCCTCTAGGTCATTACGATAATACCTCTCGTGATGTGTGGTTTACGCAGCAGCGCATTTCTCGCGCCTCTGATACGGGTACTACCCTTAATGTAGGTGTTGGGTACCGTCGTATCTCCAAGGACGACCGTCGTCTCTATGGGGCTCATCTATTCTATGACCACCGTTTCTTAAATCGTCACGATCGACTCAGTGCTGGTCTTGAATATATGTCTGGTGAAAGCGAATTTCGTTTTAATTGGTATGGTTCTGCTTCCGATGAGCGTGTTTTGGATGCGAACCTGCATACCTTAGAGCGAGTATCTAATGGTTACACCTTAGAATATGGTAAAACCTTTAAAAATGCGCGCTGGGCTAGAGTCTATGTTGAAGGCTATCACTGGAACCAGGATCGACAAGCTGATAAGAATGGTTTGCGCATAGGCTCTGAGATGCAACTTACGCCGCGTGTATCTGTAGATATGGGTTACAATAAACCGGAACATAGCTCTGGCGGTGCATATGGTAAAATTACGTTCCGTTTAGCAGGATCTCCGATGGCTTGGTATGGTGGCAAGCATCGTTTAGAACAATCTGCAACGGTTCGCGATAAAATGCTCAACCTCGTAAGACGAACTAATACGGTTTTTGTTGAACAATAATTTTGATAACTGAATAGACAAATTGGATGGTCATGCCATTTTCTGCATTCATTTTATTTTAATGAAAATTAAATGAAAAATAACCTACTATTATTCATATATAAGTGATATACTCTAGGTAAGGGAAACGTTAGTGTTCATATCAATTGTTCTTTAAGATAATGGCTTTTTATAAAAGCCATTATCTTATTATTGATGCCGTGTGATCGCCCGTTCATCTTAGTTACTCTCCAACTATTTAATAATCTTTGTGTTGTGTTTACTTCAAAATCTCTCTCTTAATAACAAACCTATATCATACGGCACCGGTAAGAGATTTGCCTTCCTCTTACCAAAAAAAGGGTAGTTAATCCTCATCGATTAACTGCCCTTTTTTATATTCTCTTAATAGATATATAAATTACTGTTTACAAAATTCGTATACGTGCTACAATATTCATATAAGACTCATGAATAAAAAGTGAATTTTGATGCAAAGAGAGAATGATAGGTTTTGTAGTTTATAAATGGAGGTTCTAAACTATGAACAAACGGAAACGTTTATTAACCGTGTTGATTAACGGTGTGCTATTGTCTAGCTTGTGTATGGTAGCTAGCGCTGTAGACACTACACCAGGTTCAGGAAATGGCGTTGCTTATGGTACAGGCAGTAACGCACCAAAAGCAGAAAACGTAGCGATTGGTAAGGATGCTAAGATTGCATATAGCGGTGGTGTTGGACAACCTTCCACCGGTGATATTGTAATTGGTGGTGGAGCTCATACTAACAACTATATTGATCAAGGTGGTGGCATTGCTATTGGTGCTAATTCTTTTGTTGAGAATATGGTTGGTGGCTTTGAAAGAGCTTTCGACTTTAAACAGGCTGGATATAATAGTTTATTTGGATTCCCATATGGTTTACCACAAGACCCCACTAAAATGGTAACTGGTGTTGCGATTGGTCAAAATACATATGCTCGTTCTGGCAGTGTTATGCTAGGGACACACAACTATAAGGGAAAATTAGGCGATGTAGATGTGGATAGTGCTCATACAAAAGATAATAATGGCCATTTATTTTCTACAACAGTAGGTGCTAATAGTTATTCTAATGGCTTATTCTCTTCTGTAGTAGGTTCATATTCTATCGCCTCCTCTAAATATTCTGCATCATCTGGAAATGAGACTAAGAATTTCGGCTCTACAATCACTGGTGCGTTAAATAGCATTGAGTCTGCAAGTTCTAGTTCTAGATATGCTGGAATTGCTAATAGTATTGTAGGTGTAGCAAATAGAACTAATAACTCTAATGGCTCTTTAGTATTCGGTGCAGGTAATGAAATTACAAACTCTATCACTAGCATTTCTGGTGCACCAACTAGTGGTGGCGACAATCCTAATGAATTGCGCAATAGCGTAAAGAATGCTGTCAAAGTTGCTAAAGGTGGTGGTGCTACAATGGCTTTCGGTGGCGGCAACAAGGCTGACTACACATTGCGCACATCTATGATTGGTGTTAATAATACTGTTACAGGTGCGAATGGTGCTGAAAGCGCAGATAACTTTGTAGTAGGCGTTGGTAATACTGGTACGAATGTACAACATATGACGGCTATTGGTTCTAAGAATACTGTATCGGATGCTAATAATACAGTTATTGTTGGTGATAACCGTAAGGTAACAGGTGCTAATAATTCTGTTATTATTGGCTCTAGCGATGCAGAAACTACTACAACTGTAAATGATGCAGTAGCTATTGGTCATAATACTGAAGTATCTGCTGAAGGCGGTGTAGCTCTTGGCAGTAAATCTAAGGCGACTGTAGCAGCTGGTGCAGCTGGTTATGATATCAGCACAAAAGCAGCATCTACTGATACAAGCTCCACATGGAAAGCGACAGCATCTGCTGTATCTGTTGGCGATGTAGCTAATGATGTAACACGTCAAATTACATCTGTTGCAGCTGGTACCAACGATACTGATGCGGTTAATGTAGCACAACTTAAAAAGGTAGAAACTAAAATCTCTACTGTTGAGGCAGATGCTAAAAAACATACTACTGTAGTAGCTGGTGCTAATACGACTGTAACACCTGGTACAAATGCTAATGGTGGTGCTGAATATAAAGTAGCTGTTAATAAAGACTTAGTAGAAATGAGCTCTGCTAACTTCGGCAAAGCAACTGATAATGTGCGTTCTCGTATCGATAAAGACCGTGCTAGCTTCTTCAACGGTAGCGAAAATATCGGCATTTCACCTACTGGTGTTCAAATTGAAAACACAGATACTTTAGAACAAGCAAAATTTGATAAATACGGTATGTATGCTAGTGAAGGGAATACAACTGTTTACTACACTACAAACGGTATTAGTGCAGGCGATCAAAAAATCAATAATGTGAAAGCTGGCGTAGCAGATACTGATGCGGTTAACGTATCTCAACTTAAACGTTTACAAGATCAAATCGCAGCATCTTCTAGTGTTACAACTGTAACAGCTGGTGACCACATTAAGGTAACACCAACTGTAAATGGTAATACTCACGATTACAAAGTATCTCTTGCTGATGATATTGCTGATCAAATTACAAATAACACAACAAATATCAACAAAAATACAAATGATATCAAAAATATCAAAGGCGACTTATCCAAGATGGATAAACGTGTCAATAAATCCGTAGCAGGTGCAGCAGCGTTGGCAGCATTGCATCCACTTGATTTCGATCCAGATGCTAAATGGGACTTTGCTGCAGGCTATGGCCATTACCGCAGCGGTAATGCTGCCGCATTAGGTGCTTTCTATCGTCCTAATGAAGACGTACAACTTAGTGTAGGTTCTACTGTAGGCAGTGATGAAACAGTATTCAATGCTGGTTTATCTGTAAAAGTAGGCGCTCATAGCGGTGTATCTCGTTCTCGTGTAGCAATTGGTAAAGAAGTATTAGCTCTTAAGAAAACAGTAGCTGAACAAAATGCTCAAATTCAAAAATTGACTACATTGTTGAATGGTGTTGCTGGTACTAAGATGAAAGCCGATCACACAACATTGTTCCCAGATATCCCTACAAACCATTGGGCATATGAAGCTGTAAGCGATTTATCTCGCCGTGGTTTAGTAGAAGGCTATCCAGATGGCACATTCGGTGGTGACCGTATGTTAACACGTTATGAATTTGCTCAAATCGTATACCGTGCTATTCAAGACGGCGTAACAGTTAATGATCGCCTTGTAACAGAATTCAGCCCTGAAATGGCTTTGTTCCGTGTTGACACTGTAGCGAAAAATGCTAAAGGCGAACCAACAATCGAACGCGTTCGTGTTAATAAAAAATAAGGATACTATTAGTTTATAGTGTTCACACAACTTAATAAGTAGCTACTATGCATACCTCAACTCCACCCCGAGGTCGCATAGTAGTGAATATAAAAAGGAGTAACTGATATGATCAGTTACTCCTTTTGTAGTTCCATATTATGTAATTTTCGATATTGTTTGTGATTATATTATTTGCGATTTATTTGGCAAAATAACCTAGCGATTGGATGTGCGCGATGGACTCGTTTAAATATTGCTCAGAGGACACAATGTGTTTAGTACCGTCAGCTTTTGTTCTTTCAATGGTCAAGTTTTCATTCATAGTATCAATTAATTCTTTTCGAGATATTGGTTTTGCCATCAATTTCATGATGTAGGATAAGCCTTCATTTACTGAAAAGTCTATTTGGTTATACATATTGCCGAGGCACATGTATTGATAACCACCTTTTTCAACAAGTGTGGATACATAGTTGATAAAGTGTTCTGGAATATAGGTTTTGTTTTCCTCAAATGGTAATTGGTCATATTTTTTAGTATATGTGTTGATATGGCCGACGATAGCAAGATGGAATAAACGTTTATACATAGCATCAGTATCGATTTCAGAATCAGGATGATGCTCTTCAATATGTTTCATTATATCTGCTACATTGAATGGTCGTTTTGTATCCATTAATTCTTGAATGCTAATGTGCATAACATTGGTCCACTCTGGAGGAACACCAGGCTCTTCATCTAATGCATTGTTGAAGTATAGTGTATCTAGTACTTTCTTCTCAACCCTTTCGTCATGGGAAATTTTATCTTCGTTACTACACTTTGTTAATAGGGCCATGCGGAACTGAGTATCATACACATAATCGTAGTACTGCTCCTTATCAATGTAGCTATCTCTAGCTAATGTTCTAATATTATTTTCGACATTACTATCAAGCCATGTAATGAAGGAACGATTCAATGTTTCGTCACCGATGTAAGCGCAACCTTGCTCTTGCGCACGTTCAATAAATTCTGATACATATACAGGATCATTAATAGCTTCTAAGTATTCGTGCCCAACATAATAATCGTTAGATTGTAATACACGATTGATATTTTTAATTTTATAATCAGAAATTTGTTGGGAACGTTCATCTAATTTCATTGTTTCTGCAATTAATTTCAATACATTTTTCGTATAGATTGTACGTTCTTGTAATGAATCATTAGGTGCATGTTTTTCTGAATATAACATAATATCTCGTAATTGCTCTAATCGTTTCCAACCGGGATACGTATTATATGAAACATAGGCGATACCGCGATCAGATAAGTTGCGACTGCAAATATTAAGGATTTTATCTTTTACCACATCAGGCACCCAAGACCAAATACCATGGACGATAATGTAATCGAAGGTACCAAATGAATCATCAATATCCATAATATCTTTTTCTAATAATGTAATATTTTTTAGCCCCATCGATTCAATTAATTCATTTCCATGCTTTACCTGTGTAGGGGATAGGTCGATACCTGTAAAGGTAGTCGTTGGATTATATAGGGCTTGGGGAATGATATTTCCACCGCAAGAAGAGCCCAACTCTAATACGCGCGCGTCTTCAACTGGTACTGGGTCTAAGCCATAAATAAGAGCTTTTGCCATTAAAGATGTAATACATGTATTGTAAAATGGTTTTGATACGTATAGAAAATCGTCGTAAGATTCCTTTAGGTCGTTAATTTTAGATTGATCTACACTAGTAATGTGTTGTTTACTCATTAGAATATATCCCCTCTATAACTAATACTCGTAAAATGGTCCTCATAATGATTTAGTATATCATAATTTTCTGTGTAAATAAGAAGATACAGTCATATTTTTTTCAATTATAGAATGATATATGAATAATTTATGAAATAGCCTTCAAAGGGTTATTATACTTTCATATCTAGATTTTTTAGAGAACCATATTTTATAGATAATATATAAATACGTTTCAAAATCGATAAAAATCAATCTTATTAAATCAATTAATCGTTTATTTATAACTTGCATTAATGTGGTTATCTAAAAAAATCGTACTGCATAGAGAAAAATAGATTATATTTTATAAAATACGTATAAAACACCGAAAAAATGAGTAAAAAAACACTCATATATTAAATTTTGTTTAACAAAATAAAGGTTCTGACAACAAATCCTGATGTTTATGATAAAAACATGAAGAAAACTATTTACAACATTTTCGATATATGATATTCTGTTCATGACACAAAATGAAAGAAATATGAAAGATACTCAGAAAGGCGTAAAGGTATGGGAAATTTAGGCTTTTCGTTCTTTTGTATTTAAATGATTTAATTATAAGGATTGTAATTGTGTCTAGTTAAGAAAGGGGTTCATAGTAATATGAATAAAATCTTTAAAGTTGTTTGGAGCAAAACTAAAGAGTGCTACGTAGTAGTTTCCGAAGTTGCAAAAAACAATGGTGGTAAGAAAAAAGCTCTTGCTAGCGTATTAGCTGGTTTGGCTATGGTAGCTGCTACAGCAGGTACACCGGTGCATGCTGATGTTGGGTTGGGAGGCAGTTCAGTTAATATTTCACCGAATGGCACATATAATGGTTCTAACTCTGTGACTCCAAACTCTGTTGTAGTTGGTTACCAAAATAATACAACTGGTGGTAGCGGTAATGGTCACATTATATATGGTGCTAATAACAAAGCGAATCAAGATTCTTCTTTAGCTATTGGTAACCAAAACACAGCAACTGGCCCTGCAGCATCTGCTATTGGCGTAGGATCTCAGGCAACTGGTAGAAATACAATTGCAGTAGGTAATGTAGCAAAAGCTAGTAATACGGATAATATCGCTATTGGTACATATTCTGAAGCATTAACTAGTGGTCAAGATGCATATGCTCTTGCAGTGGGTTCTTATTCAAAAGCTAATGCTCATATGGCAGTTGGTATTGGTGCAATTGCTAAGGCGACAGGTAGTGAATCTACAGTAGTTGGCGCTGGTTCTACAGCAAGTGGTGCTAATTCTACTGCTCTTGGTGCTCGTAATACTGCATCTGGTCTTCGCTCTGTTGCTATTGGTAAAGGTAATAATGCTATTGCAGAAGATACTATTGCAATGGGTACTACCAACAATGCGAAGATTGGTGGTGCTATTGCCATTGGTCAAGATAACCTTGCAGATTCTACTGTAGGTGGTGGCCGTGCCGCAGGTAATACAATGATCGCTATTGGTCGTGACAATAAAGCGACAGCAGAAGATACTGTTGCAATCGGTCGTAAAACAACAGCATCTGCTAACGTTTCTGTTGCCCTTGGTGCTCGTTCTGAAGCGACAGGCTCTGGTGCTATTGCTATTGCTGGTAATGGTGAAGGCTATCAAACAACAGCTAGTAAAACAGGTTCTATTGCCATTGGTATGCAATCTAATTCTACAGGCGTTGCTTCCACTGCAGTAGGCGGTGTTGCGCAAGCAACAGAAAAAGGTGCTTCTGCTCTTGGCTTTAAAGCAAATGCTACTGCTGAAAGTGCGACTGCATTAGGTCAAGAATCTGTTGCATCTGTAAAAGATGGCGTTGCTCTTGGTTCTCAGTCTAAAGCAACTGTAGATAAAGGTGTTAAAGGCTTTAATCCAGCAGAAACTCGTACAAACAAATATGCAGGTCTTGCTGGTACTGCACAAACATCCACATTGGCAGCTGTTTCCGTAGGTGACGGTGCTACTGCAACTCGTCAAATTACAGGTCTTGCTGCAGGTACTAATGATACTGATGCTGTTAACGTAGCTCAATTGAGAAGCGTTAACTTGAAATACGCTGGCGACACTGGCAATAGCGATGTATTATTAGACAATGGTACATTGAAAATTAAAGGTGATGATCCTACATTTATTTCTACATCTGCTGATAAAAATGGTGTTACAGTAAAAGCTAAAATAGGTGCTGATATTACTACTAATGCTGATGGTAAAGCAGTTGCTCCTACTACAAACGGCATTGCTACAACTGACAATGTTACTCAAGCAATCAACAACTCTGGTTGGAAAGTAACTTCCGCTAACAATGGTGGTACTACAAACGGTACAACTTCTGAAAAAGTAAGCCCTGGCGACACTGTTAC
>ERZ772935.637-NODE-637-length-13912-cov-4.487840_pt1 | contig 13912 bp, 6 predicted proteins | sample MGYA00511683_ERZ772935 | MGnify/ENA primary metagenome ERZ772935 (study PRJEB29015, sample SAMEA2738086) | human oral metagenome | biome: human oral; feature: human-associated habitat; material: saliva | place: China | collected 2228 ...
GGCCTTCTTGCTGATGAGCGTGCCGCCAGACGCGCTTGCAAGGATATGATGATTAGCATAGGATTGGGTAACCAAGATATCCAGCAAGGAAGCTTTCCATGAACATGGTGGCCGAACGCCCCGGCTTCTACGCCGTTGCAGGCACCCCTCAGGAAGTACGCGAACAACTCGGCAAGTCCGACGCACAGCAGGTACTGGCGGTCTCCTTCCGGCAGCTGGATCCCCAGGCCTTCCAGTCGCTGGCCGAGAACATGGGGCATGTGGCGTCCTCCCTGCTGGAGGCGCTCTCACAACGCCAGGACCAGGCATCCATGCAGCGGCTGGCCGAGGCCCTGGTTCCCCCTGCGCCGGCCTCACCCCGGCTGCTGAGGGAAGCGGCCATGCTGGTGGCGGCCCGCAAGGCGGTACTGGCCAGCGGTGACTGGCTGAGTGCAACGGAGCTGGCCAGTCTGGCCGGATTCAGCCCGCGCAACCCCAGCGCGCAACCCAACAAGTGGAAGCGTCAGGGGCAGATCTTCGCCATCCACCACAAGGGTATCGACTATTTTCCGGGCTTCGGCCTGGACCCCGATCGGGGGTTCCGGCCCCTGAAGGCACTGGCCGATGTCATAGGCATCCTTGCTGGACACAAGGATGGGTGGGGCATGGCCTACTGGTTCCAGTCCGTCAATGGTTTCCTGGGCGGCAAGCGTCCCCAGGACCTTCTGGCCACGGATCCCGACCGGGTCATTGCGGCTGCCCGTGACGAGGTCCAGGGCGTTCTCCATGGCTGAGCGACAATCGGGTGCTGCCGTTGACACCGCCATTCCCGAGGGGCAGGAGGCTGGCGGTAGTTCCTTTTTGGCCGATATCCCTGCTCCATCTGCGGGTCTGGATCTTTCCATGATCATCCTGCCGGTGGACAGCATCTTGCATCGCGTCCACCTGGCTCATTACGGTGCCACGGCATTCAATCCGGGCGTGCATGGCAATGCCCGTTTCAGCCCCATCCGAAACGCCGAAGGACAGCCCATCCCTACCCTTTACGCGGGAGCCTCGCTTGCCTGTGCACTGATGGAAACGGTGTTCCATGATGTCCCGCATGTGCCGGGCTTCAGGAGCCTGGACAGGGCGCGGTTCATCCGGCAGGTTCATTCCACCCTGACGCTGCGCCAGCCATTGCAGCTGGTCGATCTGGCAAGCATTCCGCTGCGGCGGCTGGGCATCTCGCGCCGGCAGCTGATCGATACGGAAAAGGATACCTATCCAGTGACGCGACGCTGGGCCGAAGCCATTCACACGCAGTGCCCATCGGCTCAGGGACTGAGCTGGATTTCACGACAGGACGACTCGGCGCGCGCGCTGATGCTCTTCGGTGATCGGGTCGAGGCCGGGGCTCTTGTGCAGTCCAACGCATCCAGCCCGCTGCTGGACGAGGCCGGAAGCTGTTGTGATGCGGTCCTTGATCTGGCCGAGCGTCTCGGGGTGTGCATCGTTTCAGCGCAGTAGGAGGCTGTTCTGGCTGCAGGCCATGCCAAGAAGAAAGGCCGGGAACGACAGCTATCGTTCCCGGCCTTTTTTTGCCGTGAAGCCGGAAGTATCAACCCCCGGCCAGCGGATGGCTCGTCACTTGCCCAGGAAGTTGACGAAGCCCGTCAGGATGAAGGCGTTGACGAAGTCGATGAAGAACGCGCCCACCATCGGCACGATCAGGAAGGCCTTGTGCGACGGGCCGAAGCGCTCGGTGACCGACTGCATGTTGGCCACGGCGGTGGGTGTGGCGCCCAGGCCGAAGCCGCAGTGGCCAGCGGCCAGCACGGCGGCGTCGTAGTCCTTGCCCATGAAGCGGTAGGTGACGAAGTAGGCATAGAGCGCCATGATGGCGGTCTGCACGGCCAGGATGATCAGCATCGGCAGCGCCAGGTCAAGCAGTTGCCACAGCTTGAGGTTGAGCAGCGCAATGCCCAGGAAGATGCTGAGCGAGGCGTTGCCGAACACGTCGATGGCGCGGTCGAACATGTTGACCTTGAAGGCCGAGGTCAGGAAGTTGCGCAGCAGCACGCCGAAGAGCAGCGCCCAGACGAACTGCGGCAGCGTGAACCACGACGGCAGGAAGCTCTTGACCTCCGGCGTGGTCATCAGCGCCGAGAAGGCCAGGCAGGCAGCAAACAGGGCCATGGTCTCGACCGCTGCATTGGCGGTGATCAGGCGACGCTGGTGGGCATGCTCGAACACGTCGTCGATGGCGGTATCGGCCGTGTCGTGGGCCTGTACAGCCTTGGCGCTGGGTTTCATGCCCATCTTGTTGACCAGCTTGCGGGCCACAGGGCCGCCGATCAGGCCGCCCAGCACCAGGCCAAAGGTGGCCGAGGCCATGCCCAGGTCGGTGGCGCCCACGATGTGGTGCTGTTCTTCCAGCACCTTGCCCCAGGCGCCGGCCGTGCCGTGACCACCCGTGAGGGTGATGGAACCAGTGACCAGACCGATGATGGGATCAAGACCCAGCGCGCCTGCCAGGCCGACGCCCACGACGTTCTGGACCACGATGAAGGCGCTGACCACCAGCAGGAAGAGCACCAGGCCGACGCCGCCCGCCTTGAGGCGGGAGAAGTCGGCGCTGAGGCCGATCGACGAGAAGAAGATCAGCATGAACGAATCCTGCAGACCCTTGTCGAAGGCGAACGATACACCGGTGCTGACATGCAGGATGTAGATGATGACCGCCGCCAGCAGGCCGCCGGCCACGGGCTCGGGAATGTTGAAGTCCTGCAGGAACTTGATCCGGTCGACCATGAGCCGGCCCACCAGCAGGACCAGGGTGGCGACGATGAGCGTGTAATAGGGATCTACGGCAATGGTATCCATGGCTTGGGCCTTTGCTGGGCGATGGGGGATGTCTGTGTGATGGGTCCGGGACCTGTTATTGGAATATGTCCGTTTTGGGGCGGGCAGAAACCTCAATGGTAATTCATTCCGTGTTGCCTTTCGGGGCGCCCCGGACGTCTCAATTCCACCAACCCGGCTTACCGGGAAGCCTTACATTTCGTAACATCGACGGACCCTCCTTTGCGTGGTCGATGCCATGAAGTTCAAGCCGTCCCTCCTCCTGCCTGCCCATCGCCTTCCCGGGGAGGATGCTGGGCCGGGAACCGCGCAACGTGGCCATGCCTGGCTGGTGGCGGGGCTGATGGCGGCGCTGCTGTATCCCTCGTCCAGCGAGGCGATGACGGCCCTGGCCGGCGTCCCGGAGGCTGCGACAGCCCGCGTCACGGATGTGGCTGACGCCACTGCAGCTGTCACGGGAAGTACGACCGGTGTGCCTGCTGAAACCTCTGCCAAAACGGCAGGAAAATCGACAGAAAATGCCCTTGCCCGTCCCGCCATCCTCAGCGTCTCGCCGCAGGGCGAGGTGTACCGGCCGCGGCAGATGGTGGTGAAGTTCGACGCGCCGGCTGCCCGATTCGGCCATGCCGGCGCCGAGAGCCCCGTGCGGCTCAGCTGTTCGGGGCTGCCGGATGCCGGGCTGGACGCATCGTCATCGCAGCCGGCTTCACCCTTGGGCAGCGGTCGCTGGACCGGGCCTCAGGAATGGGTGCAGGATTTTCCGGCGCCCTTGCCTGCCGGCGTCCGCTGCCAGGTCTCCACCCGGCCGGATTACCGGACGCCTTCCGGTGTCCTGCTGAAGCCCTCTCGTCATGCGTTCGATACAGGCGGGCCGCGCATCGACCGGATCCGCCCCTGGGAAGGCGACACCATCGAAGAGGACCAGGTGTTCGTGCTGCACCTGGATGCACCCGCCACCACGGACAGCCTGAAGCAGCATGTCTGGTGCCGTCAGCCCGATCTGGGCGAGCAGGTGCCGGTGCGCCTGGTGGAGGGCGAACGGCGCCAGGCCATCCTGTCCGGCTTGCGGTATGCGTCGGGTGAACAGCCTGCCGGTGGATCCGAACAGGGGAATGCGGCAGCCGGTGAAGGCACGGCCACCACGACGCTGGCCGTGCTGCAATGTCAGCGCCGCTTCACGCCGGGAACCGAGGTCTCGCTGGTCTACGACCGGGGTGTGGCGCTGGCCAACGGCATGACCAACACGCAGGTGCAGCGCATGGACTTCAAGGTGCGCCAGCCATTCACGGCCGAGATGAGCTGCGAGCGCGAGAATGCCCAGGCGGGCTGCATGCCGATCCGGCCGATCACGGTGAACTTCAGCGCCCCCATTCCGAAGGCATTGGCTGCCCAGGTTCATCTGCAGGCAGGGGGACAGAAGCTGCGCCCGCAGTGGCCCGGCCCGGATGGTGAAGGCTTCGAGGCCGCCGATCCGGCGAAGGCCGGGGATGGGGTGGTCGAGTCGTTGCGCTTTGCCGCGCCGCTGGCCGAGCAGACCACCTATGCGCTGGTGATGCCCGATGACCTGCACGATGCCAGCGGCCGGACGCTGCGCAATGCCGCCAGTTTCCCGCTGTCCATCCGGACGGCGGCGTTGCCGCCGCTGGCCAAGTTCGGAGCGGCCCCCTTCGGGATTGTCGAGCGCTTTGCCGAGGGACCGGATGGCCCGGCCCTGCTGCCCCTGACGGTGCGGCGTGTGGAGGCCGATCTGGCCGTGCAGGACCTTCAGCCGGCGCAGGATGCGACCCGCCGCGCGACACCCCAGGCGCTGGGCGGTGCCCGGCTGCAGCTCAGCCAGCTGCAGGCCCGGGAAGACGGCGAGATCATCCGCTGGCTGCGTCGGGTGAACCATTACGATGAGGGCGTCGTGAACCGCCGCGTGGCGGCGCAGGACGCCCGCAACACGCTGCCCGCTTCCCTGCCCGATGACGATGCCGACTATGTGGAAGCGCGCATGGTCTCGCTGCTGGAGAACCTGCCCCAGGTGCAGTCGCAGCCGCTTCCGGACGTGCCGCAAGGCGATGTTCGCCCCTTCGAGGTCCTGGGCATTCCCCTGTCACCCGGTTTCCATGTGCTGGAAGTGGCATCCAGCCAGCTGGGCCAGGCCCTGCTGAACGCCGGCTATGGGGACAGACGCACGATGTATGTGCGCACCGCGGTGCTGGTGACGAACCTGGGGGTGCATTTCAAGCAGGGACGTGACGGCGGTCTGGCCTGGGTGACGACACTGGACCAGGGGCGGCCGGTGGCCAATGCCCGGGTTCGGGTCACGCACTGCAATGGGCAGCTGCAGGCAGAAGCCACGACCGATACTCAGGGGGTGGCCCGCTTCCCGGGTCTGGAGCCGTTCTCCGGGGAATGCGGAGAGAACGATTACAGCAATGGCACCATGTCGGGCTACTTCGTCAGCGCCCGGGCCGAGGATCATGGCGTGCAGGACATGAGCTTTGTCTGGAGCAGCTGGCAGGAAGGCATCGAGCCGTGGCGTTTCGATGTCCCCACGTCCAGCGCGCGCGAGCCGGAGGTGCGTGCGCATACGGTCATGGATCGCACGCTGCTGCGCGCTGGCGAGACACTCTCGATGAAGCATCTCATCCGGACCGAGAAAGGACTGGGACTGGCAGATGCCAAGGCCGGGGTGGCCGGAACCGCTTCGCGTTCTGCCGATGCTGGCGCTGATGCTGATGACGCCCGGGGGTTCGGACTTCCCGACAGCCTGCCGGACACGCTGGTCATCACGCATGTGGGCAGCGATCAGCGTTTCACCCAGCCGCTGACCTGGCGCAGCACCGCCACCGGCGGGCGCAGTGCCGAAAGCCACTTCGCCATTCCGCCTGGCGCACGGCTGGGGCAGTATCGGATCACGCTGACCCGTGAGGACGAACGGATCGAGCTGGAAAGCGGCACCTTCCGGGTGGAGGAATTCCGCCTGCCCGTCTACCGGGGCTCGGTGCTGGTCCGGCCCACCGCAGGCAACGACCAGGCCGATGTGCTGGTGGCCGGGCAGGATGCCCGGGTGGACATGCAGCTGGACTACGTGGCCGGTGGCCCGGCTGCCGCCATGCCGGTACAGGTGTCGGCCATGCTGGAGGATCGGACGCCCGAGTTTGCCGGGTATGAGGCCTTCGACTTCGAGTCGCCCTCCTGGAGCCCCTCCGCGGTGTCGGAGGGGAACGATCAGGACGCCACTCAGGACGCGGACACCGCACAGGCATCCCGTGGTCCGGATGATCATCTGGTGGCCAACCGGCTTCCGCTGATGCTGGATGCGCAGGGCCATGGCCTGCTGACGCTGCCGCTGCCCGCCTCCCCCCGTCCGCAGACGCTGACGGTGGAAAGCAGCTATGCCGATCCCAACGGTGAGATCCAGACACTGCGTGGCCGTGTGCAGCGCTGGCCGGCTGCCGTGCAGGTCGGCATGCGGGCCGAGAGCGGGGTGTCGGTCGGCAAGCCGCTGGCCGTGCAGCTGCTGGCACTGGGGACGGATGGCAAGCCCCGGGCCGGCGTGCCGCTGACGCTGACGGCCCGGATGGAGACCATCCACAGCAGCCGCAAGCGGGTCGTGGGCGGCTTCTATGTCTATGACAGCCACGTCGAGCAGCAGGCGCTGGGCACGCTCTGCCAGGGCAAGAGCGATGCGCAGGGACTGCTGGACTGCCAGGTTACCCTGGACAAGGCCGGAGACGTGCAGCTTCAGGCCGTGGCCCGGGATGCCGAGGGCCATGCCAGCGTGGTCGAAAGGACGCTCTGGGTCTCGGACCAGGCGCACTGGTGGTTCGGAGGCGGCAATCATGACCGCATCGACATCATCCCGGAAAAGCGCGTGTACGCCCCGGGTGAGACGGCGCGCTTCCAGGTCCGCATGCCGTTCCGTGAGGCAACCGCTCTGGTGGCCGTCGAGCGCGAAGGCATCATCCGGACCCAGGTGGTGGAACTCAAGGGCGATGACCCGACGGTGAGCCTGAAGGTGGAGGAAGGCTGGACGCCCAACGTCTATGTGAGCGTGCTGGCCCTGCGCGGCCGGCTGCGTGACGTGCCCTGGTACAGCTTCTTTGGCTGGGGCTGGCGCCACCCGGGCCGCTGGTGGGATGCCTGGTGGCAGGACGACAGCCAGTACCAGGCGCCTACCCCGCTGGTGGACCTGAGCAAGCCGGCCTTCCGCTTCGGCATGGCCGAGATCCGCGTGGGGGATCGGCAGCACCGGCTGGACGTGAAGCTGCAGGCCGATCGGGAAAGCTATCCCGTGCGGGGTCATGCCCAGGTGGACATTGCGGTGACCCTGCCCGATGGCAGACCGGCCGCACATGCCGAGGTGGCAGTGGCCGCCGTGGACGAGGCGCTGCTGGAGCTTCTGCCCAACACCAGCTGGAAACTGCTGGAAGGCATGCTGTCGCGCCGCGCCTGGGGTGTGGAGACCGCCACCGCGCAGATGGAGATCATCGGGCGTCGCCACTATGGGCGCAAGGCGCTGCCACCGGGCGGTGATGGCACCACGGCTGCCGGTGCGGGCAGTGCGGTGCGCGAGCTGCTGGACACGCTGCTGCTGTGGCAGCCGAAGGTGCAGCTGGATGCGCAGGGCAAGGCGCGTGTGACGGTGCCGCTCAATGATGCGCTGACCACGTTCCGGGTCGTGGCGGTGGCCGACAGCGGCATCTCGTACTTCGGGACGGGCCAGACGCACATCCGCACGGCGCAGGATCTGCAGCTGATCAGTGGCCTGCCGCCGCTGGTTCGCACCGGCGACCGCTTCCAGGCCGGCTTCACGGTACGCAACACCACGCAGCGCCCGATGACGGTGCAGGTGGCGCCCCGCGCCGCGCTGCTGACTTTGGAGCCGCAGATCGTTCAGGTTCCCGCTCAGGCGGCCCGCCAGGTGTGGTGGGAGGTGACCGCACCGGCCACGCTGGCCGAACTGCGCCCGGGCGAGATGCTCTGGGAGGTGGAGGCCCAGGAAGCCGGGGACAAACCGGAAGCTGCCCGTGACGTGCTGAAGGTGAACCAGCGCATCGTGGCCGCCACGCCAGTGTCGGTGCAGCAGGCCACGCTCGTGCAGCTGGGCGATCAGCCGACAACGATGTCGGTGGCGCCCCCGGCCAGCGCCCTGCCCGGCCGCGGCGGGCTGCAGTTGAACCTGCGGTCCCGGCTGTACGACGGCCTGCCGGCGGTACAGGCCTGGTTCCAGCGTTATCCGTATTCCTGTCTGGAGCAGCAGGCCAGCAAGGCGATCGGCCTGCACGATGCGGTGATGTGGCGGGAGATTCTGGAGAAGATCCCCACCTACCTGGATGACCAGGGGCTGGCCGATTACTTCCCGCTGCGTGGTGGCAGCGACAGCGGAAGCCCGCTGCTGACGGCCTGGCTGCTGTCGGCCACGCATGAGGCGTCCCGGCTGGATGCCACCTTTGCGTTGCCGCAGGCTACGCGGGAGCAGATGATTCGTGGGCTCACGATGTTCGTGGAAGGCAGGCTTTCCGTGCGGGAAGGCAGCGGGATGTCCCGCTATCGGCAGGACATGCGCCTGATGGCGCTGGAAGCCTTGTCCCGGCATGATGCCGTGCGGCCGGCCATGCTGGATGGACTGGAGATCACGCCCGCCCGCATGGGAACGGCCGCGTTGCTGGACTGGATCGGTGTCCTGCAGCGTGTGCCGCAGGCGCCCGCACGTGCGCAGCGGCTGCGTGACGCCCTGCAGGCGCTGCGTGCCCGGGTCTCGTACCAGGGCAGCCGCATCGTGCTGCAGGCCGATGAGGTGCGTGACGGCTGGTGGCGCATGGGCAACGGGGATGTGGACGCGGCTCGTCTGCTGTTGGCGGTGCTGGATGATCCAGCCTGGAAGGAGGGTCTGGGACGGATCGTGACGGGCCTGCTGGCCCGGCAGCAGCGCGGCGCCTGGCAGAGCACCACGGCCAACCTGTGGGGCAGCCTGGCGGTGGCACGCTTTGGCCGGCAGCAGGAAGATGCCCCCGTCAACGGCGTCACGAAGGCCCGTCTGGGCAGCCATGACGTGCAGCACGCGTGGGCCGATGAGCGGATGGAGGGCAGCCTGTTCCTGCCCTGGCCCGCCACGAACGGTGATGGCGCAAGGCACGGCGAGGCCGCATCGGCCAGCTTGTCGTCGGGGCCCCGTGGTGCCGCGCGTGGTGGCAAGCCGGCTGCTTCCGTGGAATCTTCAGACCGTCTGGAGGTACTTCATCAGGGCAGTGGTCGCCCGTGGCTGACGTTGCAGTCGCTGGCGGCGGTGCCGCGCACCCAGCCCTTCTTCGCGGGCTATCGGATCCGCCGGACCGTCGTGCCGATGACGGCGCATGTGCCGACGCTGCCGGCAGGCCGTCATGCGCGGGGGGACGTGCTGCGGGTACGGCTCGAGATCGAAGCCAGCGCACCGATGGAATGGGTGGTCATCTCCGATCCGGTACCGGCCGGGGCCACCCTTCTGGGCAGCGGACTGGGCCGTGATTCTGCCCTGGCCACGCAGGATGAAGACGCTGGCGATGGATGGCTGGCCTATCAGGAGCGCGGTTTCGAGTGGTTGCGCAGCTATTACCGATATCTGCCGGCCGGCAGGACCTCGCTGGAATACACGCTGCGGGTGAACAACCCCGGCACCTTCCAGTTGCCACCCACCCGTGTCGAGGCACTCTATGCGCCCGAGATGTTCGGTGAGCTGCCCAATGCAACAATCACGGTGCAGGATGCGGACGATGCATCGCCATCGTCTCCCCGGACGGAGGGAGCGACACGTTGACCCGCAGGAGACGCATGGTGCCTGGACGCTGGGCCGCCGGGCTGTTGCTGGGGCTTGGCATGGCATCTGCAGCTGCGGTTTCCGTCGGTGCCGAGCCTGACCGGACGCTGCCGGACTTCGAGACGGTTCGCAGCAGCTTCCGGTCATCCGAGACGCTGCTGCTGGATCGTCATGGCGAAGTCCTGCACCGGCTGCGCACCGACTTTCAGGTGCGCCGGGGTGCCTGGGTGGCACTGGGCGATACTTCGTCTGCGCTCCGGATGGCCTTGCTGCTGTCGGAGGATCGGCGCTTTCATGAACACAGCGGCGTGGACTGGTGGGCCGTGTCGGCAGCCGCCTGGGCAAACCTGTGGCACGAACGCACGCGCGGCGCATCGACGCTGACGATGCAGCTGGCCGGTCTGCTGGACCCTGCCCTGCAACGACCGGCCAGCACGGCGCGCGGCCTGTCGCAGAAACTGGCACAGGCCGGTGCTGCCCGGCAACTGGAAACCCGCTGGCGCAAGGATCAGATTCTGGAAGCCTATCTGAATCTGGTGCCGTTCCGCGGCGAGATCGTCGGCATCGACGCCCTGTCGCATACCCTGTTCGGAAAGTCGGCCCATGCGCTGAATGCACCGGAGTCGGCACTGGCCGCTGCGCTCATCCGTGCGCCCAATGCCCCGGCCTCGCGGGTTGCGGAGCGCGCCTGCCGTCTGCTTCAGCAGATGCTGGACCCCAAAGCGGACTGTCTGTCGGTGGACGTGCTGGCGGGCATGACGCTGCATCGCCGTGACTGGGTGCCCAGCGAGGGCGTGGCACCGCACCTGGCACAGCGCCTGATCCGTCAGGTGAATGAAGACCTGAACATCGCCCTTTCCAACGGTGGGACCGGAGAGGACATCGTGACCGGTTTTCATGACGGCCACCCTACGGTGCGCAGCACGCTGGATGGTCCCCTCCAGCGCCTGGCCATTGACACCTTGCGGACACAGTTGCGTGAGCTGCGGGGTCGACACGTCGAGGACGGTGCCGTGGTGGTGCTGGACAACGCCAGCGGCGACGTGCTGGCCTGGGTGGGGTCCAGCGGCAGCCTGAGCCGGGCGGCACAGGTGGATGGCGTGATGGCGCGACGCCAGCCTGGCAGTGCGCTGAAGCCTTTCCTGTATGCGCAGGCGCTGGCTGAGCACCGGCTGACAGCTGCTTCGCTGCTGGATGATTCGCCGGCTCAGCTTTCGACGGCCGGTGGCCTGTACATGCCGCAGAACTATGATCATCGTTACCAGGGCTGGGTCTCGGTGCGCACGGCGCTGGGGGCGTCGCTCAACATTCCGGCTGTGCGCACGCTGGTGATGGTCTCGCCGGATGCCTTCCATCGTCAGCTGCAGCGGCTGGGGATGCGCTTTCCGGAAAGCAGCGGCTACTACGGTTACAGCCTTGCGCTGGGCAGTGCCGAGGTGAGCCTGCTGCAACTGGCCAATGCCTACCGTGCGCTGGCCAATGGCGGGCAGTGGTGTCCAGTTCATCTCCTCCCCGAGGCACACCGGCGTGGTGCGCCCTCGTCGCTGACAGGCCCGGTTGAACATGCGGATGGCGCGGCTGCCATCGCGCGCAAACCTGCTTCATCATCATCCCATGAGGCGTCCATCCAAACAGACGATGAAGAAAGGCAGTGGCCACCGGAAAACTGCCACCAGGTGCTGGATGCCGGCGCGGCTTTCATCATCGGTGACATTCTGTCCGATCGCCACGCACGCCTGCCCACGTTCGGACTGGACTCGGTTCTGGACACGCGCTTCTGGAGCGCCGTGAAGACCGGCACCAGCAAGGACATGCGGGACAACTGGGCCGTGGGCTACAGCCAGCGCTACACGGTGGGGGTCTGGGTCGGCAACGCCAGTGGCGCACCCATGCACGACGTGAGCGGCACCAGTGGTGCGGCTCCGGTCTGGGCGACGTTGATGCGCGAGCTGCATCGCCACGAAACCAGCCGAGCGCCTTCGCCCCCGGACGGGGTGGTGCGGCAGCAGGTGGATTTTGGCAGTGTTTCAGAAACGACCAGGTTGAACACGCGCGGCGCCCCGGCGCTGCCAGAACGGCGTTCAGGTACGGCGGATGACGAGGGGGCGCATGACACCGAGCGCACCGGCATCGAGGCGCCCCGTCAGGAATGGTTTCTGGCTGGGACCGAGCAGCGGCATTTCAGTCCACCGGCCGCGGTTTCGGCATCGAACGACACACGCACGAGGAAAGGCGACGGTGTGCATGCCGGGCGGCAGGACCCTGACCCGTCCGCCCTGCCCGCACGCATCGTTGCGCCGGCGCCGGACACCATCATTGCTCTGGATCCGGACATCCCGCCGGCCAACCAGCAGCTGAGGCTGGAAGCCAGTCACGGTACGCCCACGGAACTGCACTGGTTCATCGACGACCAGCCGCTTGGACAAGGGGCCCGCGTGGGCTGGATGCCCCTGCCCGGCCGACACACGATCACGCTGCGCGATGCCCGAGGCGGCGTGCTGGATGCGCGCCGGATCGAGGTGCGCGGTGCGTGGCTACGCTCGGCTCTTCAGTAAGGGCCGCTCTTCGGAAGGAACCGCGAAACGATGCTGCCCGCCGGAATGGCGGCACGGGGCATCGAGATGGCTTTCGCACAAGCTGGCGGAAGGACTGTTTCAGAGCACGAATTCCAGGACTGACCAGCGTGTCAAGAGCGATCAGGCGTCCCTGGCCAGCTCACCCACCAGATCGTGGGCGTCGTAGTCGGTGATGTGGGCGCGCACGAAGGTGCCGGGGCCCATGGTGCCGTCGGCAGGCGCTTCGTCCAGCTCCACATAGACCTGACCGTCGATCTCGGGGGCATCGGCCTGGCTGCGTCCCACCAGCCGCCACCATCCCTCTTCGGGATCGTGCTCGATGGCATCGACCAGCACCTCCAGCGTCTGCCCCACCTTGCGGGCCATGCGGGCCTCGCTGATGGCCTCCTGCACTTCCATGAGACGGGCGGCACGTTCCTCGCGCACCTCGTCGGGCAGCGGATCGGGGAGATCGTTGGCGGCAGCCCCTTCCACGGGCGAATAGGCAAAGCACCCCACGCGGTCCAGCTGCGCTTCTTCCAGGAAGTCCAGCAGATACTGGAACTCTTCCTCGGTCTCGCCAGGGAAGCCCGCGATGAAGGTGGAGCGGATGGTGAGTTCCGGGCAGACCTTGCGCCAGGCCTGGATCCGCTCGATGTTGCGTTCACCGCTGGCCGGGCGCTTCATCAGCTTCAGGATGCGCGGATGGGCGTGCTGCAGCGGCACGTCCAGGTACGGCAGGATCAGTCCCTCGGCCATCAGCGGCAGCACGTCGTCCACTGCCGGATAGGGATAGACGTAGTGCAGCCGGACCCAGGCGCCGTACTGCCGGGCCAGCTGGCCCAGTTCGCGGCACAGCTCGAACAGCCGCGTCTTCACCGGGCGGCCATCCACGAAGTCGGTGCGGTAGCGCAGGTCCACGCCGTAGGCGCTGGTGTCCTGCGAGATGACCAGCAGCTCCTTCACGCCGGCCTTGAGCAGATTCTCGGCCTCGCGCATCACCTCGCCGATGGGGCGGCTGTCCAGGTCTCCACGCAGGCTGGGGATGATGCAGAACGAACAGCGGTGGTTGCAGCCTTCCGAGATCTTCAGGTAGGCATAGTGGCGCGGCGTGAGCTTGATGCCGCCTGCCGGCACCAGGTCGCTGAAGGGATCATGCGGCTTGGGCAGATGCTGGTGGACATTGGCCATCACCTCTTCCAGCGCATGAGGGCCAGTGACGGCCAGCACGCTGGGGTGAATCTCGCGCACCAGGTTGCTGTCCTTGCCACCCTGCCCGGTGCGTGCGCCCAGACAGCCGGTGACAATGACCTTGCCGTTCTCGTGCAGCGCCTCGCCAATGGCATCGAGCGACTCGGCCACGGCTTCGTCAATGAAGCCGCAGGTGTTGACCACGACCAGGTCGGCGCCTTCGTACTGGTTGGAGATCTGGTAGCCCTCGGCGCGCAGCTGCGTGACGATGCGCTCGGAATCGACGAGTGCCTTGGGGCAGCCCAGCGAGACGAAGCCGACGCTGGGGGCGTGCTGGCTGATGGCGCTGGAAGCCGCCTTGGGAGCATCAAGTTTCTGGCTGATGGCTGCGGCGGTGGCGGCCTTTTCGGCGGCCGGTTGGCGGGAGAGCCGGGTTTCCTGCATGACGAATGGCGGGGAGGATAAGGGTAGACCCGGATGATACCCCGTATGTCAGCAGGGTTGACGCAGTGGCACATACCGGCACGGCGTTCCCGGGTATGGCAACCGAACGCGCGCG
>ERZ772935.638-NODE-638-length-13894-cov-13.558061_pt1 | contig 13894 bp, 17 predicted proteins | sample MGYA00511683_ERZ772935 | MGnify/ENA primary metagenome ERZ772935 (study PRJEB29015, sample SAMEA2738086) | human oral metagenome | biome: human oral; feature: human-associated habitat; material: saliva | place: China | collected 2228 ...
GGTTGCGCACGCCAGTCCAACCCGTTCGTAGGTGCGCGGAGTGGGACGCATGCTCGTGGGAGGAAGCGCGCGCGTGGATCCCGGCATCTGGTTGGCCAACAGTGCTGCGGCGATCGCGATGATGTAGTCGCTCATCCTCACGTCGGCGCTGATGAAGGAGCTTCCGATCGAGACGACGGCGAGGAGGACGAGGACCGCGAGGAAGACGTAACGCAGCGTCATGTCAGTGTGCGTCGGTTCGGACGGGTCGGGGGTTGCTGAGGGATGGCGGGCGTTTGACACGGCGATCACATCCTTGTGGAAGAGGGTGTAGCGGCCGTCGCTACATTCTCATTGTTGGCCATGTGACGTAACTGTCAAGTAGGGGACGTGACTGATTGGTCACATTACATGGGTGTGATTTGTGTCTGCGACGTCCGTGTGCTAGCTCTGCTGTCGCTTGAGACGTAGCACCACCGAGCAGGTCGTGGCGACCAACAGCAGTGCGGGGCGCGCTGCGACGCGGCCACCCCTCGGTCGGGAGCGAGCGGTGGCCGCCTTCGGCGACGATGTGAGGGGGCGGGGCTATCCGGCTGGGTCGATCGGTCCGCTGTGGCGGGCGCGGTCCTTTGCGATGATGAGCACCACGAAGAAACAGAGGGCAGCGAATGCGGCGATCATCGAGACGTTCCATGGCATGTTGTAGGGCTCGGGGTCGATGCCTCCGCTCGTGACATCACCGATGATGACAGCGGCGGTGCATACGAGGGAACAGCCCATCACCGCCCACTCGCAGGCTCGAAGGAAGCGATGAACACCGGGAATCGTGCGCGAATATCCTGGAGTCAGACAAGCGAGCACTGCCACCGTCATGGCGAGCCCGTCGTTCCTCGGCGGAATGCCCGCCCCGAAAACGCTGCCGCCGATTGAATAGGCAGTCAGTCCGATCAAGGGTAGGAGGAAAACCCAGCGGAGTGCCTTGTCGACCCGCGAAAGCCCTGCGGTGTTGCCGGGAAGGTTTTGCTCAATGGTGGACATAGCGATCACGACCTTGTGACTCAGAGATAGCGACCTTCGCTATTTCCTCATTATCCCCCCAGTGGCGGTGTTGTCAAGGCCTTTGGGCTTGATAATTGTCAGCGAGCGGCCTTGCTCGCGGCCTCCGCCGTCGCCACAGCCTCGAGGAGTCTGCGCACCGATGTTACGCGGGATGCGCGCCCCTGCCGCAGTTGATCCGCATCCTCAGCCCCGGCCTCGTCGATCGCGAAGGGGCCGGTGGCGCGCGCGTAAGTGTCAAGTGCGCACGAGGGCTCCTCCTCGCCGTGCGAGCACAGCGGCAGGCACCAGGCGGCCGCCTCCGCGACGTCCGGGAAGACGCCCAGCACGTCGGCGACGCTCACGTGCCCCAGGCCGAAGGAGCGAACGCCGGGCGTATCCACGATCCAGCCGCCCTCTGCTAGCTCGAAGGCCTCCGAGGACGTGGAGGTGTGGCGCCCGCGCCCCGTCACCTCGTTGACGTGGCCCGTCGCGCGGCCCGCGCCCGGCACCAGCAGGTTGATGAGCGTGGACTTTCCGACCCCCGAGTGCCCCACCAGCACCGACCAGTGGCCGGCGAGCAGATCCCGCAGCTCGGCGACGCCCGGGTCGGCCGCCCCGGCCTCGGCGCTCGTGAGCACGACGCGCACGTCGAAGTCCTCGTAGGCGGCAATCAGCTCGTCTGCGCTGGCCAGGTCGGCCTTGGTTAGAACCAGGACAGGAGCGAGGCCCGCCTCGAAGGCCGCGACCAGGCAGCGGTCGATCATGCCGGTGCGCGGCGGCGGATCCGCCAGCGCCACGACGATGCACATCATGTCCGCGTTCGCGACGATCGCCTTCTCGCCGCGCTGATCCGGCGCGTCCTCAAGGGAGCGGCGCAGCACCGAGGAACGCTCCTCGACGGCGACGATGCGCGCGAGCGTGTCGGGGCGCCCGGACAGGTCGCCGGTCAGGCGCACGCGGTCGCCCATGATGACGGAGCCTCGCCCCAGCTCGCGGGCGCGCACGGCGACCACGCGGGTGCCGTCAGCCTCCAGGCTCACCTGGTAGCGGCCGCGGTCAATGCCAATGACGCGGCCCAGCGGCTTGGAGGACCAGTCCGGCCGGTCCTTCGTACGCGGGCGCGAGCCCTTGCCGGCGCGCACGCGCACGCGCGGATCGTCGGTTCCGGTGTCGCGTCGCGCCATCACTTCGCCTCCTCGATCGACGAGGCCGGGGCAGCCTGGGTGCTTCCCTGACCGCCTCCGGTGACGAGCGAGGCCCACATCGCCTCGAAGGTCGGCAGCGTCTTGGACGTGCAGGCGATGTCGTCGACCGTGATGCCGGGCGTGAGAAGGCCCAGGATCGCGCCGAAGGTCGCCATGCGGTGATCCGCGTAGGAGCGGATCTGCGCGGTGTGGAGCGGGCGCGGCGTAATGATCAGGCCGTCCTCGGTCTCTTCGGCATGCCCGCCCGCGCGGATGATCTCGGTGACCAGGGCCGCCAGGCGGTCGGTCTCGTGTCCACGCAGGTGCGCGATGCCGCTCAGGTGTGAGGGGGTCGAGGCGTAGGCGCAGATTGCGGCCAGGGTCGGGGTCAGCTCGCCGACCTCGGCCATGGTTGCGTTGATGCCCGGGTAGTTGCCGGCACCCGGTCCCGTCAGGGTTAGGCCCTCCTCTTCCAGCGTGATGGTCGCGCCCATGTGGCCCAGCAGCGCGCGCCAGGCGTCGCCCGCCTGCGTCGTCGCCCCCGGCCACGCCGGGATGCGCACGCGCCCGCCCGTCACCATCGCGGCCGCCAGGAAGGGGCCCGCGTTGGACAGATCCGGCTCGACGGTAATGTCGCCGCCTCGCGGACGCGACGGGAAGATATGCCAGGTTGACAGGTCGGCCCGGCCCTCGTCCACGACCTCCAGGTCGATGCCCGCGCCCGCCAGGGACGCCAGCGTCATCTCCACGTGCGGCATCGACGGGACGGCGCCCGGAGCCGACACGAATAGGGGATCGCCGACCAGGGGAGAGACGAGCAGCAGGGCGGAGAGGAACTGCGAAGAGGACGAGGAGTCCACCCAGGCCTGCGCGCCCAGCGGCGTGTGGATCGGACCCCGGATCGTGAACGGCAGGTGCCCGCGCTCGCCGTGATAGGTGACGGTCGCGCCCATGCGCACCAGGGCGTCCAGGAGCGGGCCGAGCGGGCGCGCGTAGGCCTGCTCGTCCCCGTCGAAGAGCGTCTCCTCGGGGGACAGCGCCGCCAGGGGCGGCAGGAAGCGCATGACGGTGCCGGCCAGGCCGCACTCGATGCGCCCGCCGCGCGGCGGAAGCTCCATCGGAGTGACGCGCAGCGTTCCCGCGCCCTCGTCCTCCACGCGCGCGCCCATGACCTCCAGGGCGGCCGCGAACAGGCGAGTGTCGCGCGCGTCCAGGGCACCGCGAATGACGGAGGGAGAATCGGCGACGGCAGCCAGGTAGAGGGCGCGCGCCGTGATCGACTTTGAGCCCGGCACCTCGACCGTGGCATCCACGGGGGAGGTGGCCAGGGGAGCGGGCCAGGGCGCGCTCACGAAGCGGTGCCGCTCAGACGCTCCACGACGGCGGCCTCGGCCGCGGCGATCGCGCGGCGCTGGTCGCGGCGCATCGCGTGGGCGACGAGGGCCGAGGGCTGACCGACGCGATCCGTCGACGCCAGGAGAACGCCTGCGGCCAGGCCCGCCTTATTCAGCGTGCGGTAGCGACGGCGCTTGATCTGCTCCTTGGACAGGCCTCGCGTCGTTCCCGGCAGGGGAGCATTCACGAGGGCCATGGGCGCGCCGATCGCGGCCAGGGTCAGTGCGGCCACGCGGGGCTTACGGCCCAGCGCAAAGCGCAGGCCCGCGACGACCGTCACCGCGCCTGTCACGCGGGTCGCGACGGCCAGCTGCTGATCCGTCAGCGGCTCCAGGCCGACCGCGTCGGTCGCCTTGTCGATGAGGGGACGAACGCCCGCGGCGCGCTCCACGTGGAAACGCGGATGCATGAGGGCATCAACCCCATCGGCGATGAACGGGGCGGCGAGCAGGGGACGGGCAACAACGCGCAGCAGATTCATACCCCTATTGTTCGACACCTTTGCCCCCGGGGGAAGCCGAACGGCCCGGCCACTCCCAAACAACAGGATGAAAGTGGTGCAACGCACAATTGTTGGGGGTTGTGGAATAAAGAGGGGCGTGAGGCGTTGCCCTCAGTATGACCACCCATCGCCCACTCCCATTCGCGCCGCACGACCGCGCGACTACGCTGGGAGGCGATGGATACGACAACCACTCAACCGATGCCGCAGGCGCCCGAGCCCGCCCCGGCCTCGTCCGCCCCGGCCTCGTCCACCCCGGACGGCGCCACGCTCGAGGCCCGCTTCATGGACGAAGCGATGCCCCTCATGAACCAACTCTTCGGCGCGGCCCTGGGTATGACCCGCAACCGAGCCGACGCGGAGGACCTGGTGCAAGAGACCTACCTCAAGGCCTACCAGAAGTTCCACCAGTACAAGCCCGGCACCAACATCAAAGCCTGGCTCTACCGGATCCTCACCAACACCTACATCACCGGCTACCGCAAGGCCCAGCGCTCACCCAAGCGCGCCTCGAGCGACACCGTCGAAGACTGGCAGCTGGCCGACGCCGCCTCCCACTCGGAGACGGGCCTCAAATCCGCCGAAGTAGAAGCACTCGAGGCGCTGCCCTCCACGCAGCTGCGCGACGCCCTCGATTCGCTCTCCGAGGAACATCGGATGGTTGTCCTCATGGCTGACGTTGAGGGAATGAGCTACAAGGAAATTGCCGAAGAACTAGGAGTTCCCATGGGGACCGTCATGAGCCGACTGAACCGCGCGCGTAAGAACCTGCGCGCCTCCCTGGCCGACGTCGCCGCGGAATACGGGATCGGAGGAGCCAAGTGAACACGCGCGTCACCTGCCAGGACGTCCAGGACGCCCTGTACGAACTGATCGACTGCGAGGAGTGCGACCGCCGCTCCGGCCTCATCGACGCCGGGTTCGTGCCCGGGCCAAACGCCCGCGTCCGAGCCCTCATGATCCAGCACGTCGCCACCTGCCCGCACTGCGCCGACGCCCTGGACGCGGAGCGCCACGTGCGAGCCCTCATGCGCGGCTGCTACGAGTCCGAGCAAGCCTCGGATGCGCTGCGCGCCCGCGTCGTCGCCTCGATCACCAGCGTGTCGGTCGCCTGGCGCTGATCGCCTCCGCGCTGGTTGGGCGCCGTCGACGAGGCCGTGGCGGGCTACCGTTTTTCGGTGACCTTCGTCGCCGGCGTGGCGTTGTGCCTTGGTGGTTTGGATCAATGTGTGCAAAAATGCTTCAGTCTAGACAACAAACCCAAGGAGAATGACATGTCGAAGCGGGGTCGTAAGCGTCGCGATCGTCGTAAGAACGGCGCGAACCACGGCAAGCGTCCTAACGCCTGAGCCGAATTCGTAGCGCGCCCGGACCGGTTGGTCCGGGCGCGTTTTGTATACCTGCGCGTCCCCGGCGCGGCGTGGGCGGGACGCGCGTGGGCGGGGGACCTGGACCCCGCAGATCCGCGCATCAGCCCCCTGTACGACGATCTTTCCGCGCTGCCGCCAATGCTCATCTTCCAGGGCGACGCCGACATCCTGGGGCCCGACACGATTGAGTTTGCGCGCAAGGCAGCTCGCGCCGGCGTGGACGTGCGCCTGCGCGTGGAGCCGGGGGGCTTCCACGTCTACGTCCTGTCCCGTCCCCTTCATTCCCGAGGCCGTGGCCGCCCTGGACCGCAGCGCTCGCTTCGTGACGGGCATTCTCAGGAGCCGCTGAGGCCGCGTGTTTCACGAACGTTCCACGGCCTCGTCGGTGGGAGGGACGAGGCCGTGGAAGAGACGGGGGGACGCTGCGGTGAGGCTCAATTCAAGTGAGCGTCATTGATCACCCAGGAGTAGTAGTAGACGCTCATGGTGGCAGAAGTCGTCCCCGGGTTCTTGATGCAGGCGTCGTCGAGAACCCTGTTAATGGTGCTGTGATCCCGGAAGTACTCGTCGCGCACGTTTGTCTGATGCGTCGTGCCGTCAGTTAGGGTCATCGTGAAACGATGGATGATCACGGTGTAGCTGCCGGCGGCGTAGCGGCCTCGTGAACGTGACTCCGTGCGTTCCTTGTGGGTGCACGAGGCGACGGTGACGGTCTGCGGGCCGGTGGCCAGGTCGAGGGCGACGGGCGTTCCGTAGGCCAACGTGTTGAAGGTACTGGGAATCAGAATGATGACGGGCAGCGCCAGGTACGCCAGTCGTGCATGAAAGCCCATGACCTTTCCGGCGCGCTCAGCTCTTGCGAAGCGATCAAACGCCCAGGTGATGGCACCTATGCACGCGAGCATGATGAGGAATGCAACGGCGTAGACGATCACGAGCCAACTGATCTTGTCCGGCCCGTGAACCGGGTTATCGCCCTCCCTGAACAACGCAATCGCGACTGCAACAAGAGTGAATACGACGAGTATCTTGTAGCTGGAATCCCTGTCCTCAGCGTCGGTTGCAGGCGGGATGGCGTCAGGCAAGGGCGTGCTCACGAGGGGGGACCGTCGTGGTGGCTGCCGTCGGTTCATGTCTGCGGGGTGTCGCGTGGCAGTCCTCGGAACGATGCGACGTCGAGCGTCCTTCCCGTGTCGGCCTCGTCTCTCGTGACGCCTGCGCTTGTCGCGGATCGCGAAGCGGATCGAATAAGAGAGGGCGCATCCGATGAGCGAGACGAGGACAATCACAGCGCTGGCTGTAAGCGCACGGGGGATACCGGTCCTCGAGATCCATGCGATTCGAATGATCACGGCGCAGGAGACGGCCGCAAGACTTCCCACGCACACCCCGGTGGCAGTGCGTGAGAGGAAGACGTCGCGGGGAGAATACATGCCGTCCTATTTGATCCGGGCCTCGATGATAATCCAAGTGTTGCGATAGACCATCATACTCAACGACGCCGATCCCGAACGGCGGGAGCAGGCCTCATACAGGATGCCGGGCAGGCCGCCCTCATGCGTGATGTCTTCCGCGCGGTATCGCTCGAGCGTCGTGTGGTGGGTGGTGCCGTCATCGAGCGTGAACGTGAAGACGTTGTCGTACACGGTGGTGTACGAATGGCTGCGGCGCCTCTTCTCTGTTTTATGCTGCTCGTAACTGCACGACGTGACGGTCACGCTCTGCTGGCCGTCCGCGACGTCCATGGCGGCGGGGACCCCATTGTAGAGCGCGTATCCGCCGACCACGACCGCGATGAACGCAGAGAGGTACAGGCCCGTGCGTCGTTTCGCCGCCTCCTCGAGCTTGCCCTGCGCGGTCACCTGCCGGATCCCTCGGCGCACCGCCGCCGAAAAGGGGAAGAATCCGAGTGCGAACAGGAACTCGACGGCGCTCGTGATAAGGATCCAAGCCAGTTTTTCCTCGCCGAACTCAAAGGAGTTTCCGATCATGATGACGAAGAGCAAGGGAACCAACGCGATGAGAAAAATGACGGTATAGGTGACCCATTTACGCTTAAATCGGGCTGCTTCCTCGGGCGTCTCGGCCGCGGGTGCCTGTTGGCCGCTCAGCGCCTCGGCGGGAGGCGGACTGGCACTCTCCCTCGCGATGCAGCGACGCGACGCGGGTGCGCGGCAGGTGGACGGCCTCGTCCTGTACGCCCCGTGGGTGGACGTGACCATGACGAATCCGCGCATCGAGGAGGTGCAGCGCCGCGACCGGGTTCTGCGCGTGCCTGGGCTGGTGTGGGCGGGCCGCGCGTGGGCCGCAGACCTGGATCCAACTGATCCGCGCGTCAGCCCCCTGTACGGAGACCCGTCGGGACTGCCGCCGATGCGTATTTTCCAGGGCGACGCGGACATCGTCGGCCCCGACGTGATCGAGTTCGCGCGCAAGGCCGCCCGCGCCGGGGTGGACGTGCGCCTGCGCGTGGAGCCGGATGGCTTCCACGTGTACGTCCTGGGCGTTCCCATCATTCCCGAGGCCGTGGCCGCCCTCGACCGCAGCGCTCGCTTCATCTCGTGGATCCTCACCCAGGGCTGACCTGTGTTTCACGCGGCGTTTCACGGCCTCGTCGATGAGGGACGAGGCCTGCGCGGGGCAGCGCCCGCCAGCACGGGGGGAGTGTCGGTCAGTGTGCGGGGCAACGTCCGCCAGCACGCCCGCGCACCTCAGGACAGTCGCACGTCCTCCAGGACCATGCTGTGCATGTACACGTCGATGGTGAGGGGAGTCTTGTCCGGGTTGAGGACGCACGCCTGGTAGAGCGGCTGCATGATTCCTGACAGCCGGGAAATGTCTCGGCTTTGCGTCCTGATGGAGAAGGTGTGGCGGGTGCCGTCCTCGAAACGCATGTGGAAGTGATTGTTGAAACTGGTGTCGTTGCGCGGAATCCGGTAACTGCTCACGATGTCTTGGTCATAGCTGCAGGAGGTGACCGTGCGCGTCTGCGACCCATCGAACAGGTCCCAGGCGGCGGGAACCAGGTAAAAGAAAGTGGGCGCCGCGATCATGAGGACGCCGATCGTGGTCCAGCCCATGGAGTCTCGTTTTTTACTGTAGGCGCGGCGGTCGCCGGATTGTTTCGCGGTGCGCAGCTCTCCCAGGGACGAGACGATCGCGACGATCCCGCCGACCACGATGACGAGCCCGACACAGCACAGGAGGATGGTGCTTGTGAGCATGCCGGTGCCGTAGGCGTCCATGTTGGACATGATGACGTGGGTGGCGACGAACGCCGCCGGGATCGCGATGATGGAGTAGGGGGCCAGACGCCGGAGGGCACCGCGCTTGGGAGCCCCCGAGGGCGCCCCCGGCACGGAACCGACGCCCGGCACGGAACCGGCCCCCGGCACGGAACCGGCGCCCGGCACGGAACCGGCGCCCGGCACGGAACCGGCGGGCGGGCCGGGGATGGGAGGCTGGGAGAGACCGTTGCGGTAGGGATACTGGGAACTCATGTGGATCCTTTGACGGGCTACAGTCGCGTTGGCGGGCGCGTCGTCAGTTGAGGCGCGCGGCCAGGATGGTCCGGGAGTGGGGCATGATCTTCAACGTCATGCCGGTGGTGCCGGGATGGGTCACGCAGGCCTCGTAGAGCACGTCGTAGACTGCCTGGCTGCTAGCAGATTCGTTGTCCCGGGGGTGCAGGCGCATGTCCTGCACGCGGGTGGAACCGTCGGCGAGCTGCATCGTGATCTCGTAGACCTCGTAGTTGATGATGCGGGTCCGGCCGCGGCTGCCGCTGCGCTGCTGCCTCTGGGCGACCGTGTTCGTGCAGCTGGTGACGGTCACGTTGCGCGAGCCGTCGGTGGCGTCGCGCACGAAGGGAGTGAGGTAGGCGATGCTGATCGCTCCGAAGGCGAGGCTGATGGCGACGCGGCCCGCCACCTTCCACAGGCGACGGCGCGGGATGGCTTTGTCGACCCCGCGTTCTCGGGCCTCGCGCGCGTCGCGGATCATGACGGGGATCGCCAGGGGGACGGTCAGGCAGGTGGCGAGGACGCCGACGTTCATGGCGACGCCCGTAAGAAAGTGGAGCGGCCCGTAGTCCGCGGCCATGTACATGGAGACGGCGACGATGATGAGCGGAAAGAACGTGAAGGCCCGGATCAGGTAGTGGTGCTCGATGAGATCCCGGTAATCCTGCCTCGTGGGCGGGTAGTAGGGTTCCTTGTTGGGCTGGGGAACGCTCGTGTTAGTCACCGGTGTGTCCTTCGGGCGAGGTATCGACGAGGCGATGGCCGGCTCGCGCGGGCACGCGGGCTCGCGTCGGCCTGATCGCCGTGTGTCTAGCCAGGATAGACCCGTGTGCCCACGGGGTAGTCACCGTGTCCACGCACTGGCGGCCCGGTGTTGACGGGGCGTCGGCGTCGCGTGACAAACCTCCGTCCGGCGTTGCGGGCGCGGCTTGGCTGCGCCTAGTTGTTGAGCCGGGCGTCCGCGATGACCCGCGTGTGAGTGTAGTAATCCACGGTCATGGATGCGGCCCCCGACCACAGATGACACGCTTGATAGAGGACTCTCACCGCGCCGCCCTCATGCTCGATCTCCTCTGCGCTGTCCATCTCGATGGTCGTCGTGTGGACGGTCCCGTCGTCGAAGGTCATGGTGAATTCGTTTTCATACACGGTCGTGCTCCCGCCGCGGGAGGACGATTTCTTCATCGAGTACTGGTCGTAGGTGCACGACGTCACCGTGAATGGCTGTGGCCCGTCGGCGAGGTCGAGGGCGGCGGGCACCCCGTTGGACAGAGCGAAGTACCCGAGCAGCAGTCCCACAAAGCCAACCATGACGAGTCCGGGCTGTCGTGAGAGGGCGTCATTCTCGTTGCCCTGCGCCCTGGATGCACGCATGCGGCGGTGTACGACGGCTCCGAGGGCGATGCACCCGAGCGCAGCGATGAGAAGCACGCCGCTCTTGATGAGCGTCCACTGAAGCACTTCCGGGCCGACGGTGAAGGACTCGCCGATCATGTACACGAACATAGCGATGAGGATGCCCAGCGTCGACAGGATGACCCACAGCCAGAAGTGTCCCTTGGACTCTTTCTTCGGCTCGCGTGGCGCGCCGGTCGGGGATGCGCCCGGGTAGGAGCTTCCCATCGTCGAGGCCTGGGTGCGGCGCGCTTGCCCGTTGGGGCCTCGCTGCCCGCCCACGCTCGGGGCGGTCGGGTTGGCCTCCCATGCGCCCCGGTTGCGCGTGATCGGTGGTTGGGCGACGCCGCTGGAGGGCGCGTCCTCGCGTGGGGACCACGGGTCGGGCGCCTGGTGAGGGAACTGGCGTGCGGAGGCGGACGGGTCGAAGGCGGACGGGCCGAAGGCAGACGGATACGGGTTCTGGTTGCTCATGGTGGACCTGAGGGGAGGGGGAACGAAGCTGGGGCGAGATCGTCTGTGTGTCAGTTCAGGCGGGCGTCGACGATGATCCAGCTGTGCTCGTAGACGTCCAGGGTCATGGACGCGTTGCCCGATTGCACGTTGCAGGCCTGGTAGAGCACCGCGTAGGTGCCGCCCATGGTCTGGATGCTCGTGCGCTGGTCTGTCTCGATGGTTGTCGTATGCGCCGTCCCGTCGGTGAGGGTCATCGTGAAGTAGTTGTCGTACACGGTGCGCCCGCCTCCGCGTCGACGCGACCGTCGATGCGAGCCCTGCTCGTAGGTGCACGAGGTGACGGTGACGGTGTGGTGGCCTTCGACGAGGTCTTGGGCAGCCGGGACGCCGAGGGTGGCGGAGAAGTAGCCGCTGATGGGGAGGATGATGATGGTGAAGAACAGGGCGCGAACGCGCATGCGGCTGGTTGCGATGTCGCCGGCGGCCTTGGCTCGCCGCAATTCGCGGAAGGAGCGGGGGATGCTGACCAGGCACCCGATGGCGACGATGAGCCCGATCCCGCTGGCCGCGGCCGTCCAGGTGAGTCGTTCCGTGCCGAAGTCGTATGAGCCTCCCACCACGGCGTAGATGACGAGGGCGAGGACGGCCAGGATCGTGAGGATGGTCGTCGCGAGGGAACGCTTCTTCCGTTGGGTGGGGGCAGTGGCCTCTTCGCCGGGCGAGGGGGCGGGCTGGGCGTACCCGTAGGAGGCGGCGCCCGCGGGCGTCTGGTTCTGCGGGTACTGGTAGCCGACGTGCGGGTTGTGCTGGCCTTGATACGCGCCGCCATAGCCGTCGGGTGACGCGGCGCCGAGCGCCGGGTAGGGCTGCCCGTACTGCGGGTACTGGTATCCGGATGCCTGCTGGGAGTCGGTGCCCTGGTTGGAGGGGTAGCTGTACTGGGAGGGACCGACGGGGGGAACCTGTCCGGGGCCGGAGGGGTTCTGCGGGGAGTTGAACTGGTTGGGGTTGCTCATGTGGGGATCTATGCTGTGAGGGGTGTGTGGCGAGGCCTGGGCTAGGAGGGTGCGTCCGCCGCCGCGGGCAGGCGCGTGGTGAGGGTCCAGCTGGCAGCCTGGGTGTCTGTGTCCACACTACCGCCCACGCTCGTCGCGAGGGCGCGGATCTCACCCATGTGACGCGCACCCAGGACGGGGGCGCGATCTGTGAGCGCGCTGATGGTGAGGGTGAGGGCTTCCTCCGTCGCCGAGCCGGTGACGGTGAGCGACGCGTTCTTGTCGAGTTCGGCGATGTGGGAGAAAGCCAGGTAGAGGATTTCCGCGCCGACGGCGTCCCTGTATACGCTCAACGGCGCGTACTCGTTGAAGAGGTTGATGATGGTGAAACCGGATTGCTGAGCGTAGGTGATGGCTCCGTCGATGCTCGCGAAGTTGCTGGGCGGCTGGGGGTGGGTGGGAGGCGTAGCTGTGGTGGTTGGGCGGAGTGTGGGTGTTGCGGGTGGCGTGGCGAGGTGGGCGGGTACCTCCGGGGAGGGGCGCCCGGCTGCGTGCCGCGGCGGGGTCTTCCAATCCCTGTACAGGAATCGGATGCCGGCACAAGTAGCGACCACGATGAAGACAATCAGATAGGAGGCCGCTGCGGTGACGACGGTCGGCGACCATGAGCCAGGTGAAAAGAAAGACCCTAGGACGATGTTGAGGGTCAAGAAAGCGATCATGATTGCGCAGAGGAGGAACTCCTCGCGCCTGGTGGCTTTCTGCTTAGTCACGTGTCGCTCATTCCACTCGTGCGTCGACGATGATCCAGCTGTGGCGATAGACCTCGAGTTTCAGAGACGAGGTCCCCTTCTTGTCAGCGCACGCTTCGTAGAGGGCGCTGTAGACACTGGTCGCCTTGGAGGCGCCGCTTAAGCGAGTCGTGTGCTTCGAGCCGTCGGTGAGGGTGAGCTTGAAACTGTAGGACGTAGAGGTGCCGCTCCGCCGCGAGCGCGTCCTGACCTCACTGTAGCTGCACGACTTGACGGTGACGGTCTCTGTTCCTTCGATCGTGTCCGCAACCGACTGCACGGAACCAATGATCGCCATCGCTCCGACGATGAGGACGGGGATGGAGGTAACAACGAGCGAGACGATTGGCTTACGCATGTTCGTCCTGTCGCCGGCGCGCTTCGCTCGGTTCATACGGTGAGCCGTCACGACGATGATGACCGCACAGATGAGCATACTGATGGTGCCTACGGCGCTCGCGATGCTTTGCCACTGGAGCTTGATGTCGCCCATATCGTAGAAATTGCTCAGCACAAAATAGGCGATGACACCGATAGTCGCGAGGATTTTCAGAGCGTTGAGCGCCGTCGTGTAGTTCGTGTTCATGACCGGACGGCCCATGTTGTTGCGTCCATGCGGAGCGCCGGGACCCTGGCCCGGGAAGGGACGCTGGGGGTACATGCCGCCCGGGTATTGTCCGGGCGGCGGCTGCGTCGGGGCTTGGCCTGGGAAGGGGCGCTGCGGAGGATAACCGTGGGGGTATTGGTTGCTCATGGTGTCTCGCTCGCGTGGTTGGTGTCGATGTGGGTGGGCAATTGAGTTCTCGCCCCGTGGCGGGCGGGCGCGGAGGAATACTCAACGGCAACTATAGCTATCTGCTCTGGCGTGCGGGGCACGTGCTGGCGTGGAGACCGCGCTGCGCGGTGCGCCGACAGGCACAACGACGGATTCAGCCCGCATGGACATCTGTGAGGCTATGGGTGGAACACCATGCGGCCAACGAAGCGTTGATGGGGTCGATCTATGTGGTGGGGGAGCGAGACGAGGCGGGGGCTTGCTCGATTGACGTGGATACGCGCGTCTCTCCCGCCGACACTCAGACGTCCGTTGGCGTCGCACCCGTCCACTCGTACCAGCCCTGGTGCTGGACGATCCAGGCCATCAGGGCGTAACCGGCCTGGCCGGGCAGGGTCTGGCCGTCGGCGCCGCGCGCCATGGAGGCGGCCATGTCCTCGAACCACTGGTCGTGGGCGACCAGCGGCGTGTAGCAGTCGACGAAGGGGATGCC
>ERZ772935.645-NODE-645-length-13781-cov-17.721769_pt1 | contig 13781 bp, 8 predicted proteins | sample MGYA00511683_ERZ772935 | MGnify/ENA primary metagenome ERZ772935 (study PRJEB29015, sample SAMEA2738086) | human oral metagenome | biome: human oral; feature: human-associated habitat; material: saliva | place: China | collected 2228 ...
ATCGGCATTCAAAAAGGCCAAATCTAACCCCCGCGACACGCCGAGCCAGACACACATTTTGACCCTTAACCCGAAAACGCCACCCTGGACACGTCCCGGCTGGGCCGGGATTTTTTGTATCCAAAGTGACGTTCTTATGGAGCCGCCTGTGGGAATCGAACCCACGACCTATTCATTACGAGTGAATCGCTCTGCCGACTGAGCTAAGGCGGCCGCGCCTGCCGTTCCACCGTTTCCGGGGCGTGCAGGCAACGGCATAACTCTACTGGACGAACCGGCGCCAGCGCAAACCAGGACGTCCAGCAAAGTAATGTCGTGGGTCACGAACTACTGGCAGGTGAGTCCGTCGGTGGGGACAGTGTCCTTGACCAGGTAGTCTTCGACGGCGCGCACGACGCACTGGTTGGCGCCGCGCCGGTAGGCGGTGTGGTTCCAGCCTTCGACGGTGATGAGGACGCCGGAGTCGAGCTGGCTGGCCAGCGCCTCGGCCATCGGGTAGGGCGTGGCCGGGTCGTGCGTGGTTCCGATGACGAGGATGGGCGCGGCACCGGTCGCGTGGATGGGTGCCCGCTCGGCGTGCTCGGTCGGCCAGGCTGACAGCCCGGCGGAGGGGTAGCCGACGTAGCGGTCCAGGATGGACAGTTCACTCTTGAGCGCGTCGGCGCGGGCGATCCACTCAGCGTCCGTGCCCGCGGGCTTGTAGTCCAGGTTGTTGATCGCGTTGATCGCGTCCGTGGAGTTGTCCGCATAGGTGCCGTCGGGGTTGCGCGAGTTCATGAGGTCAGCGATCTCGAGCATCGCGGTGCCGTCGTTTCGGCGCGTGGCGTCCGAATAGGCGTTGGTGAGCTCGGGCCACCACTGGGTGTTGTACATGGCGCCGATCATGGCGGTCACGGCGAGCCCTTCGGTGAGGGGGCGGTCCGGGTCATTGGTCGGCAGCGGGCTGGCCTCGAGGGATTCGAGGAAGCTTCGCACGTTGGCGATACCTTCGTCCTTGGTGCGTCCCATCGGGCACGAGGCCTGGGTGGCGCAGTCCGTGATCCACTGTTGGAGGGAGGCATCCAGGCCGCGCATCTGCATGGAGGAGACTTCGTCGACGCTCAGGGAGGGGTCGAGGGCGCCGTCGAGGACGAAGCGTCCGACCTGGGCCGGGTAGAGGCCGGCGTAGGTGGCGCCGAGGAAGGTGCCGTAGGAGTAGCCCAGGAGGTTGAGCTTGTCCTGGCCGAGGATGGAGCGCACCATGTCGAAGTCGCGGGCGGCGCTGACCGTGTCGATGTGCTCGAAGATGGCGCCGGAGTGGTCGCGGCATCCTTGCGCGAATTCGCGCGAGTCTTCCTGCACTTCGGCGATCGCGGACTGCGGGCTGTCGGCGTCCGTGCCTTCGGTTTCGGAGCCCGCGTTGTATTTGTCCTTCTCCGCGTCGGTCATGCAGAAGACGGGGGTGGAGTCGCCGACGCCGCGCGGGTCGAGGGCGACGATGTCGTAGGCATTGACCACGACCTCGCCGATGCCCTGGCCGGCGTAGTAGGGCAGCGCGGAGACGACGGCGCCGCCGGGGCCGCCGGGGTTGACGAACAGCGCGGGCGCGTCCTTCTTACCGGAGCGGTGGATGGCCAGCGCGAGGGAGATCTGGTCGCCGTCGGGGTTATCCCAGTCCAGGGGGGCCTTGAGGAAGGCGCACTGGTATTCGCTGGGGTCGGAGCTGTCGACGCCTCGGTAGCTGTCGAAGGTGCCGGGCGCGCACTTGCCCCACGTGATGCCCTGGTCGTAGAAGGCTTGGACGGAGCCGCCGTGGACGTCGATCGGGGCGGACGAGGCCGTGGCCGTCTGGGTGGGCACGGGTCCCTTGCGGCGGTGGATACCGAAGTACCCGATAATGGTCAGGACGATCGCGACGACCGCGAGGATCGCGACGGCTGCGGCCGCGATGGAACGTGTTTTCATGGCCCCGATTGTAACGGAGTTTACGCGTGGGGTTCCTATGCCTGCGGCCGCAGGGAGATCGCCATGTCTTCGAGGACGAGGAGGGGGTTGCCGTTGGCGACCAGGCGCTTGCGGGCGGTTTCGATGTGGTCGACGCGCGCCAGGGTCTGGCGGGGCGTGGAGTCGTCGGCGATCTGGCGCACGAGGTCGGTCAGGTCGGTGTTGATGAGGTCGCTGTCGCCGCCGACCTGGACCATGAGGACGTCGCGGTAGATGGCGAGCAGGTCGATGAGGGCGCGGTCGATCGCGTCGGTGAGGGCCCGCTTGGAGCGGCGCTTCTGGTCTTCCTCGAGCTGGCGGATCATGGTGCGCGAGGCCTTGGTGGCGCTCTCGCCTTCCTCCATGCCCAGCTGGCGCATCAGTTCGGCCTTTTCACGGGCGTTGCGTTCGCTGACCTGCGCGTCGGCCTGTGCTTTGGCGGTTTCGAGCAGGCGGTCGGCCGCCATGACGGCCTCGCCGACGCTGCGCACGGAGGCGGGCGCGGTGATGATGTCGCGGCGGCGGGCGCGCATCTGGGGGTCGCGGGCGAGGGCCCGGGCCAGCCCGATGTGGGACTGGGCGGCGCGCGCGGCCTCGAGGGCAACCTCGGGGGAGGCGACGCCCTCGCGCACGAGCAGGTCGGCGACGGCGGCCGCGGTGGGGATGCGCAGGCCCAGGTGGCGGCAGCGCGAGCGGACCGTGGCGATCATGTCCTCGGGGCTGGGGGCACACAGGAGCCACACGGTGTGCTCGGGCGGCTCTTCGATGGCTTTCAGCAACGCGTTCGCGCCGGATTCGCCCAGGCGGTCCGCGTCCTCGACGACGATGACGCGCCACAGACCCTGGGAGGGCGAGGACTGCGCCTGAAGCACGAGGGAGCGGGCAGTGTCCACGTTGATGATCGAGGTTTCGGTGGCCGCGAAGAGAACGTCCGCGTTGGTGCGGCCCATCGTCGTGCGGCACCCGGGGCACGCTCCGCACCCGGGGGTCTCGCCGGTGCACTGGAGGGCTGCCGCGAAGGCGCGGGCTGCGACCGAGCGGCCGGATCCGGGCGGCCCGGTGATAAGCCAGGCGTGGCTCATAGAGCGCGCCTCGTCGGTGGCATGCCCGCTGCCCCGGGAGGCGACGATGGCACGGGCGGACGCCGCGGCCTCGCTGAGCTTAGCGACCGCCGCGTCCTGACCGACCAGCGAGGACCAGACGCTCATCATTCATCCCACAGCGCGCCCTGGGACTCGCCCAGGGCTCCCACCATGGTCGCCGGCTTACGCGAGGACCGTTTCTCGGTGCTGCCCTTGTGCGAGGCCTTGGCGGCGCGGTGCTTCCGGGTGGCGGCTGTCGCGGGGGTGTCAACGAGGACGGGGGCTGCCTCGTCGGTGGCGGTTTCCTCGCCCGCGGTGTCGGGGGCGTCGGTGGGAGAGGCTTCCTCGGTCGACGCCTCGGAGGAGGCAACCTCGGCAGCGGTATCCTCGGTCTCAGCGGGAACCTCAGCAGGAGCGTCAGCGCCAGCGCCCGCGACGGTCACCGATTCGGCGGAGCCGTCCACGGCCTCGTCGATGGTGGCCACCCCGCCGTCGAAACGCTCGACGAGGACGCCGCGGATCTCGGAGAAGACCTCCTCGATCGTGCCGACCGCGTCGATGACGACGATGCGCTCGGGCTCGGCGTCGGCGAGTCGCAGGTACTGGTGGCGCACGCGCTCGTGGAAGTCCATGGACTCGCGTTCCATGCGGTCCGGGGCGTCGGTGCGGCGGCGCGCGCCGACCTCCGGGGGCAGGTCCAGCAGGAAGGTCAGGGAGGGGTACAGGCCGCGGGTCGCCCAGGCACTCAGGGACGCGATCTCGTCCACGCCGAGGGAGCGGGCGGCGCCCTGGTATGCCAGGGAGGAGTCGATGTAGCGGTCCCCCAGCACGACGGCGCCACGCTCGAGGGCGGGGCCGATGACCGTGGCGACGTGGTAGGCGCGGTCGGCGGCGTACAGGAGGGCCTCCGTGCGCGCATCGACGTCCTCGGGGCCGTTTTGGACCAGGCGGCGGATCTCCGTGCCCAGCTCGGTGCCGCCCGGCTCGCGGGTGACGATGACCTCGCGGCCCCGGCTCTCGAACCAGTCGCGCACGGACTGGATCTGCGTGGACTTCCCCGAGCCGTCGCCGCCTTCGAAGGTGATGAACACTCCTCGCGCTGCCATCAGCTGTCCTTCTTCGTCGCGGCCTTCTTGGTGGCCGTCTTCTTCGCCGTGGCGGTCTTCTTGGCCGCCGTCTTCTTGGCCGCCGTCTTCTTGGCCGCCGGCTTCTTCGCGGCCGTCTTGCGGGTGCGCTTGGGGGCGGGGCCCTTGGCGCGCTTGTCGGCGAGGAGTTCGTAGGCGCGCTCGGCCGTCAGGTCCTCGACCGTCTCGGCGCGCGGCACCGTCACGTTGGTCTCGCCGTCCGTCACGTAGGGGCCGAAGCGGCCGTCCTTGACGGTGACCTTCTTGCCCGAGATCGGGTCCTCGCCGAACTCGCGCAGCGGCGGGCGGGCGGCGCCGCGGCCGCGGGTCTTGGGCTGGGCGTAGATGGCCAGGGCCTCGTCCAGGGTGATCGTGAGCAGCTGGTCCTCGGAGGCCAGGGTGCGCGAGTCCGTGCCCTTCTTCAGGTAGGGGCCGTAGCGCCCGTTCTGCGCGGTGATGACCTCGCCCGAGGCCGGGTCGGTGCCCACCTCGCGCGGCAGGGACAGCAGCTTCAGGGCGTCCTCGAGGGTGACCGTGGAGATGTCCATGGTCTTGAACAGGGACGCGGTACGAGGCTTGGCGGCGCTCTTCTTCGCCTTCTTCGCGCCCTCCTCGGCACCCTCGGCCGCCTCGGGCAGGACCTCGGTGACGTAGGGGCCGTAGCGGCCGTCCTTGACGATGATGGTGTGGCCGCTGGCTGGGTCGACGCCCAGCTCGCGACCGTCGTCGGCGGCGCGGGCGAAAAGCTGGTCGATGAGTTCGTCCGTCAGCTCGTCGGGGGCGACCTCCGGCGGCACGTTCGCGCGCGTGCCGTCAGCCTTTTCCATGTAGGGGCCGTAGCGGCCCACGCGCAGCGTCACGCCGCGGCCCAGGTCGATCGAGTTGACGGCGCGCGCGTCGATGTCGTCACCCAGGGAGGCGACGTCGTGGCGCAGGCCGCCCTTCTCGCCCGTGCCGTCGGGGCCGAAGAAGAAGCCGGTCAGGAACTCCGTGCCGTTCTCCTGGCCCGCGGCGATGCGGTCCAGGTCGCCCTCCATCGAGGCCGTGAAGTCGTAATCGACCAGGTTCGCCAGGTTCTCCTCGAGCAGGCGCGTCACGGAGAAGGCCAGCCACGTGGGCACCAGGTACTGGCCGCGGTGCGTCACGTACCCGCGGTCCCCAATCGTCTGGATGGTGGCCGCGTAGGTGGAGGGACGGCCGATGCCGAGCTCCTCCATGGTCTTGACCAGCGTGGCCTCCGTGTAGCGGCCCGGGGGCTGGGTCTCGTGGCCGTCCGGGGTGGCCTCGGTCAGCGTCGCGCCATCCCCCTCGGCGACGTCCGGCAGGGTCTTTTCCGCGTCGTTCTTTTCCGCGTCGTAACGCCCCTGGTCGCGCCCCTCCTGGTAGGCCAGGCGGAAGCCCGGGGAGGTGATGACCGTGCCCGAGGCCGAGGAGATCACGTCGTGGCGCTTGCCGTCGACCTCGATGCCGGTGAGCACGCGGATCGTCGCCGTGTAGCCAACCGCGTCGGCCATCTGCGAGGCGACCGTGCGCTTCCAGATCAGGTCGTACAGGGCGAGCTGCTGCTTGGACAGGGAGCCCGCGACTTCGCCGGGCGTGCGGAAGTGGTCGCCGGCCGGGCGGATCGCCTCGTGCGCCTCCTGCGCGCCCTTCGACGTGGTGCCGTACAGGCGCGGAGACTCGGCCACGGCCTCGGCCCCGTAGAGCTGGGTGGCCTGCTCGCGGGCGGCGTGAATCGCCTGGCTGGACAGGGCCGTGGAGTCGGTACGCATGTAGGTGATGTAACCGGACTCGTAGAGGGACTGGGCGGTGCGCATCGTCGAGGAGGCGTTCCAGTGCAGCTTGCGCGACGCCTCCTGCTGGAGGGTCGACGTCGTGAAGGGGGCGGCCGGGCGACGGCGGTAGGGCTTGCGGGTCACCGAGTCGATGACCGAGGCCGGGGCGTCTTCCAGCGCGCGGGCGTAGGAGCGGGCGGTGGCCTCGTCCAGGTGGAGGACGCCGGCCTTGGCGGCCTTCGCGCTCAGCTCGCCCTTCTCGCTGAAGTCAGAGCCGGTTGCGATGGCGTGGCCGTCCACGGAGGCCACGCGCGCGCCAAAAGCCTGGCCTGCCGACGTGAAGGCCGTGTCGATCGACCAGTACTGGGCGCTCACGTGCGCCATGCGGTCGCGTTCCTTGGCGACCACGAGGCGCGTGGCCACCGACTGCACGCGGCCGGCGGACAGGGACGGGCGGATCTTGCGCCACAGGAGGGGCGAGACCTCGTAGCCGTAGAGGCGGTCGAGGATGCGGCGCGTCTCCTGCGCGTCCACGAGGTTCGTATCCAGGTCGCGCGTGTTGTCGAGCGCGCGCTGGATCGCTTCCTTCGTAATTTCGTGGAACACCATGCGGCGCACAGGAACCTTGGGCTTCAAGACCTGCAGGAGGTGCCACGCGATGGCCTCACCCTCGCGGTCCTCATCGGTTGCGAGGAAAAGTTCGTCGGACTCCTTGAGGAGCTTCTTGAGTTCGGTGACCTTTTTCTTCTTGTCCGGGTTCACCACGTAATAGGGCGTAAAACCCTCGTCGACGTTGACGGCGAAGCGGCCGAATGGCCCCTTTTTCATGTCTTTGGGCAGCTCGGAGGGCTGCGGGAGGTCGCGGATGTGGCCGATGGAGGCGGTCACGTGGTAGTCGGGACCCAGGTACCCCTCAATGGTGGCTGCCTTCGCAGGAGACTCCACGATCACGAGCTTCGTCGCTGACATTACCTGTCCCTTCCCCGTTACTTCCCCAGTATTTGTAGCACCTCGTCGGCGAGCGCACGCGTCGAGGCATCTGGGATGGACCTTACCGCGTCCCGCCCACATCTGTGTACCAAGGCCATCTCCGCGCGTCTCACGCCACTCGGTTTGACATTGACGAGGTCGTGGCTGATTCTCGCGCGCGACGACACCCGGCGCACTCGGCCACAAACGGCGTTTCGCCTGAGTTCCGGGACGAGAGGCACAGTGCTAACAAAATTAGACCGTTATGATCAGATTCATGAGTTCTCGTCACACAGTGCCTGATGCTCAGCCAGTGTCGGCTGATCCTCCGTCGCGCTCATCGCGCCCGTTCCTGCGCCGAGCATGGATATGGATCGTGGCGTTCATCGTTCTGGGAGCCTTCGCATTCCTATATGTCATGAGCGATTCACGGCTGGTCACCGCAGGAGCCACCCCCGGCTATCGCGGGGCCGCGCAGGACACCGGCTACCTGGCCGATGGCTACGCAAACGGCGTCGGCGTTGCTTGGCAGATGAACGCGGCGGACGCTGGTCTGGACCGCATCGACGACTACGCAGCGGCCGACGGACGCCTCTTCCTGGTGGGCTATCGCGGGAGCCAGCGCGTCGCAATCGGCTACGACGCGAGCAGCGCGAAGCCGCGCGAGCTGTGGCGTACCAACCTCACCGACGACGAGCCCGGCAGCTACTGGTGGGAGGGGGACCTCCTCGTGGGCAACACGCTGGTGTCCGTCGCGGACGGAACAACGACCACGGGCTGGCCGACGCCGACCGCCCGCTTCGATCACTCCTCGTACTCGCGCCCCACGCTCAGCGGGTGGACGAGCGCGCCCGTGGGGTCCGTGCGCCTCAACTGCCCCGACCCCTCCACCCTCCAGTGCGAGGCCTGGGATAAGAACGTGACCCGCGCGTGGGATTTCGACGCCTCGCGCGGCGACTTCCCCACGACGGATAAACCACTGGAGGGGTGGGTTCCGCTCAGACGCACGACGTACGCGATCGCCCGTGTGGAGACCCGCGACGCAGGGGCTCTCGTGGGATTCCTCAACGTCAACACGGGCGAGCGCGTCGGCGTTGACGCCATCAACGAGGCCTGCTCCCCCATCGAGATCCGTGGCCTGACCGAGGAAGATCGCTGCCCACTGACGGGAACGGGATCCTTCAAGGTCGCGATCATCCGAGCCTCGGACGGGTGGCTGATCGGCGACGAGGATGGAAACGTGGCGACCGTGGCCCCCGACGGGTCCAACGCACAGCTCTTCCCGATGAGCAGCGAGGCGATCGAACGCCTGCGCTACCTGGAAACCTACTCGGGCACAAGCCAGCCTACGCCTCCCACCACCGAGGAGCTGATGGCCTACGCCTCGACGGGCGCGCACCCCTGGGAGACGACGATCAGCCTGACCCCGGCCACGTCAGACTCGTTCAATGCCGCCATCACAATCAACGATCGCGATCCCATCGTCACCTCACAGAGCATCTTTCCCAGTTCGAGGAATTCCCCTGAGACATGGTGGCGCCGACCGGCCATCAGCCGCGACACCTCCGTCATCCTGCTGGCCTCCATCGACCAGGAGAAACCCCATTCGCAGTCCAAGCTGCCCGAGGCGCGCCCTCTGCTGCTGAACGTTACGGCGCATGAGGACGCGCCCGCCCCGGCCTCGGCCCTCAACGAGTACGCGGTCCCGGCGTGGAACGACTACCAGGCGACCGAGGCGATCCCCCTCTTCGACGACCTCATCATCGCCCGCATATCCCCTGAGACATCACCGTGGTACAAGCGCTTGCTTGGCCTGACTCCTTCCTCCGGCGACCACATCGTCGGCTTGATCCCCACCACCAACACCACCCGGAGCACGCAATGACATCCACCGCCTCCCACCGCCCGAACAGGCGCCGGATCGGCACCACCATCGGCGCTGCGCTCGCGGCGGCCGCATTCCTCTCGGCTTGCACGGGAACGCTCCCCACCCCCGGAGCCTCGGACTCCTCCAGGTCCGCCCAGTCCACCGGATACTCGGGACAGGCCCTGCCCTCCAGGTTCCTCTCGACCGACTTCTCGGGCGGCTTCGAGGTCGCCTGGGAGATGAGCGCCACGGACCTGGGTGCCAACGAGACGGTCGCGACGACCGCGGTCGTCGACGGGACTCTCGTCGCCCTCACCGGACCCTACGGCTCGGAGCACACCCTCATTGGCCTCGACGTCAGCGGGCCGACACCCACCGTCCTATGGACCCACCAGTTCACAGGCGAATACCCAATCGTCCTGGCGTGGGGCGACTCGCTCGTCGCCGGAAACCAGACGATCCGTGCCTCGGATGGGACCGTCACCGCGACGTGGCAGACACCGCTGCCCAGCGAGGCCAGCAGCTACATGCCCGGCCAGCCCCTCCTGCTGGTCGGCGAGCACATCGTCGACCAATACGAGCCGCGCATCGTCCCCGTGGCCTGGCCCCTCGCCGTCACCTGCCTGGAGTCAACGAGCTCCTCGGGCCGACACGGCGCGGACTACGACTGCGCGGGCTGGCGCCAGGACGGCACCCAGGCATGGACGTACACGGCGACCAGCACCTATTCCAACACGTCGCTGCCCGGCTTACCCTCACATACACGCGCCGCCAACGGGTACATTCCGATCTCCCGCACCGGCTCCGCAGACATCGCCCCCATCTCCCAGTACCTGCGCCTGGAAGACGGGACCATCACAGAAGGAGCAACCCTTGAGGCGCGCCACTACCTCATCGCCAGCGACGGCTACATTTCCAGCGGCGTGACGAACAGGCAGCCCCGCGAAACCGCGCTGGTGACCGTCTCGCCAGACGGGACCGAGCAGTCGACGAGTGCCGTCGCCTCCACAGCCATGCCCCCCGAGGATCTGGCCGCCCTCCTGTGCTGGTCGGAAGACGGCACCGAGATCATCCCCACGGTCGAACAGGCCACCGAAACCATCGCCACCGGCCAGGCCCCCTGGGCTACCCTGTGCGCCACGCGCAACGGAATCGGCTCCCTCTTTGCGATCACGGCCATCAACGGACGCGATCTGACGGTCACGAGCACGGACGGCAAGCCCATCAAGGGCGCCTACGCCACCGATTTAATTCCCTCGAGGGACGGGTCCCTCATCCTGTCGCGCGAGCCTGATGGCGCCGGTGAGAGCGACTCTGTCCTCCACCGCCCGCACAACCTCTACGCAGTTCCCTCCGGCAACCAGCTCGCGACCCTGGAGGAGTTCGGGGTTCACGGCGTCACCGCCGTGTACGAAGACCTCCTGGTCGCAGTACCGACCCCGAGCTACGCGACGCGCAACTCCCCCAGCCCCTCCCATCGCAAGGACACGGTCTTGATGGGGATCACGCCAAAGCGGGCGGGCTGAGTCGTCGTCATTGACGAGGCCTGGGTCCCTTGGGTGGCTCTGCTGCCGGTGCGCTCATCTCAGGGGTGGCGCCCTGGGCCCTTGACTGCGCACGTTAACCCTATGGGTGGCAGTGTGGGCAGGGCGCCCACACTGCCACCTCAAGGGTCCAGCTGCGCACAAACGGGCGGGCACAACCACCTGTCGCGACCCCTCACGCGCGACGACCCACCACACCCGGCCCCGGCCTCGTCTGGCCTGCGACGCCAGCGCAATTACCCGGTTGCTAGCGGATGCAGTTACGATCGGGTCCATGAGATTCCCAGACGATGAAGACTACAGGTGGGCGGGGGCGCTCAAGCGCCTCTGGTACCGGATCATCTGCCCCTTCACCTTCGGGGCACGACTGTGGATGGTGATAACCAGCATCATCTGCGCGCTCGCTGTCATGCATTCAGCGAACGGCTCGTGGGGCTATCACGGCCGCGCCCAAGACACAGGATTTCTCTCCGGGAACTTCGTCAACGGCGTGCGCCTGGCCTGGGAAATCGATGCAGCGGACGCTGGTTTGGACATCATCGACGACTACATCGCACGCGACGGCTACCTCTTCCTGGTGGGTTACAAGGGAAGCCAGCGGGTCGCAATCGGCTACGACGCCTCCCACTCCACCCCCCGCCAGCTGTGGCGCGTCGACGTCGACGACGAACCCGGCGTGCACTGGTGGGACGGGGACCTCCTCGTCGGCAATACACTGATCTCTCCGGCAGATGGGAAGGTCACAACTGGCTGGCCGTCGTCGGGTGATTCCCTGGCTGGGAACGCATATGCACGCCCCACTTCTACGGGATGGTCAAGCGCCCCCATTGGCCCAATCCGCCTGTACTGCCCTGATCTCTCCACCGGACGGTGCGAGGCCTGGGATAAGACCGCTACCCACGTCTGGGATTTCGACGCCTCCTCGGATACGATCCCTGACGCAGTTGCCCCGGTGAACGGCTGGGTGCCGCTGGTGAGAACAGACAAGTCGACGGACAAGAGTCTTCGAGACATGACGTATGGGCTGGCCGGATTCCTGAACCTGGAGACGGGCGAACGCACGGGGATCGACGCCATCGAGGAGGCATGCGGTCCCGCCGTCAAGGAGAATCACGACGGTACGACAACGTGTCGCTTGGTCCATCCAGACACACTCCGGCTACCCATCATTCGCAGCAGGGATGGCTGGATCATCAGCGACGGACTCCGATCAAGCTCCTCCAGCGCGAATGACTCCAACGTTGCCGCCGTCGCCCCTGACGGATCGAATCCGAGGGTGGGCACCCTGTCGTTCGAGGCAATGGAACGCATCGCTTTCCTGAACGTCCACGTGACGGACGATTCCGAACTGCCCACCACTGAGGACCTACTCCACTTCGCCGCCACGGGCGACCACACGTGGGAGGCTTCGAGCGCGGTGGTCTACACGTCGCCTGGCTCGGCCATGGCCTCGGTCATCATCAACGATGGCGAGCCGCTTGCCACCGATCGGGAGCTCTTTGAAACGTATTCGAGCGCGGCCACGTGGGCGCGAGGCATCGCCTATAGCCGTGACGCATCAGTGGCATTGATCCCCAAGTCCACGAGGGACGTCAAGGATTACTACACGCCACTCCTCGTTGACTCGGCGGCGGCCGCGGCAGACTGGAGCAGGCCTGATAAGGGCGAGTATTTGCTAAAAAACTCCGCAGTCCCCGGATGGCGCACCCTGCAGGTTTCATCCGGCACAGTTCTCTTCGATGATCTCGTCGTCGCCCGCATATCCCCTCAGACATCACCGTGGTACAAGCGCTTGCTTGGCCTGGCTCCTTCCTCCGGCGACCGTATCGTCGGCCTGACCCCAGCCCCCGGACCGATGAGGAGCGTTCGATGACTGCCCCGGATAGTGCGCGCAACTTCCTTGTTTCCGTGCTTGGTTTTATCCGCGAGAGGAAGCTTCTCGTCGCCGCCATCGCCGTGGTCCTCGGGATCGGCCTGTCGTGGCTGATCCATCTCCCCACCGGTTACTCCGGTCACGCCCACCCCTCGCAGGCCATCTCCACCGATTTCTCCTCCGGGTTCTCCGTCGCCTGGGAGATGACGAGCAAGGACCTGGGCGTCGATGGGCCGGTCGTGGCCACCACGAGGGTCGATGGGGTGCTGGTCGCGGTCACCGGCAAGAAAGATGGGTCGTCGAAAGGTGCGACAACGTTCTCCGGGACGCTCATCGGCATCGATCCGAGCGGTTCCACTCCTACCGTTCTGTGGCGCCACGAGTTCAACTCTGAGAGTGGCACACTCTTCACCTGGGACGACTCGATCATTGCGGGTGGTGAAACTATTCGGGCATCCGATGGCACAGTCACCGCGACCTGGGATACTCCCCTGCCCACCACTGTCGGGTACGACCATGATCGCGGTTCCCCACGCGTCTTGTTCCCGCGCCCATCGTGGGGTGACGGCGGGAGCTTTGTTCCCATCACCTCGTCCGTCGTGGTCACCTGCACGCCCATCAACGACTCGAGGTCGGGCGATCGCAATGAGGGCCCCTCGTGCACGGGGTGGCACAAGGACGGCACCCAGGCCTGGAACTACGCGGTCACGAGGAACGCCGATGGGCAGACGGTTCAGCCAACCGGTGTCGCCACGGTCGACGACCATCTCATCGTCGGGCACTCTGAGAACGATTATGATTTGTATGTCGATTCGTTCCTCAGCCTCGTCGACGGCTCCGTCACGGATCTCGACGTGCCCTTCTCTGGTCGCATCAGCATCGACAACGTCTACGCGACAAGCGATGGCTGGATCATTAACGGGATGGGTTACTCTCAGCTTGAAGACGGCGACATCGCCGTCTTGAACCCAGACGGCAGCCTCCGCGAGATGGTGACGCTGACCACCAACTCACTGCAGTGGCAGACGCTCTCCAACACCATGTGCACGGACGCCGATGGACAAGCAGTTCAGCCAACAACCGAGCAGGCACTAGCAGCCCTCCGCACGGGGCACGGTTGGACACCCATGTGCAGTAATGTTGTGACTTCGGGATCAGGCAGTAGCATCTACGCCCTCAACGGCAGGTGGTTCTTAGCCGCCGACGAGGATGGAACACCCACCTACACGGAGTACGAACAAGGAGCATTCTTATCGGCTGACGGCTCACTGATCCTCGGCATCCAGTCGATCAAGAGCGACGAGAAGAACTCCACCAAGGAAGAAGCTCCAGCCTTGTACTACTCCCGGTCAGGCGTCACAATCGCCTCGCTCTCGCAGGTAGGAGCAAGGTCCGCGCAGCCCTTCTACGATGATCTGCTCATCGCGACGCCCGTCCCTCAGCGCAATATCTTCCTGCGTTACCTCGGTGGTTACCCCCACCCAGACACGGTTCTCATGGGGATCACGCCAAAGCGGGCGGGCTGAGTCGTCGTCATTGACGAGGCCTGGGTCCCTTGGGTGGCTCTGCTGCCGGTGCGCTCATC
>ERZ772935.649-NODE-649-length-13748-cov-4.197619_pt1 | contig 13748 bp, 8 predicted proteins | sample MGYA00511683_ERZ772935 | MGnify/ENA primary metagenome ERZ772935 (study PRJEB29015, sample SAMEA2738086) | human oral metagenome | biome: human oral; feature: human-associated habitat; material: saliva | place: China | collected 2228 ...
TTGAGGAAAATGGCAAGAAGATTACTTTCTTGGATACGCCTGGACACGCGGCCTTTACTTCTATGCGGGCCCGCGGTGCTTCTGTTACGGATATCACTATCCTGGTCGTTGCGGCTGATGACGGTGTTATGCCGCAAACGATCGAAGCTATCAACCATTCCAAAGCCGCTGATGTCCCAATCATCGTAGCTATCAACAAGATTGATAAGCCAGGAGCGAATCCTGAGCGCGTGATTGGTGAATTGGCTGAGCATGGTGTCATGTCAACAGCTTGGGGCGGAGATTCTGAATTTGTAGAAATCTCTGCGAAATTCAATCAAAATATCGACAGCTTGCTGGAAACAGTCCTCTTGGTGGCTGAAATTCAAGAGCTCAAGGCAGATCCGACTGTTCGAGCGATTGGTACAGTCATTGAAGCCCGTCTGGATAAAGGAAAAGGTGCTGTCGCAACCCTTCTGGTTCAGCAGGGAACTCTGAATGTGCAGGATCCAATCGTTGTTGGTAATACCTTCGGTCGGGTTCGGGCTATGACCAATGACCTAGGCCGTCGTGTTAAGGTGGCCGGACCATCTACACCGGTTTCTATCACTGGTCTCAATGAAACTCCGATGGCTGGTGACCACTTTGCGGTCTATGAAGATGAAAAAGCTGCGCGTGCAGCTGGTGAAGAACGTGCGAAACGTGCCCTTCTCAAGCAACGTCAAGCTACTCATCGTGTCAGTCTGGAAAATCTCTTTGATACCCTCAAAGCTGGTGAAGTCAAGTCTGTTAATGTTATCATCAAGGCTGATGTACAAGGTTCTGTAGAAGCCTTGTCTGCTTCCCTGCAAAAGATTGAAGTGGAAGGGGTTAAGATCACCATCGTCCACTCAGCGGTTGGTGCTATCAATGAGTCAGACGTAACACTGGCGGAAGCTTCAAATGCTTTCATCATCGGATTTAACGTTCGTCCAACATCTCAAGCTCGCCAACAGGCAGAAGCTGATGATGTCGAAATCCGCCTTCACAGTATTATCTACAAGGTTATCGAAGAAATGGAAGATGCCATGAAGGGAATGCTGGACCCAGAATACGAAGAAAAAATCATCGGGGAAGCTCTTATCCGCGAGACTTTCAAGGTTTCCAAGGTTGGTACTATCGGTGGATTTATGGTTATCAATGGTAAAGTTACCCGTGATTCCAATGTTCGTGTTATCCGTGACGGCGTCGTGATTTACGATGGGGAGCTTGCCAGCCTCAAGCACTTCAAGGATGATGTTAAGGAAGTTACTAATGGCCGCGAAGGTGGACTCATGATTGATGGCTACAATGACATCCAAGTAGATGACACGATTGAAGCCTACATCATGGAAGAAATTAAGAAATAAGATAAGAAGTCCGTTAAAAACTCGCAGTGAAATCATTGTTGGTGGAAGTCTGTACTTCTAGTCCCATGTTTTTTTCACAAAGAGTTTAAAACGAATCTTATTCAACCAAAACTAAAATATAAGCTAGGCCTAGCCTAGCTTATATTGCAGAAGAGAAAAATTAGAAAGGAAATCTCATGGCAAATAATTTTCGTACAGACCGTGTAGGCATGGAAATCAAGCGCGAAGTCAATGAAATCTTGCAGAAAAAAGTTCGTGATCCGCGGGTGCAGGGTGTAACCATTACCGATGTCCAAATGCTGGGCGACCTGTCCATGGCCAAGGTCTACTACACGATTATGAGCAATCTGGCCTCTGATAATCAAAAAGCTCAGACCGGTCTGGAAAAAGCGACCGGTACCATCAAGCGAGAGCTGGGTCACAATCTAAAGATGTACAAGATTCCAGATTTGACCTTTGTCAAGGACGAATCCATCGAGTATGGCAATAAAATCGACCAGATGCTGCGCAATTTAGATAAAAAGTAAAGCAGAAACTCAGCTGTTATGGCTGGGTTTTCTGTTTTTTTAATTTAATATAACAATTTTTTGCAAAAATAGGTATATACCATTTACAAATAAAAAAGAAAGAGTTATAATATAGTCAAGAAAACTCAGAGATTCAAAAGCGGGAGTTAGAAAGTAGCTATAGAAAGATGCTAGCTCTATCACAGAATTCCGCTTTGAATGGCAGAGAATACAGAACTCAAGAACAAGGGAGGCAGTCTTATGCCTACATATATCAAAGCAGATCAATTTTTCTATCCTCAGGGAATCCGTCAGGGCGGTTATTTAGAGCTGATTGACGGCAAGTTTGGCAAGCTGGTGCAGTCTGTTCCGCAGGATGCAGAGGTCATAGACTACAGTGGCTACTCGATTGCACCAGGTCTGGTGGACACTCATATTCACGGATTTGGTGGTGTTGATGTGATGGACAATAACATCGAAGGAACTCTTCATACCATGAGCGAGGGTCTCTTGACTACCGGTGTGACCAGCTTTTTACCAACAACCCTGACATCGTCCTATGAGCGGCTTTTGGCGGTTACTGAAAATATCGGTGCTCGCTATCAAGAAGCCAGCGGAGCCAAGATTCGCGGTCTCTATTTTGAAGGACCTTACTTCACCGAGAAGTATAAGGGTGCCCAAAATCCGGCCTATATGAAAGATCCTAGCATGGATGAGTTTCGTGCTTGGCAAAAGGCCGCAAATGGCTTGCTTAATAAGATTGCTCTCGCACCAGAGCGTGATGGCGTAGAGGAATTTGTCCGCACGCTGACTGATGAAGGCGTGACCGTTGCTTTGGGGCATTCTAACGCAACCTTTGATGAAGCCAAAACTGCGGTCGAAGCAGGTGCCAGTGTCTGGGTGCATGCTTACAATGGTATGCGGGGCTTGACCCACCGGGAGCTAGGCATGGTTGGTGCCATGTATGAGTTGCCCCACACCTATGCGGAACTGATTTGTGACGGCCACCATGTAGATCCTAAGGCCTGTGACATCTTGCTCAAGCAGAAGGGACATGAAAATATTGCCCTCATTACTGACTGTATGACTGCAGGAGGCCTTGAAGATGGTGACTACATGCTGGGAGAATTTCCAGTGGTTGTGGCCGAAGGAACAGCTCGGCTCAAGTCAACGGGCAATCTAGCTGGCTCTATCCTCAAACTCAAGGACGGATTGAAAAATGTGGTCAAATGGGGCATTGCCAATCCTCATCAGGCGGTTATGATGGCTAGCCTGATTCCGGCAAAATCCGTCCATATTGATGATGTCTGCGGACAGATCAAGGAAGGCTACGACGCTGACTTTATCGTTTTAGATAAAGATTTAGAGCTGATAGCTACTTATCTTGATGGTCAAGAACGATTCCATGTATGAGAACCGCAGGTATTTTAAATTAGTCTCCTTATATTTTTCAGAAAGAGCAGGGAAACCTGTTCTTTTTGATTGGCAAGCTACTTGATAGCCTTCTCCTAGATTTGAATTGCTTTCTTAGGCGTGATATAATGAAACTATAATGTAAACAGGAGTGGGCTATGAAACGAATTGATGCGAAATTTTTGATAATGGGACTTGTTTTACTGCTGGCCGGACTGATATTTGGACGAATCTTAATCCTTGTCGCAGGAGTAGCTTTCATTATCTATAGCTTTTTCAGTAAAGGGATGGAGCCGACCAAGGAAAATATCTTCAAACCCAAACCAATACTGAAGAAAAAGGAAAAGAAGTGAGCAGTTTTGCTCTTGTGATCACTGTAGCAGCTACCTTGCTGAAGGTAGTAGATGGAATTTGTAAAGGAGACATGAGATGAGAGAATATCTTTTGAACAATGGTGTAGGCATTCCGGTGCTGGGCTTCGGTACTTGGAAGGCTCAGGATGGCGAAGAAGCCTATCAAGCAACATTAGCCGCTCTCAAGGCAGGCTATCGTCACATTGACACGGCGGCTATCTATAAGAACGAAGAGAGTGTCGGACGGGCAATCAAGGACAGCGGCATTCCGCGGGAGGAGCTCTTCATCACGACCAAGCTTTGGAATGACATTCATACTTATGAGGAGGCTCAAGAGGCCTTTGCTGCTTCAATGGAGCGGTTGGGACTGGACTATCTGGACCTCTACCTCATCCACTGGCCGAATCCCAAACCCCTGAGAGAAAACGATGCTTGGAAAAAGCGCAATGCCGAAGTCTGGCGGGCTATGGAAGATCTTTATAATCTCGGCAAGATTCGAGCGATTGGCGTCAGCAATTTCCTGCCTCATCACCTAGAAGCCTTGCTTGAAACAGCTCGCATGACTCCTGCTGTCAATCAAATCCGTCTGGCTCCAGGTGTCTATCAGACAGAAGCGGTGAACTTCTGCCGTGAGCATGAGATTTTACTGGAAGCTTGGGGACCATTTGGTCAAGGTGAGCTCTTCCAAAATCCAGCCGTACAGGCTGTGGCAGACAAGTATGGCAAGACCATTGCTCAAGTCGCGCTAGCTTGGAGCTTGCAGGAAGGCTTCCTGCCCCTGCCTAAGTCGGTCACTCCGAGCCGGATTGCCAGCAATCTGGACTGCTTTGGCATCGAGCTAGATGCTGCTGACTTGGAAGTGCTCAAAAACGTCAGCGGTTTGACCGGTAGCGCTCCAAATCCGGATGGGATGGATTTTTAGATGCAAATCCGATTCTATCGAAGTTCAGATAGAGAAGCCTTGCAGTCTTACCATTTAACCGACTTGAGATTTACCAATCATCCTAGTCAGGCTGTTGCTGACTTAGAAAATCGCTATGCTATCTTGGGCCTTGTAGAACATCAAATCGTAACCTTTCTGATCTTGGATGCTGGAGAAAAGAAGTTTACTTATGGCGGTCAGCCAGAGAGCCTGCTCCTTCGTAGCTTTTCAACGGATGAAGGCTTTCGGATGCGAGGATACGGTAGTCAGACGCTGAAGCTCTTGCCTGATTTCATAAGAGAGCATTTGCCTATGTATAAAAGCATCATACTAGGCGTCAATGAGAGAAATCAAGTCGCTTCCTATCTCTACCGAGAGACTGGTTTTAGCAAACAGCCCCAGCGCATATTAGGATCAGCCGGCTGGCAGGAAGTGTATGAATTAAAAATATAAAGCTATCCCCAGTTTGAAAAGAGCTGGGGATTTTTATCTCTAACACCGGAAGAAACTATAAAACAAGCTGCTTCTGTGCTATAATGAGAGATGTAAAATGAGACCAATATCCAATGAAACACTAAGATGGGGGAGTTAGATGAAGAAGACCCAAGAATTGGAAATTACACCCAACTGATTGAGTAGATCTTCGATCCCTTGAGAGTGGGGAGATAGGAGAGAAAGGTAATTATCAAAACTTCGAAGAGTAAACTCTGGCTAAATATCTAATCAATCTAAAGGCTGAATACGAGTGTTTACTAAAGTTTTTAAGCAATTAAGTTTTCGATTAGTCCTGTTTGTAAAAAAATTCATGCTTTCTATCTGTCGTATGTTGTAATTTACTATAATTTAAAAGTTTTCTAAAGTTTGAATACTAGCGTTTGTTAAAATTTTAAAGTATTCTAAGCATGAAATGCCTTAATAATTCATTTTTAAAGAGAAATAATCCCTATCTGAAGTTGAAGAAATCATCAGGTGGGGATATTTTATGCCTTTGATTTTGAAAAAGTGTTGTTTCAGGGATAAAAAATGACATTTCAGGGCAGCCTTGCAAAAGATTTATCGCCACGTGCTATACTTAGTTCATCAAATTATTGGAGAGGTTTTATTATGACTACTAACTACACCATTCGTCCCTTGACCTATAGCAACTTTACTCACCGTGAGTTTGAAAGTTTGATGACGGATTCTCGTCAAATCATCACGAACTTTGTCAAGGCCAATAAAAACGAAGATATGTATAGCACGCACTTGGAGTCCTTTGCGAGCAAGTTAGAAGAGTTCCAGAAACAGCTAGCCAACGTGGAAAAGAAGCAGACCACAAGTCTGGCAGAGGTAGATAAGGAGCGGGACAGTGCTCTGGTCGGGCTCTTTACCCTGCATAGGGGATTTGCTAAAATAAAGGAAGCAAAGTTCAAGGAAGCCCATAAGACGCTAGATCCAGTTCTGACTAAGTACAAGGATATCACTAAGCATAATAACGATGTCGCAACTGCTGAGATTAAGAGTCTCCTCAAAACCCTCAAGGAAGAGCCCTACAATGCGGCAGTAACTACGCTGGGGCTCTCACCAGTGATTAGCGCAGTGACGACTGCTCAGGAAGACTATGATAAGGCCGAAGCCCTAGCGCGTGCAGCCAAGTCCAGCAAGGAAATCGGTAAGACCAAGCAGCTGCGCGCGGAAATCTCCCGCACTTATGACCTCTTTATGCGCTATACCGCAGCCTCCGCAGAAGCCTACCCAGAGAAAGCCCACTTTGCCAAACTCCTCAAGGATCTCAACACTATCCGAGACAGCAAGCGCCGCCTGGCCAGTCCAAATAAGAAAACAAAACCGGAACCAGCGCCGGAAGTAACAGGATAAAGAATAATCCCTTAGAATTGTGAATTCTAGGGGATTTTTGGTGTTTAATAGACATTGGGTAGGGAATGTGAAGGCGGAAGCCGATAAAAAAATATTGGAGTTTTATATAAATGCTTTATAGAATGAGGAAAAGTTGATATAATATAAAATGTATTTATCAGTCAACGCTTATTAAGAAATAAGGATACAAAATAGGAGGAGAAATCATTATAAAGTAGATACGTCATTCTATAATAACTAAAATTAAAATAATATTTTGATTTCTAATTTATGAATAAATGGAGTGATTAATATAGACTAAGATTAAATTGAAAAAAGAGAAGATTTTTAACGTTTGAGGAACAGCTTATCATTGGATTTTTTTCTCCGACCTCGACACTCTTATCAACTCTTCTTAAGATAGGAGTGTTTAGTTTGAGACTTTGAAGAAGAAACTTTTGCAGAATATATTTATTAAAAATTTATGGAGGGACTATGACTAGAAAAGAAAAACTAAAAACTACCCAAATTTCCTTATTCTTGAATAATGACTCTACTAAAGAATGTAAAGATTGCTTAAAAGAAAAGCTTGAGTATGAGGAATACTTTTTAAATAGTGAAATTGGACTAGAGGGAAAAATATTTGTTCACAAATCAGATCCTAAATCGCCCTCTTGGCAGGATGAGTTAAATCAATTATCTGCTGAAGAAATAGAATTTTCTAAAAATGTTCCCAATAAAGCCGTGGTTGTAGTGAAGCGTGGAAATAGGTTTTTTAGTATAACTTATGGTTATGGCAGAGCAATGCTAAATGATTCAAAGATAGTTAGAAATTTTGGTTTGAAAGTAGCGGCGAATCTAATTGATAAAGACAGAATTAGAAGTGTAAATATTACTAGTATTGAGGATGTTATTGTTTCATCTCAAAGACAGAGTTCTATTTATGCATCTCAAGATTTATTTGATTTAGATACTCGAAAAAATTTACTACAATCCGTTTCTGGAGCGCCTAGTCAGGAAAGTGTGGCAACATTTCTGGTAGGAACGGATAGTTTAGTAGCTAGTCGAAAAATGAGTATAACTGACATTAAAGAAAGTATTGATTATTATTTTAGTAGCTATAAAAAAGATGATTATAAAAATAATGGATTCTCATGGCTCGATAATATTTTGGAAGTGCGAGAAAAAACGTTAAAATCTGATCTAGATAATCAATTACACACAAATATAACCGAAGGTATCTATCCAACCATTGCTCCTAATACTTTGCTTGATTGGGAGAATATAGAAGGCTTTTTTCTTACTGGAACTGGGAAAAAAGAAAAAGAGTTTTCAATTGAAATTGATTCGAATGCATATTTCTCAAAAATAAAATCTAAAACGAAATTACCGAGATCTTTTGTGTCCTTTTTAAAACGACATAAATTGGTTACCAAGTATAAAGATAGAGATGAGGAAAGAACAGTTGGAAGTCTATATTCATCATTAGTCTTTGAGCTGGAGTATAAAAACGAAAAGTATATTTTATGTTACGGTTCATGGTACAACGTTGATAGTGATTTTTATTCTAGTATAAAAACGGAAATTGATGATATAGCAGAGACTTCTCTCCAAAACATTCCTGACGCATTAAAAGGAGAGAATGAGGGAGAATATAATATAAGGTTTTCTAAAAGTCATGAAGGTTACTATTTATTGGATAAAAAATTGTATCGTCCAGATGGCTATGGTAGAAGTAGTGTCGAAGTTGCGGATATTGTGACGGAGGACAAGCAGTTAGTTCATGTAAAAAAAGGAGGTTCATCTTCAAAATTAAGTCATTTGTTTGCTCAGGGAGCTGTGTCCGCTACTATTTTGGCTCAGGATGAGGAAATGAAAAACTTTATTAATGACAAATGCGAAAAAGATATAATTGATTTATCAACGCCTAATAATGAGTTTGAAATCATATTTGCTGTAATAGATGAGAGAGTGGGAGAAAGTACATCAAATTCAGATATATTACCTTTTTTCTCTATGGTTAATTTATCTAATACCATTCATCAACTGAAAAGTATGGGATTTAAATATTCTTTTTTAAAAATTCCTGTAATTGATAAAGAAATTAAAAATTGAGTCTAAGATATAAGAAACATTCCATGAGTTTTACCAACCTCTCTGGTACTCGGCGGATGTACTTCGCTAACAGAGATTGTCGCCAATATCAATTGTACCGATAGTGAGATTGCCAGCAAAACAGCTGAACTTGTAAACATGCTGGGCCAGCTCAGAGGCACAACGCCTGAAGCTCAGGAAGAACTAGAGAAGTTTTTGGCTGAATTTGAGAAATAATATCTAAAGAAATATCTTATCACAAACCAATCAAACTGGTGTATTTCGCGCTTGTTCTGATTGGTTTTTGTTTTTTCCGAATTTTAAGATGTATTTGTTCTGTATTTCAAATAAATAGATACTTGAAACTTTATTATATAGCCGTTCTTGACTATAACGTTCGTCATTGTTACGTTTTTGTTACATTTGTTAGGAGTGTATGAATTGTCAGAAAATTTTTATTATAATATGGTTTATAAATAAAGATAAGGAGACTTCTATGCAAAGACAACGTTTTTCACTCCGTAAATACAAGTTCGGTTTGGCTTCTGTTCTGCTGGGAACTGCTCTGGTTTTTGGTGCTGGACAGGCTCAGGCGGATGAGCAGGCGACAGCTAGTTCGTCAGGGCAAGGTCAGCCCTCTACCGCTGTGGTATCAGCGACTGAGTCTGCTTCTCAAGCAGCTATACCTGAGAGTCAGCCGGCAACTCCAGCTACTGTGGAGAAAGCGGCACCAGCTTCTTCTGAATCGGCTGCTTCAAGTACAGAACAGGCTAGTCAGCCTTCTACGGCAGAGGCTAAGGAAGCAGCTGCAGCTCCTGTAGAGAAAGGAGCGACTTCTTCATCGGAAGAGGCTTCTTCAAGTGCTGAGAAGGTAACTCAACCATCTACCACAGAATCCAAGCCAACTGAATCAGCTAGTCCGACTGTAGAGTCTCCGGCAGCCGTAAACTCAGACAAGCCTGCTGCTAATCCTGATGCAGTAGCAGAGTCACCAACTTCTCGGGATGCTAAACCAAGCAGCATCAGTACCAATGAGATTATCAAGGTTCCTCAGACCTGGTCTCAAGGCTATAAAGGTCAAGGCCGAGTGGTAGCCATTATCGATTCAGGTCTGGATGTCCACCATGAGGTTTTGAAGATTTCTGACCCGTCAAAGGCCAAGTATCAGACAGAGGCAGCTCTGGAAGAGGCTAAGAAAAAGGCCGGTATTGACTATGGGAAGTGGTACAACAGCAAGGTTGTCTATGCCTATAACTATATTGACGGTGATGACAATATCAAGGAAAAGAATAGCTACTCACATGGTATGCACGTAACAGGGATTACAGCGGGAAATCCCAACAAGAAAGCTCCTAATGATGAGTATGTCTATGGTGTTGCGCCAGAAGCTCAAGTTATGTTTATGAGGGTCTTCTCAGATCGTCAACGCACAACTAGCGACGCTATCTATATCAAAGCTATTGATGATGCAGTAGCTTTGGGAGCTGATACCATCAATATGAGTCTAGGTTCAGCAACAGGTTCAACGGTTGATGTCAGCCCTAGTCTGCAGGCCGCTATTGAGCGCGCTCGGGCCAAGGGGGTGAGTGTGATCATTGCAGCGGGTAATGATAACACCTTCGGAAGTGAATACTCTAAACCGCTGGTTGAAAATCCAGACTATGGTCTAGTTGGCAGTCCTTCAACAGCAGAAAGCTCTATCTCAGTCGCTTCTGTCAATAACACTGTTCTGACAGAGGAAGTCATGGAAGTTCGTGGTCTGGAAAAGAACGATAAGCTTTTGAACGGTCATTTCAGCTACTCCATGGGTGAGACAAATGCAACCTTTGAGAAGGGCAAAGAATATGAGTATGTCCATGTTGGTCTTGGCCGTGAAGAGGACTTTGCTGGTAAGGATCTGACAGGGAAGCTGGCCCTTATCCAGCGTGGTTCCTTTACTTTTGCTGAAAAGGTTAGAAATGCCATCAGCCATGGTGCTGTTGGTGCTCTGATCTACAATAATGTCGACGGAGCTAACCTAACGATGAGCCTAGACAGTGAATCCAAAAAAGTTCCGTCAGCCTTTATCAGTAAGAAATATGGAGAGGCTTTAGCAGCTGGTAACTACAAGGTGGCCTTTAATGGACTTAAGGTCAATCGGCCGCATCCAGGAGCAGGTAGTCTGTCTGACTTCTCTAGCTGGGGTGTGACGACAGATGGATTGCTCAAGCCAGATGTGACAGCACCAGGTGGCGATATTTACTCTTCGCTTAATGACAATACCTATGGCAATATGCAGGGAACTAGTATGGCTACCCCTCATGTGGCTGGTGTAGCGGCTCTGGTCAAGGAATATCTCCTTCAGCACTATCCAGACCTGACACCTGCCCAGAATGCAGATCTGGTCAAAGCGCTCATTATGTCTACAGCCAAGCTGCACGTCAATAAGGAAACAGGTGTCCATACCTCTCCGCGTCAGCAGGGAGCTGGTATCGTAGATACAGCAGCTGCTATTTCTACTGGCCTCTATGTGACAGGAGATAACCAATATCCTAGCGTTTCCTTGGGCAATGTCCAAGACAGCTTCACCTTTGATGTTACGGTTCATAATATCACGGATAAGGATCGGACACTGAAGATGATTGTCAATACCAACACGGATGCGGTCAAGGATGGCTACTTTACCCTGACACCTCGCAAACTAACCGAAACGGTTTGGCCAGAAGTTACTGTCAAGGCTCACAGCAGCCAGAAAGTGACGGTCAAGGTAAATACTGCTAAGTTTGCGGAAGAGTTAATCAAGCAGATGCCGAACGGCTATTTCCTAGAAGGCTTTGTCCGCTTTGTCGATCCAGCAGATGACGGCGATGTTGTTAGTCTGCCATTTATGGGCTTCCGTGGGCAATTCCAAGATCTGCCAGCTGTAGAAAGACCAATCTATGATCTGGTCCAAGAAGGTAAGTCAGGCTTCTATTACCCAGTGCCAGAGGACAAGAGTATCCTGTCTGATGACAATGTCTCTTCCCTTGTGACAGAGTCAAATGATACACTCTACTCTACCGGTCGAACAGCTGCTCGCAGCTCAATTGTACTGGGAACTGCAGAAAATGCGGATGGTAAGCATGTGCTGCAGCTGGGAGCGGATGGCAAGATTCGTCTGGCCTTCTCACCTAATGGTGATGGCAATCAGGACAGCATCCAGTATCGGACAGTTCTCTATCGCAATATCAATAATCTGACAGCTAGTGTCTATACGGCAGATGATAAGGACTATCGCTTCCCAATCTGGCAGAGCAGCACGATTAGAGAAAGCCGCAAGAACTATTATAGTGGTCAGTCAGACAATCCTAAGTCCTACCTACTAGAAGATACATACTGGGATGGTCGTGATAGCAAGGGTGAGAAGCTGGAAGATGGCCTCTATACCTATGTGGTTCGCTATACGCCAGATGTACCAGGTGCTAAAGAGCAGCAGATTAGCTTTAACCTGCAGATTGATAATCAGAAGCCTTTGATTAGCTCAGGCTATATCAGTACCAAGGATGGTGCGGAAACCTTTACGGCTCGTAAGCCAAAAGATGTTGGCAACGGCGGTATTTTGAGAGAACAGGTCTTCTATCTGCAAGCAGATGAAAAAGGGAAAGAGACCTATAAAGCCGTGGATGATTTTGGCATTGAGCGTGATTACGAGCGTCGGGTTTACATCTCAGCCAATGCGGATGGCAGCTACACCTTGCCAAAAGGAGTGGACAAGTCTAAGATTTTCTATGTGGTAGAGGACTATGCGGGCAACCGTGATGCCATAGCTCTGTCAGAACTGGTCAGTGCTGAAAATGATGGTCGTATCCGTGTCGCTCTGGTAGATGCTAATACGCATCAAGATGTATCGTCGACCTTTGTCTATCGAATCAAGGACAGCAAGGGCAAGTATGTCGAACTAGATAAGGGTAAGCAAATCAACGCTCTGCCATTTGGCCGCTATACAGCAGAGATCTTTACTTATGATAAGGATGGGCTTCGTTTCTACAGCGATCTGACTCAGGAGTTTGAGCTGACAGCCCAAGATAGCTTTAAGACGATTGAGTTTCTAGTCAAGAAGCTGGTCTTTGCACCGGTCAGCGTTGCCTTTGATCAAGCTGTTCCGAAGAATACCCAAGTGGTTCTCAAGAATAACAATGGCGATGCCTATACGCTTCCAGCAGAACTGTTTGGCAAGCATGCCTTCGGAAGATCTGTAGCAGCTGGATTCTACTCTGTCTTTGTCAACCTGCCGACTGGCTACGAGCTCTGGGAAAATGAGCCGACCGTTGAGGTCAAAGAAGGTAAGAATAACCTGCTGAAGCTGGGAGTTATCGTCAAGTCAGGCTTGCTGGCAGCTGTCAATCAGCAGTCTAGTCTAGTCGGCACTGCTCAGTATTATAATGCTTCTGCAGCGAAGCGCACGGCCTACGACCAAGCATATCAGGCAGCCAAGGAAGCTTTGACAAGCAAACTGACCCAAGCGCAAGTTGATGCCGTAAGAGCAAAACTAGAAACAGCATCTACTAATCTAGACGGCAAGGACTCTGATATTGCTGCGGTTAAGGCGGCTGTGGAAGCTTATGCTGCTACCACTAAGACAGGTGCTTATGCCAATGCTAAGGATAGAACTCGCCGCGCTTATGACAAGGCCTTCCAAGCAGTTGCTCTGCTCTTGGTGCAGGACAAGGTGACCCAGGAGCAAATCGATACAGCTCTAGCTCAGCTGACTACAGCAGAGAAGAAGCTGGATGGCAAGCCGACTAACTTTACCAATCTCAAGAAGATAGTCGATGATGAGGTGCATTACCAAGCCATCAGCAATAAGTTTATCTATGCGACTGATGCAGTCAAAGCAGCTTATCTAGAGGCTTATGAACAGGCTAAGGCAGTTTTGGCTAATCCAGGTGCCAGCCAGGAAGATGTCAAAGAAGCCATTGCCAATCTCAGAGCAGCCAAGAGAAAACTTGATGGCAGAAAGGCAAGAGTAGTAAAACCGAAAAAACCTAAACAAGTCTAATTGGTTTTCAAGTCAGTTAAAATCCCTTAAGTTGAAACTTGAGGGATTTTTCGATAAGTATTTTACATTGGCCCTATTTTCTGCTATAATCTTTTTTAGAAAGAATTCTCATTGTCTACTTTTTAGCGAGTTCGGGATAGTGTGAGCCGGATAGGGAAGCAGTGCAGATGGCGCTTTCGGTTATCATTTCAAAAGTAATGAAGTAATAAATTAGGGTGGAACCGCGTTTTGACGCCCCTA
>ERZ772935.650-NODE-650-length-13747-cov-3.747517_pt1 | contig 13747 bp, 14 predicted proteins | sample MGYA00511683_ERZ772935 | MGnify/ENA primary metagenome ERZ772935 (study PRJEB29015, sample SAMEA2738086) | human oral metagenome | biome: human oral; feature: human-associated habitat; material: saliva | place: China | collected 2228 ...
GGGGTGGTGGCTGTGGATGGAGCTGGTCGATACGGAGGCTGTCCCTGAGGGAATACCGTCGCCAGACCATGGTTTCTGGGAGATCTGGATGCGGGCAACAGCCGGCCACCACGGCAAGCCGCCGCTGGACAGTGAGGACGGAGGGACCGCTCCAGCAAATGTGGACACAGCCTTCATGGCAGTCGACCTGGAAGTTGCAGAGCATTTCATGTCGGATGCGAAGGACCTGATCCTGCAAGATGTCCTTCCCCTGCCGAAACCCGGCAGTGAGCATACGAAAATACTGAAGAAGCACTCGTGGCGCCTGGCTGGTCTGGGCGTTCTGGCAGACTGGCTGGGCTCCAACCAGAGCTTCTTCCCTTATCGCAGTCAGCCCCTGGCACTGTCCGAGTATTGGCCAAAGGCGCTTGAATTTGCAGACAAGGCAGTTGCCAGTACGGGCCTGGCCTGGAGTCCGGCCAAGGATTGGGATGATCCCACCAAGCTGTTCGACTATCTGAAGTCACCCACGCCCTTGCAGAACTACGCTGCAACCGTCGAACTGGAGGACGGACCACAGCTCTTCCTGCTTGAAGACGTGACCGGTGCGGGCAAGACCGAAGCAGCGTTGATTCTGACCCAGCGGCTGATGCAGGCCGGTCGCGCGCAGGGCCTGTACTTTGCCTTGCCCAGCATGGCAACCTCCAACCAGATGTACCGGCGGGTGGGAGAGGTCTATCAGCGTCTCTACAGGGAAGGCAGCAATCCATCGCTGGTGCTCTCTCACGGCGCCCGGCAGCTGGTCAAGGAGTTCAAGGAAAGCGTGCTGCAATCCGAGGATCAACCAGGAGACCGTAGCTACCAGCCGGATGAAAGCAGCGCCAGTGCGCAGTGCAACGCCTGGTTGGCGGACAATCGCAAGAAAGCGCTGCTGGCAGAGGTGGGCGTCGGTACGCTGCTCGTCACCAGTCATTGCGCCTTATAGGCCTGAGCGGCAAAGTGCTTCTGGTGGATGAGGTGCATGCCTACGACGACTACATGATGTCGTTGCTGAAGAAGTTGCTGATGGCCCACGCCAGTCAGGGCGGCAGTGTCATCCTGCTGTCTGCCACCCTTCCGCTGAAGACACGGAAGAGGCTCATCGACGCCTATCGGTGTGGCTTGGGAATCGACGAGGCCCGTGAACTGGATGACAACAGGTATCCCCTGGCAACGCAGATCGGCGAGGAAATTCGGGTTCATACGTGCGAGACGCGTCCACAACTGAAGCGTCGCGTGCAGGTCAGCATGGTTCATGACGAGAACGCCGTACTGGCAAGGATCTCGGAAGTTACCCAAAAGGGGGGATGCGTCGCCTGGATAAGAAACACTGTGGCCGATGCGCGCAAGGCGTACAGCCTTCTTCAGGGCGCGTTGTCCGGGCAAAAGCTCATGCTGTTCCATAGCCGCTACGCCATGGGCGACCGGCTGGAGATCGAAGAGCGTGTGCTGAACAGGTTTGGCAAGCACTCCGGAAGCCAGGACCGTGCAGGCTGGGTATTGGTGGGTACACAGGTGCTGGAGCAGAGTCTGGACTTCGATGTCGACCTGATGATCTCCGATCTGGCGCCCATCGACCTGATCATCCAGCGGGCGGGTCGGCTACATCGCCACCTCCGTCAGGCAAATGGGGACCTCTCCCTGGACGGCCGGGAAGGCAGGCCAGAGCCCGAGCTGATCATTCTCTCCCCTTCGCTGGAGGGAAGTCCGGATGCCTCCTGGTACAAAACGCTCTTCCCCACGGCGGCCTATGTGTATCCCGACGCTGGCAAGCTTTGGCTGGGGGCGAATGCGCTGAAGGAAGCCGGAAACATCACCACACCGGGTGAGCAAGGTGAGCCCGGTGCTGTACGCCATCTGGTGGAGGCCGTCTACGGTGCCGATCTGGACCGTGTTCCGGACGAACTGCAAGCGTTGAGCCTGAAACAGATCGGTCAGTACATGGCCATGCAGAGCCAGGCCAACTTCAATGCCCTGGAAATCGGGAAGGGCTACTGCATGGGCAGCAGCGCCCGCTGGTACGAGGACGACCAGGTGCCCACCCGACTCGGCGACGAGACCCTGAACATCTACCTGGCGGTATGGCAGGACGGTGTGCTGCGCCCCCTGCGCGCTAAAGACAGCAACCCCTGGGAACAGTCCGCCGTTCGCGTTCGGGCAAGTCTTGCCCAAAGGCTTGCCGATTCCTGGCAGTCACGATTTGCCAGCGCCATCGAGACATTGAGGGCGAAGACCCCGTTGCTACGGGATCATGCGTTCATCCTACCCCTGGTTTCCGAAGGTGGAGATCTTGTTGGCAGGGTGGTAGATGAAAGGGGAAAAGAGTTGGTCATGAAATACAGCGCTGATTTCGGTATGGCCTGGTAGCTATGAGTACGTATATATGAATGTAGATATTAATGCTGATGTTGCAGGGTTGGGATATGGTTGAAATTTTCTTCTTTCTCAAATCAAATTGTGCTGAAATGGTCGATTGACAGGAGGCGATGCATAAATGAATCTGATTACATCAGTCTGGCTACAAGGGGTTTCGAGCAAGGGTGATCGTGCAGCCATATCGCCTCTGGATGTTGCGGGTGATTGGATTGATATATCTGCACCACGTTCCGATTTTCGTGGAGCTATATACCAACTCCTGATCGGCCTTCTGCAGCTGTCCATGTCGCCCAGTGACGAAGAGGCATGGAAGAAGCTTTACAAGGCACCTCCAAGTCGTGACGACCTTGCCAAGGCGTTCAGCCCATACCAGAACGCCTTCGAGCTGGAGGCAGATGGTCCTGCCTTCATGCAGGATCTTCTGCTTTTAAAGGCAGCCGGTCTGGAGCCGAATCAGAACTCGGTACGTGATCTCTTGATCGATGCTGGGTCCGACAGCAACCTGTATTTCAACAAGCACAAGGAAGACTTCGCGCTGTGCGAAAGCTGCTTTGCTCAGGCCCTGTTCACGCTGCAGATCAATGCGCCGTCGGGGGGCAGGGGCGTCAGGACCTCACTGCGGGGTGGCGGCCCCATTACCACCTTGGTCGTACCCGTCGATGAAAACTCTGAGAAGCCGTCCACGCTGTGGCAGAAGCTCTGGCTCAATGTGCTGCCCAAGGAAGCTTTGAATGACAGCTATTCTGATATCAAGAAGGTCGGTGACGTACTGCCCTGGATGGCTGCGACCCGGACCAGTGACGGTAGCGATGGCGTAGAGACGACGCCGGAATCGGTTCATCCGTTTCAAGCTTACTGGAGCATGCCCCGTCGTATCCGTATCGACACATCGACCATTGACGATCACGGAAACTGCTCCATCTGCGCGGCCAAGGGTGTCCGGACGATTCGTCACTATCTGACCCGGCATGGCGGAACGAACTATACCGGGAACTGGCTGCATCCCCTGACACCGTATAGTCTTGACCCCAAGGGGGAGAAACCGCCTATTTCCATCAAGGGAAGGCAGGCCGGAAAAGGCTACCGCGAGTGGTTGGGGCTGGTTCTGGGGAATGATGATCATCAGCCAGACGCTGCAAAGGTTGTCCGCTACTTTACTGAACAACGTTCAAGGAAGGAAAGGCGAAAAGGTTGCAGGTTATGGTGCTTCGGCTATGACATGTCGAACATGAAGGCCATGTGCTGGTACGACAGCACATTACCCATTCATGAGGTTGATATCAGCAGGAGGGCAACGTTCATCGGTCGAGTGAAGGACGTTCTGGACTCGGCGGAAGGCATGGCCTATGCGCTGCACAAGCAGGTCAAGTCGGCCTGGTTCAACAGACCAGGAGATGTCGGCTCTGAACCCGCCGTGTTCGACAGCTTCTGGGAGACAACCGAACCTCTGTTCTACAACGCGCTGAACGGCCTGTCGGATCTGTACGGGACCAAGGACGAGGCAGATGAAGCAGGCAAGCTTACTGCGGTTTACAAGGCCTGGCTCAACGAAACAAGGCGCGCGGTACTGCGGCTGTTCGACCATTGGGTGCTCAGCGCACCCATTGAGGAGCAGAACATGAAGCGGGTCGTCGAGGCTAGGGCAGATCTTGGCAAGGAACTGAATCTTGGCAAGCAGCTCAAGCCATTGTGGGATATCGTGGATCCGAATCGGGGCAAGAAGACCAAAGCGAAAGGGAAATCGAAATCATGAAACCCAGAAAGTTCAGGATGAGCGAGAAGCAGCGTCAATGGGTTCGAGACTGGTGGAGGTCTCTGCACCCCAGAGATCAGAACCAGGACGCTCTGCCTGGTGAACTTCGCGGCCAAGGCAGGGCAGACCGTTCCCGTCTTCGGCGTTGCCAGAACGCCGAAGAACTGCTTTCCAACAGTGCAACCCTGTTGTTTGCGCGTCGGTTGATTGCCTTGGGAGGCAGCAGCAAGGCGTTTTCTGATGAGTCCCTAGCCTATGAACAGCTTGCCTGGGTGGCGGGAGCGTTGGCGCATGTCAAGGAGGATCTGGGTGACGAACGAACGTTGGCGTTTCGTCTGGGGAAAGGCTTCGGCGGAGAGCGTCCTGCGATGAGCGAGCTGCGCTTCCAGTCACTGCAGGCTGCGGCAACGACGGAAGATTTCTTCCTTCAGATACGCCGCGCCATCCAGCTGGCAGACAGGAAGACCGATGTTGCACGGCTTGCCGATGACCTGTTTGCCTGGCAGCTGGAACGCGGGCAATCGGCCTTGCGTGCCAGCAGCGGCGTCAAGTTTCACTGGGCATATGACTACTACCTGAGCGCTGGCCAGAAGGCCGCCGCTGATGAACCGGAATCGATCAAGGAGAATCTGCAATGACTCAATTCATCCAACTGCATTTCCTTACATCCTACCCGCCCGCCAACCTGAACAGGGATGATCTGGGCAACCCCAAGACGGCGCGTCTGGGAGGGGTGGAGCGTCTTCGGGTATCCTCGCAGAGTCTCAAGCGCGCATGGCGCACTTCTGAGACCTTTCAGAAGGAGTTCTCTGGCAGCATCGGGACTCGAACGAGGAGACTTGGCATCGAGGTTTTCGAGGCTTTGAAGGCAAAGGGTGTGACAGAGAAGAAAGCCAAGGATTGGGCGGAAGAGATTGCCAAAGAGTATGGTGCATTGAAGAAAGATGTGCCGCTCGAAATCGAGCAGCCTGTCCATGTGGCACCCGAGGAGCGCAAGACGTTGGACGATCTGGTCAGCAAGCTGGCCGACGAGAAGCGTGGCCCCAAGAAGGAAGAGCTTGACTCGCTGCTGCATGATCATACGGCAGTGGACATCGCCATGTTCGGCAGGATGCTGGCATCCAAGACGGAGTTCAACGGAGAGGCTGCCGTCCAGGTGGCGCATGCCATTGGTGTCCATGCCTCGGCTGTGGAAGATGACTACTTCACTGCCGTGGATGATCTGAACCGGAATGAGCCGGGGGCCGCGCACATTGGTGAGGCCGGCTTTGCGGCTGCGGTGTTCTATCAGTATGTCTGCATCGACAGGGATCTGCTCAAGAAGAATCTTGGCAATGATGAAGCACTGACTGAGAAAGCCATCAAGGCATTGGTCAAGACCGCACTGACGGTTGGTCCGACGGGCAAGCAGAACAGCTTTGCCAGTCGTGCCTATGCCCATTACGCCCTGGTCGAAAAAGGCACGCAGCAGCCGCGCTCTCTGTCACTGGCCTTTGTCAGACCGGTAAATGGTGAAGACTACGCACAGGAAGCCATTACGGCACTGTCCACGGTACGCAAGAACATGGACACGGTGTATGGCGCTTGCTCGGATGCGCATGAGGAATTCAATGTTCTGACGGGCCAGGGCTCGCTTGAGGCGCTTCTGCAGTTTGCCGCCAAGGAGTAAGCCGTCATGGCTGAATACTTGATGATGAGGCTCTACGGCCCCATGGCAAGCTGGGGGGAGATTGCCGTGGGTGAGATACGGCGATCTTCCGTCCAGCCCTCGCGATCGGCATTGCTTGGTATGCTTGGTGCCGCGTTGGGGATCGACCGCAATGATGAGAGTAAACAGCAGAGCTTGTCGGACGCCTATCGTTTTGGTGTGAGGCTGGAGGCGGCGGGAACGCCGCTGCGTGACTATCACACCATTCAGGTCGGTAGGCCACCTCGCAAAGTCACGTTTCGATCTAGACGCCAGGAGCTGATGGCAGACAAGATCGACACCATGCTTTCATCGCGTGACTATCGGTGCGACAGCCTGGCTATCGTTGCCGTGGAGCGAGTTGATCAGGCAGGCGAAGAGCTGGAGCGTCTGGCTGAAGCGCTGCGTCGTCCGGTCTATCCTCTCTACCTGGGAAGGAAGTCCTGCCCGCTGGCCTTGCCCGTCGATCCCAAAGTGGTTCAGGCCAACGGACTTCTGAATGCGTTTCAGAGCGTCCAGTTTCCCTCGTTGGCCGAGATGAGTCGCAAGCATGAGTTCGACAAGCCATGGCCTTCCAAGGGCGACCAATGGATGTTCAGGCTTGGTCAGATTCGCTACTACTGGGAAGAAGGCATGGAGCCTGGCATGGCGGCCAGCTTTGAGGCAATGCGGACAGACCAGCCGGTGTCCAGGAGCAGGTGGCAGTTCGAGCGTAGAAAGGAGTGGGTGGCACTTGAGGAGAGGCAGGAATGAGCCATTATTTTTCAAAAGTGCGTCTGAGGGCCATGGGAAGCCGGGATCCCTGGCTTATCAGGAATGTGTCGCAGGGGGATGCGTATCGGGATCATCAGATCATCTGGAGATTGTTTGCCTCTGATGGCGGTAAGCGTGATTTCATCTTCAGGCGTCTGGATGACATGCGAACCTACTATGTTGTCTCCGAGCGACCTCCGCATGATGAAGATGGGCGGTTCGACATTCAGAGCAAGGCTTACGATCCATCCTTCGACGTGGGAGATGCCCTACGTTTCGACTTGAGGGCCAATCCCGTGGTCAGCCGCCGTGCTGCTGAAGGAGGGAAGTCCCGGCGACATGACATGCTGATGAATGCCAAGAAAGAGGCGCGTCAGCTGGGGCATGATGCGGCCGTTGCCATGGATGAGGCAGGGCTCAAGTGGATACTGGAGCGCGCTGCTCACTGGGGGCTTCGGGTCGATGAGCGCAGTGTCCTTCAGAAAGGGTACTGCCAACATGCACTCAGGCCTGGGAGATGGAGAGAGACTGGCGAGAAGCACAAGGCCATTCAGTTCTCCAGTCTTGATTATCAAGGTGTAGCAGAGGTGGTAGATCCAGAAGCCTTGAGGAAGGCGCTGTTTGAGGGAGTGGGTCACGCCAGGAGCTTTGGCTGCGGCCTCTTGCTGGTTCGTCCGCTTTGCTGATCCATGGGTACGTCAACGCTGCTTCCGCCCATCAGATCGCTTCCCATGAAAGATCGTGTATCGATGATCTTTGTCCAGTACGGACAGATCGACGTGCAGGACGGGGCGTTCGTCGTCATTGATCAGAAAGGCGTCCGCATGCATATTCCTGTGGGCTCCATCGCGTGCATCATGCTGGAGCCTGGTACCCGGATATCTCATGCGGCCGTACACCTGGCGTCCACTGCGGGAACCCTGCTGGTGTGGGTCGGTGAATCTGGTGTCCGCTTGTACGCCAGTGGCCAACCCGGTGGCGCTCGCGCCGATCGATTGCTCTATCAGGCCAAGCTTGCGTTGGATGATGATCTCCGCCTCAAGGTGGTCCGGAAGATGTACGAGGTCCGCTTTGGAGAGCCCTCCCCAAAGCGACGTAGCGTCGAGCAGCTGAGAGGTATCGAAGGCGCCAGGGTCAGGGAAACCTACAAGCTTCTGGCACAGCAGTACGGCGTTGACTGGAAGTCCAGGAACTACGATCAGAAAACCTGGGATGCGGCTGACATACCCAACAGATGCCTGTCAGCGGCCACCTCCTGCCTGTATGGCATCACCGAGGCAGCAGTGCTGGCAGCCGGCTATGCGCCTGCAGTCGGATTCATCCACACAGGAAAGCCGCTGTCCTTTGTCTATGACATTGCGGACCTGTTCAAGTTCGATACAGTCGTTCCCATAGCTTTCAGGATTGCAGCGCAGTCTCCCGGAAATCCTGAAAGGCAGGTACGGCTGGCGTGTCGTGACCTGTTTCGTAGCGACAAGCTTCTTGGCAAGATCATCCCCACCATCGAAGAGGTTCTGGCCGCCGGCGAGATCTCTCCGCCTGAAGCGCCGCCGGAATCCATTCCGCCTGCGATTCCCAACCCGGTATCCATAGGGGATGCAGGACACCGTTCGTCCTGAAGACTGTAGTGATGAACGCGAGGAATGAACAGTGAGCTTTGTCGTTGTTGTCACCGAAGACGTTCCTCCCAGACTGCGGGGAAGAATGGCCATCTGGCTGCTTGAGGTGCGTGCCGGCGTCTATATTGGGGACGTGTCCAAGAGAACCCGAGAGATGATATGGGAGCATCTTCAGGCGGGGTACGAGCAGGGTAGCGTCGTCATGGCGTGGGCCAGTAGTCATGAGTCCGGGTACGAGTTTCAGACCCTGGGTGCCAACCGACGCTTACCCGTAGAGTTTGATGGGCTGCATCTTGTGGCGTTTCATCCCACCGATCAGTCCCCCGCTCTTTAACAACCAGAATGTTTGGTAGAATCTGAGGGCTTGCTTTTCCTTCGGTAGATCAATAACTTATTGGAAGTGCGTTCCCCGCGCATGCGGGGATGAACCGGCTATCCAGGTTGTTGCCATCGAGGGCTTTCCGCGTTCCCCGCGCATGCGGGGATGAACCGTGGCAGGAGCTGTGCTGCAGCAGCGTGGCAAGGCGTTCCCCGCGCATGCGGGGATGAACCGTGGGCAAGGCCACCCCCGCTGTGGAAAGCGACGCGTTCCCCGCGCATGCGGGGATGAACCGGCGCTTCGCGGGGCACCCCCGGAGGGGGTTCCGCGTTCCCCGCGCATGCGGGGATGAACCGCGCCGGTACCGGCTCCCTAGGCGCGTGTTTGGGCGTTCCCCGCGCATGCGGGGATGAACCGTTAGGTCCCTCATTGGTTGATGGCCCGCACCGGCGTTCCCCGCGCATGCGGGGATGAACCTCTTTCATGATCAGCTCCAGTAGGTGAGTGGGCGCGTTCCCCGCGCATGCGGGGATGAACCGATGGAGCTGCGCGTTGTCCAGGGATTCGGCGAGCGTTCCCCGCGCATGCGGGGATGAACCGGTGGAGATACCTGTCCTGTGCTGATTCCACAGGCGTTCCCCGCGTATGCGGGGATGAACCGTAGGCAGCAATGGCTTCGGTAGTGACGATGTTGCGTTCCCCGCGTATGCGGGGATGAACCGTCTCTTCGCAGGCTTGGTGCGCAGTACCAGTTGCGTTCCCCGCGTATGCGGGGATGAACCGCCATGGCTTAGACCTCCAGCGCCGCAATGGCGTGCGTTCCCCGCGTATGCGGGGATGAACCGCTCCATTCGGTATCGGTCACGCAGCTTCAGCAGCGTTCCCCGCGTATGCGGGGATGAACCGGAGATGGTCAGCATCGAGATGAAGACCGTCATGCGTTCCCCGCGTATGCGGGGATGAACCGGGCGCGGATCATCGAGGCTGGCTTGCAGCTTCGCGTTCCCCGCGTATGCGGGGGATGAACCGGCACATGAAGCGTGGGCCGGCCTGATTGCCCGGAAGCCACGGGCGGCTATGTTGCTTCACCATCTCGTGGCTCAGATGGGGCAACAGAATGCGGTTGTCGTCAGCCAAAAAACATTGGCCAAGCTGATGGGCGTGACAGACCGAACTGTTCGCTCGGCGATCGCAGATCTTGTCGCCGAACGATGGATTTCCGTCGTAAAGCTGAACGGCCCCGGAACAGTGTCGGCCTACGTGGTCAACGACCGGGTAGCGTGGGGGCAGCCACGCGACCAGCTACGCATGTCCGTGTTCTCCGCTGCCGTCGTGGCGGACTTCGAGGACCAGGAAGAAGCGCTGCTTGGGCATGGCGACCTGCGAAAAGTCCCGGTGCTTTTTCCCGGAGAACGCCAGCTCCCAACTGGCGACGGCGAAGACCCTCCGAGCCAACCGGCGCTCCCGGACATGGAGCCTGATTTGCCCGCTATCCGGACGGAAGCTGTCGACCCGGAGACCGGCGAGATATTCGAGCTCGAACGGCGCGGCCAACAGCGCCTGATCGACTGATCCGAACGGCCTAGACCGGCCTAAGACGAATGGCCATACTGACGACGAAATCTCGGAGCAGGAACCATGAGACCCTCTGCCATCCTCGATGCCAACCGCGAAGCGGTCCGCGAAGCGGTCAGGCGATACCGAACCACGAATCCGCGTGTATTCGGCTCCGTCCTGCACGGAACGGACCGGGAAGACAGTGACATCGACATCCTGGTGGACATACTGCCCGGCGCCACCCTGTTCGACCTCGGAGGCCTTTTCGATGACCTTCAGGGCATCCTTGGACCCAACATCGACCTGCTGACGCCGGGCGACTTGCCCAAGAAGTTCAGAGCCAAAGTCATCGCAGAGGCCAAGCCGATATGAGCACTCCTCGCCTACCGGACTACCTGCAGCACATTCGACTGGCTGCGCATCAAGCCGAGACCTACATCGAAGGCGTCGAACTCGACGAGTTCCTGCAAAACGACTTCGTTCAGAACGCGGTTCGGAGCACCCTGATCACCATCGGAGAGGCCGCCACCAGGATCATCAACAAGTACCCAGACTTCGTGGCCGAACACCCGGAAGTGCCGTGGCACGTCATGCGCGGCATGCGCAACCAGATCGCGCATGGCTACTTCGATATCGACTACGCAATCGTCTACGACACCGTCACCCAATCGATCCCGGAGATGCTGCAGGCTCTCCCCGTTCTGCCGCTCGAACCCGATGAGGACGACTGCCCGGGAATGGACGGGCCGTAGACTTCAGAAAGACAGGCCGCGATCCTGCTCCTGGTCCAGCTCGATGGCCTGCGCTCGATCACGCAGCAGCTCGCCCAGCCGGGCGTTGCGATCATGGTCGCGCCCCAGCACCTCCAACGTCTCAAGCTGCTGCGCCCCCGTCATCGCGTTGAACCGGTCCACCAGCTCCCGCAGCGGACCCGGCGTGGCCTCCCACTGCCGGCCACCGTCCCGGAAACCATGGAACCGGTTCCGCCGGTAAGCGGCCAGCAACTCGAAGTCATTCAGCACCTGGTTGCGCTCGGCCCGTTCCCGGGCCTTCCGTGCCCGCCACTCCGCATCGAGCCGCTCCTGGCGCACTTTGCCCTGGTGTATCTCCTCCAGCTCGGCCACCCGTTCACGGGCCGGCTTCTGCTCGTCCGTGATCCGCGCCTGCGCCACCGTCCGGACGTGCTGCAACTGCTCCCGTGCCCTGACCAGGCGTGGCCCCACCTCATCCAGGCGCGTCTGAGCCGCCTCCTGCTGCTCGTCCAGATCGTCCAGCTCCTGCGACCGCCACAGCCCCGAGTCGTGAAGCTTGGCCTTGTAGGCGTGCTGAAGCCTCCAGGCGGCTTCCTGGCGTTCTGCCAGGGCTTTCGCCTTGGCTGCCCCCTCTCGCTGCTCTGAGAGCCTCTCCACGGCCATCCTGGCCTCGATAACGGTCGAGTCGGCCTCGGCCAGACGGTTTGGGTCACCCGGCCTAATCCGCTCGATCTCGGCCGCCAGTTCCTGGCTGCTCATCGCCTCGATGCGCTCGCGCTCGGCTCGCGCCCTGCGGGCAGCCTCTTCGGCCTTGGCCCTCCGACGGGCCTCCAGGGCCGCCGCCTCCCGGGCAGCCCGGGCCTGGGCCTCCGCCCGCTCCCGTTCCGCCTGGGCGGCCGCCAGCTCCTGCGACAGCCGCCCGATGTCCGCCTCGGCCAGCGCCGCCGCTTCCTCGTGCTGCTGCACCCGCCGAGACAGCGCCCGGCACTGCTCACGACTCGGGACGCTGCTGATGCGGCGTCGGTGGCTCCCCCTCCCAGTACGGCGCTCGAAGCCGGACGCCGCCGGCCCAAGATGCCGGCCCGGTTCTCGTGTCAGACCCTGCGCTTCCAGAGACCGATGATCAACACGCTCGTCATGCCCTGCCCGTGCCAGATGCTCATTCGTGAGCGCAGCCCACCTGGCGCGGACGGCTGCCAGGTCCTCCGTGCGCTTGCGCCCGGCCTTCTCCGTGTCCAGCTTGGCCCCCATGCCGTCGGCATCGATGCGCCGTGTCGTTCGCAGCATGTGCGCGTGCCAGTTCCTCTGGTCTCCGCCTCGGCCCGGCGCATGGATGGCCACGTCAACCGCGCAGCCTTCAAGGTCTGCGAGTTCCTGCGCAAAATCGACCACGAGTCGCCGGCGCTGCTCTGCGGACAGCTCGGCAGGTAGGGCTACCTCGTACTCGCGTGCTACGCATGCGTCACGGCGCTTCTCTGCCTGCTCGGCAGCGTTCCAAAGAGCCCCCCTGTCCTGCGCCCATGATGGCGCGCCCTTGGGCAGAACGAGATCAACAGATTCCACACCACGGCGACGGCGGTAATCGTAGGTCGCTCCGGTTCGCAGATCGTCCACCATGATCCCGGCGCGATAGGCGATGGCTGCTGTAGCGCTTCGGCCAGCAGATCGGGATATCGGTTTTACGGACAGATGGTAGATGGCCATGGTTTCAGGGGGTGCAGGGGCGAAGCCCTTGCCGCACGAGTCACGCAGTGACTCCTAAGTGCGCCCTTCGGGAAGGTGTCGCACAGTGTTGCAGGGATTCGCACGCTGTCGCAGCTTGTCGCATGGGGCCTTGACGCCCCATACGCCGATAGAATCGAGACAGACACAGGGAGGATACGACGATGTCGATGCTCGATCAACGAATCAAGACGCTGGAAGAAAAATTGGCTCAGGCCAAGGAGCTGCGCAAGCAAATCGAAGCACGCCAGCGCGCTGCTGCAGCGAAGAAGCGACGGGCCGATGACACCCGCAGAAAGATCCTGGTTGGCGCGGCCATCTTGGCCAAAGTCGAAAGCGGCGAGTGGCCCGAAAAGAAGATGCTGGCCATGATGGACTCAGCGCTGACGCGCAAGGACGACCGGGCACTTTTTGGGCTGGAGCCGCTGCTGCCCAAGGACTGACAACCCCGACACTGCCCCAGACCTGACAACAGGCCCCCAGAGGGGGCCGAGTTGGACCCCCGGGCGGTGGAGATGTGGAGATCGCTGCGCGACCGGACGGCGCTTCGCGGCCCGTGGACAGGAGCAGGGACACCCCGTGGACAGCCCGGGGGCTGCCCACCGGCTGCCCCCACCCCTGCCCACCGGCTACCCGGCCTTCCCCACATTTCCACCGCTGGCGGCCTGACGGCCGCAATCGGCGCCACCACTTTGATTTTTTCCAACCCCTCTCCGGGACGTTCCGTCCCTGCGCGCTTCGCTTGCCATCCCCTTTCATTGCCGAACAGAGACGGGAGGGGGAGCCGGCCAGAATGGCCGGGGGAACCCCGTAGGGGTGCCCCAGGGGGGTCGAAGGGGAGCCCGAAGGGCTGACAGGGGGGCGGCACGCCCCCGACCCGTGGGTAGAAGGTTTGGTTAGTGAAGGGGGGCTTGCCGGAGCTTCAGTTCAGCGACAAGGCTGTCACGGTGGAGCACGAAAGGAGGGAAGCGGCTGAAGGCTGCCCCCCAACAACTAACAGTTAAATTTATAGTTAAAAACCGCGCGCGCGCGTTATGGCTGTGAATAACGCGAAAAATTCTTGTTTTTTCAATGACCTGCAAACAAGGGGGGTGGGTGAAGTACCGAATGGCCGGTGGGTGAAGTACCGAATGGCCGGTGGGTGAAGTACCGAATGAATTCACAGGCAATTCACAAGATACTCACAGGGTT
>ERZ772935.654-NODE-654-length-13724-cov-4.519570_pt1 | contig 13724 bp, 20 predicted proteins | sample MGYA00511683_ERZ772935 | MGnify/ENA primary metagenome ERZ772935 (study PRJEB29015, sample SAMEA2738086) | human oral metagenome | biome: human oral; feature: human-associated habitat; material: saliva | place: China | collected 2228 ...
CTACGGTAGATAGTTTCTACCACCATTTTATTTGTTAGTTTATTTATTTATTTTAACAGCCTAGAAATAAGCAAGGAGGAAATTATATGATTTTTGGGTCTATTGTATTGTTTGTTGTAGGAGTGTGCATTTCGTTCAGTGGAGTATTTATCATAGCTAAAAATACAGACATCAGACTTGACTTCAGTGGTGAGAAAGACTTCTTTGTAGATTTAACTGATTTGGGATGGATGGTGAGTATCTTTTTAATTGTTGTAGGAGGGGGAATGATTTACTTCTCATATAAAGAGTTGGCGCCATATATTATAAGTGTACTTGACTTCAAACTATAACTAGTGAAGGGATATGAGAGTCCTAAAAACTATGAAAAAGATTGATTTATTAAAATGCTTATCCATCATCACAAAAGACGGATTAAGAACACAAAAATTTAAGAATAGTCATCTACAGCTCATCTCTTCAGCTGAAGAAGGAAGACGAGGCTCTGTATTTGCTTATCGTTCAAAAGCGAATATGGTGAAGGCACGTGGTGTTGTTTTAACCTCTGTCGAATCATTGCTGGAGAACCAGGATCAGTTTACACACTGGACACCTAATGTCTATTGCTATGGAAGCTATAGTGATGCTGGTAGACGGATTACACGTGGGCACTCTGAAGATAATCTTAGACAGATTAACACATTCTACATTGACTTCGATATTACCTCTGCAGCTGAAGAAATGACGACAGGAGATATTTTAACCGCTTCTCTGGAGCTAGGTTTTATGCCAACGTTGATTCTAAAATCTGATAAGGGATTTCAAGCCTATTTTGTCCTATCAGAATCAGCCTATGTTACAGCTCATTCCCAATTTCGAGTGGTAAAGGTGGCTAAAGCTATCTCTCAAAATTTGAGAAATTACTTTGCTCAAACTTTACCAGTAGATTTGACTTGTAACCATTTTGGGATTGCTCGTATTCCTCGAACTGATAATGTCGAATTCTTTGAACCTGACTATACCTATTCATTCCAGGAGTGGTTAGATTGGTCAATGAAGCAATCAGAACTTCCTTTCCCAAGTAAAAAGCCCAATTTGACGGTTATTTCAGGCTCTGAAGGGGTGAAACAGATTGATGAACCCTGGTATCAATTGCTGATGAGAGAGGGGAATATCAAAGGTGGAAAAGCCTTGATGGGAAGAAACAACGTTCTTTTCACGCTAGCTTTAGCCAACTTCTCTTCAGGAATCGATCAGGAAGAGTGTGAGGAGGTTCTTTCTAGTTTTAATGCGAATCTAGACGAACCACTCTCTTCAGCTGAATATCATAAGATTATCACAAGCGCCTACTCAGGAAAATATGAAGCTGCTAGTCGTGACTATGTGATGACTTTATGTAAAGCATGGGTCAATCAGGAACTCAAGGCTTCAGATCTCTTTGTGAAGCAACGTTGGTACAAGTTTAAGAAGAAACGTGCTGACAGGAAGAATAGTCATCTCTATGAATGGAAAACAGACGTAATGGCCTATTTAGAAGGTTTCTATCAATCTGAGGATCCATTTATCCAGACGACGAAAAAAGAGATACGAGAGAAGTTGAACATTCCTGAGCGTTCATTAGATAAAGTATTGAAGGCTCTCAAAACAGAACAAAAGATCTTCTTCACAGTCAAACACGGCCGTGGAGGAGGCATCAGATTAGCCTCTATCAAAGCAATCTTGCTTTCCCTTATCAAGGTGAAGAAAGAACGTCAGGAGGCTTATATGGCCAATATTGCTGCTTTCTTTGAAGAAAGTATAGAGTTCACTCAGAGAGTGATAGAAAGGGTTAAAGATGGCTTTAAACAAACACAACAACTATCTCTATTTGAGCTTGATATTGGATAATTTTAAAAACCCGCAGACTGCCTTACATTTATATCTACGATTACTACCAAGATATAAATGTATGTAAAATAATCTATGGAGGAATGATATGATTTTGATTTTAGCTGGACTATTTAGTCTTATATTTGTTGGAGGATCTTTATTAGTTTTATCACTTATAGGGATTCGTCAACGAGTTCGTTTAGAAAACGGATATGATATTGAATTAGAGACAGATCTATTGGCAATGGTTGGCGAAAATAGAAAGTGAGAAGAAGAATGAAGTATGTAATTTTCAGTTTTGAATTAGGTGACTATATTTGTAATGGGGAGAATAAAGTTTTAGTTTTTGATACCTTGGGACTAGCTTTTCAGTATCTTCAAAAACATTATCGTAAACCACTTCCTGAACAGAGAAAAAAGAGATTGATTCACTATCCAGACGTGTATCAAGCTCCGTTTAGGCTTTTAAAAGTTTGTTAGGAAGGAGACGGGTCTATGTCAGAGTTATTCAAAATTATTAGAGGATACTACCTAACAGGGGTTGGTCAGGAACCATTGGCATATTATTTTAAACTTTCATCGGATAACTTAAAATTTGAGTCTGTTTCTGCAGGGGATGTAGCTTTAACTTTTTATCAAAATGAGGAGAGTATTTCTAGCATTCCAGCGATCATTAGAGTAGATAGTGTTATCTCGAATGATAAAATGATTTCAGATTACCTGCAGGAGGAGTTGAGAGATCATTATCCAATGTTGCCAATTGTCCGTGTATTGGATTCCGAGGAATTTGATCCTTTACTCTTTCAAGAAGTGATGACAACGTTCACTAACTTGAAATTAGAAATAAAAGAATTGGCCAAGATTGATTATGTTCAAGGTTCCATATTTGATTTTATGGATGAGGAGGAGATAGGATGAAAGAGCTTTTTACGCATGTTAAGTTAGTTCTAGGGGTTATTCTTGTCATTTTATTTGTGAGTTTTGCAGTTCTAGGAGGATATGGGGTGTATAAAGATCATTTTATCTTAGATTATGATCCTCACCTTACTCAGAAGGAATACCAGAATACTGTACTTGATCAAAATGTAAATCTAGTATTTTATAAAAAAGATTGTCCTTACTGTCAGGTTGGAAAAAGTGTAGTTGTAGATGCAGCCAATAAAGGTTCCTACCCAACATTTTACATTGATACTCAGACAGAAGAAGGTCAAAAGTTGGTAGAAAAATACCAGGTTGAAAAAGCTGCAACTATCGTCAAGATCCGTAAGGGAAAAATAAAAAAATATCTATATGCTTTAAGAGATTCAGAGGAAAAGATTGTAGCAGATGAGAAAGGTATTCAGGAGGCCATAAATGACTAAAAGGGTAGAGTTAAGTAAATGGGCCGAGACAGCTTTTCAAAAAGATTGGGAACTATGGCGTACTAGGACAAATGAAGGAATGGTTGTTTTAGGAAAATTATCAGATGGAACGTTTACCCTACATCGTTTTAATGATGAGGGAGGAAGATTAACACATATTTCTCAAGATGAGGCTCTTTGGCTAACATTGGATTTGGCACCTGAAAAGTTAGGTTGTATTTAAGGAGGCAGTATGTATCAAATTTTAAATGCTATTGCGCATGGCGTGGTTGGAACTATCTTGATTGCGATCTGGTTTGTACCGCTCTTCAGGATAACTATATGTGATAACTTTGGAAATGAAATCAAAACGAAAAGGCTGCCATTGGCGTTCTTAATGCTACTAAAAAGTGTTTGGCCGAAAAGTAAGGTTTCATTTATTTGGAAAGGATATAAGAAACATGAGAAGAACTAAATCATCTAGTTTGAAGCAGAAAAGAGCTAACAAACATTTGAGAGGTATAAAAAAATATACATTATCGAATGAACAATCGAATGAGCAATCGAATGAACAAAAAAGTTTTGATTATGTATCAACTTCTGATATGTTGTTTGAAACAAATGTGAGGTATCGAATTTTTATAATTTTAGGAGGCATATCTGTTTTTATTTTGCTAGCTTTAGTGCCAATCAATCTCTTTTTGGGCTTTATTGCATATGTAATAGTAAATTTAGTTAATATGAATTCAAATTATTTTCAATTGGTTGGAGTGAAAGACGTTTCTTTTATGACAGTCTTTGAATCGTTTTATTTGGGAAATGTCGAGTTTATGAGAGTTGTATTTGTAACTATTTGTGTAGCTACTATAGTTTTTTCTTTATCTTTATATGTAATGTGGGTTACTGAAAAAAAGACAGATATAACCTCTTTAACAAATCAGTTTTATGAAAAAATCAGGAAGGAGAAATAAAATGTCTACTTTAATTGAAATATTCAAACGCTGGATTGAAAAGATAAAATCTAGCCCAATTTTGAAGCCATTTATGAAGACTAAAGTTTGGTTTCAAGAGAATATTATTAAGAGAAAACTAGTCATTTTTTCAATGTTGTTTGTGACCTGGTTAAGTCTTTTGATGGGAGCAATTTTCTCACCACAAAGACAAACCTATACTTCAGAACAACTCAAAACAAAGCAAGTTTTTGCGAATGGCAGCGGTGAGATGAAACTGGTCAGCCAGGAATATTCACCAGATACTGGAATTATCGTTTTACAATTTGAGACGAAAGATGCTACGACTTCGATAGATCGGGGCATCGATGCCAAACGATTGAAATGGAAACTCTATGCGCAACATAAAGACTCAAAAATAGAGATGGATGTTGTACCAATCATTGATAATAAAGTATCAGTTATTATTAAAGGAGTTCCGAAAAATTTTGGTGCATTTGCGATCGATGTGACAAATCAGACAGTCTCCTCTAGTTCTATTGATGTGAATATTTCATCGCCATCCAGTGATTCTAAAAAGGTTTCTCAGAAGAAATCTGGAGAAGAGGACACTGTACAATTCTTTGTAACCCCTCAAAATCCTCAGCTTGAAATCAAATCTATTGAGGTTGTCTCCAGAGAAGAATTTACTCTGCAAGAAATCGAAAAAGAGATTAATTTCCAGAATGATCAGTCTCAAAAATTGATAACATCAATTGCTCAATTGAAGGAATCAATTGAAGATGATAATTCACGAAAAGCGAGTCTTCAAGCAGAAGCAAAATATCTAACAGGTGATGATCTCGAAGCCAATCAAAAGAATATTGCTACGCTGGATACAAACATCGAAACGAAGAATAGAACTATTGAAACAGCCTATAAAAACATTGAAAAGTTGAAGGCTAAATTGGAGTCTTTGGACAAGAAAAAACAGGCAGTCAAAGATGGAACATTTGAATTTTCAAACCCTATTGAAACTGTAGAAATGAATTAAAGGAAGGAGATAATTATGGGATATGGAGATGCACTTATGGATTGGCAATCTGGCGATAAGTTAGAAATTGGAGAACATTCAATGATGCTGACGAATATTCCTACAGCTCGATTAATTGATGAGTATCCTATAGGAAGTAGAGTAATAGATAATGAATATATTGGCAAAATAACCCAGTATTTTAAGAATACAAGAGGGCAAATTTATATTGCTTATGAAGTTATAGGATATGTAGAAAAATGATGCGAAATGATTATATTTTAATCGCTATCGAAACTGTAGAAATGAATTAAAGTGAGGTAAAATAAAATGAAAAATTTAATTAAAATGGTAAAAGAAACTGATAAATTGGGATATAAATTATCTGCAATTTGTGGAGTGAATTGGCTTATTAGACAAGCCTTTAAATGGCAATATTTATTTTTTGTAATGGTTGCAGGCGCTGTTCTGATTAAAAAAATTTCAGCAACACTTGAAATTAGTCCAAATTATTTAGGATTTTTGATGTTTATTTTTATCTTAGCCGTTCCTTTTTCAAAATTGCGTTTTGGTGTTGAGAGATTTATTTTTTCATTTTTTGAAAGTGTTGTGTTAGGCTTGATTTTTTCAATCGCAGTGGATTTTCCATTTCAAGAAAATGAATCATCGTTCTGGCTTTTAGCCACAATCTTTAGTATCGGTATTTATTATTTCACGAAGTGGTTTCAAGCAAAACTTTTTCAGCGTTATCTATTCAAAAATATCTTAAACAAGGACTACCTTGGAATTCGAAAATTAAAAGATAAGTTACCTCCTAAAATCAATCTTTTTACGGATGCTGATGAAGGTGATGCAAATCAACGAATGATTACGATTAACCAGCGAGCAGTGAAAAAGGATTATCAAGATATTGTAGAATTAAGTTTTTTGAATAGAGAAAAACGGACAGGTATTTCCTATTACAGAAAATCATGGAATGGTTCTGAAGCTCCTCTTGAAAGAGAATTTGTAGATATTGAAGAATGGTATCATCCAGTATTTAGTGTCTTCCCATTTGGAAAAAAACATGATTTTTATTTCAGGCTGATTCAATTTGATGTAAGTAAAAAGAGTGCGTTTTCTATGAAAGGCGAGTTTGTGTTTACCAATAAATAGCAGTCAAAAATCTCCTTAATTTTTGAATTAAGGGGATTTATTTTTTATGATTGTCCCTTTAAAAAATAATTTGAGATTTTCGATTACAATAGGATCAATTAAATAAAAAGGAGAAGTAATCATGGCTAAAAATGATTTAACAAAAATTGATAATCAACTAGAAGAGGCAAGGAAAAAAGTTGCCATTTTGGAACAGGAACGTAAAGAAGTAGAAGAGAATCTTCAAAAAAAAATTGGTAAAATTTATGTTCAAATTCAATTGAAGAAAAATAAAAATCAGTCGTATGAATCAATTTTTGAAGACTTAAAAATAGAATTAAACCTCATCAAAGAAGATGAAAAAGAACAACGTTTAGCAGCGAAGAAAAATCGTGAAGAGGGAACCTTTCCAGCTGAAGATCAGTCTTAATTTTTGAGTTTTGAACTTCTAAATGAAGTCAAAAACGGTGTAAGCAAAAGTGTGTAAAAAGGAAAAGCAATGTAAGTATAACACCTACAAAGTGTGTAAAGGTAAGTATAGCATGTGTGTGTAAGTAGGTGAAACCGAGAAAATTACCGGTACTGGAAACGTTGATACTATCAACTCCACACGCTTCGTGGGGACAGTTTCCCTTATGCTCTTTTCTACCACAACACACCTAAAAAGGACCTTAGTCCCTCTGTGTGTGTTAGTGTGTTGAAAAACCGCAAAAATAGAACCGTATCGGTTCGTGATGTTGCGAGGTTGAAGTTTTCTTTTTTGCTTCTTTTTGCTTTTGCTTCGACAAAAGAAAAAAGAAGGGCGCTGTTTTTTAGAAAGGAAAATTTAAAATAATGGCAAACATAAAACAAAATCGAATTGAGATTAGAGGGCTTACTGATGATGAAATTAATTATCTAAAATCTCTTGCTAAGAAAAATAAAGCCAAGTCATTTAATGATTTTCTACTCTCAATCTGTCGTGAAAAAATTGAGTACGGAAAATTTAATCGTGCTCAAGATTTGTATGTTGCTCATTTAGAAAATATGAAATTAGCTTCTGACCATGTTCTGGAACAAATGAAAAAACAGACAAGTATACTCTCAGAAATTAAAGAAAAAATGGATCGCTATGGCGATCATATTTCACGTTGGTTAGAGTATGAAGGAGAGGTGGAAAGTGATGACTAAAGAAATCAAAATCAGAAATATACCTGATGATATGTTTGAACAACTTCGAGATATTTCAAAAAAATATAACTATCCAAGTTTTAATGAGTTTATGTTATCGCAAGTTCAAAATATCGTAATGAATGACGGATTGAATTTGTACAATAATCAATTTGCGGCAACATTATCTGATATCAAAAATCAACAAAGTCAGATTTTAGAATTGATGTTGAAAAATGAAATTTCTCTTTCAGCTTTAAATGTTAAACAAGATATTGTAAATGAACTAACCACAAATTGGTTACATTTTATGGATGATGTATCTGCACTTGAAGCTGAACGACGGTCAGGTGGTGTTTGAAAATGAAGAAGAATAAATCTCTGTTCCTCATTCTCATTTTTCTTGCAATCTTTATCGTACAACCTAACAATTTTAATGCTATCAAATCTGGCTTGACACAAAATGATATCCCGACTCAATTGAACATAGCCGATTCGGCTGAAGAAAAAAATTCCAACTCAAATTTGAATCCTACTCTGAAAAATGATGATTTGAAATCGAAGGAGTATGATGGGAAAAATCAAGTGATTGTCGTCAATGAAAAATCACAATTTACAAAAAGCGAATTGAGTTTAGAAAATGGCAGCTGGGAAAAATATTCTGATCTAGATTTTTTAAATCGTGTAGGAATTGCTGAAGCGATGTTGGGAAAAGATTTGATGCCAACTGAAGATAGAGAATCTATTTCGTCTATCACACCAACAGGATGGAAAAATAAAAAAATAATTTTTAACGGGAAAGAAGATTATTTATATAATCGTTCTCACTTAATCGGTTTTCAATTAAGTGGAGAGAACGCGAATGCTAAAAATTTATTTACAGGTACACGTGCTTTAAATGCAAATTTTGAAGATGAACAATCATCAATGGTCTACTATGAAAATAAAATTGCTAACTACATAAAAAATACGAACCACCATGTCCGCTATCGAGTAACTCCTATATTTAGAAATGTGGAATTAGTTGCTAGAGGAGTTCGTATGGAAGCACAGAGTATTGAAGATGATGAGATCTCATTTGATGTATATATCTTTAATATTCAACCAGGATACAAAATCAATTATTTGACAGGATCATCTCAGAAAAATTGAGGAGGGAAAAATGAATCCAAGACTTAGCTTATATTTTAGCGAAGAAACACATGAAAAATTTAAGGAAATAAAATCCTACTTGAAAGAATCGTCTGCTTTGCAGAAACAATATCGAAATAATTCAGCAACGCTTGTCACTTTGATTGAAGTTTTTTATAAACTCTTTATTGAATTAGGAGAAGGAAAAAATTTCTATGAGCGACTGACTCAGCTGGAAAAAAATTGGGGGGATGCCTTTGATTCTGGAAATGACAACAAGGCAATTCATCGTCAACTTGATCAAATTCTCTATTTAACACTAACCAACTTTCATGCTATTACGAAAGATGATTTTGATGTTCAAGATTTGGAATCTATTCATTCACGACTGGATCCTACACAGCATGAATTAATGGCACGGATTAACGATGTCATTCAAGAAGATGTTGCACGTGGTCAAACAATGAAACATTCTCATTGAGGTATAGTAAATGGTAGATGTTGTTAAGATCTATTTAGAAACAGGAGATTTTCATGAAGCGGTGAGACAGTCAGGGTTGCCTACTCATATAGCTCATTTGAAATTGATTAAGAGCGGCTGCCTGAAAATTCAAGATAAAATTCAATATGGTTCTAGGACAGCTAAACTCGGGGGAATGGCCGAGGAGCTTTTTCAAAAGTATGTCCCAGATGCAACGGATGCGAATAAGTATTTCAAGAAAAATAATCCAGTATATGATTTTTGGCTAGATGGTCTAACGATTGATGTAAAATATAGCTCATTATATAAAAGGAAAAATGGGAACTCCCATCACTGGCAATTGAGGACAAAAGGAAATCAAGATTTTATTGTCGCCTTTTTAGAACGAGAAAGTGGTTCAGAGTTAGAAGAACCAAATATCTTATTGATTCCCATGCAATTTATTGAAGAACAAAAAGAATTACATATTTCTCAATCAGGACGGTGGATCAATGATTTTCAAGTTGAACCTGAAGAATTACAACCGTTATTAAAAGACTACGCTCTTTTAAGGAAAAATGGATTATTTTAATTCAAAGAGAGGAAAATAATGAACGTATCTTCTAGTCCAAGTATTACCTTCATGCTGCAATACACTGAAGCAAATAGTGGCTTTGTAGACTACACCAATAGAGACGAAGCTGTTGAGGTTGATAATGAATTAAATTTAGAAACACACAGACAAAATATTGAGTCTCTAACTGAAGATGAACTACAAAAAATTCAAGCTGAAGTTCCAGAAACAAAACTTAATTTTCAGGAATACATTGATTATATGAATCGCTCTTATGCTACTGAAAACCAAAATGAAGAGATGACAGCCATTTTTACAAAAGAGGCCAATTACTTGCAGCGTAGCAAAGTAACTGAATTGAAAAGTAAGTTAGAACAGGCTTATCAAAATGGCTCTCTTCTATGGCAGGGTGTTATCTCTTTTGATAATGATTTTTTGGCCAAAGAGGGATTATATGATCTGGAAACTGGAAAAGTCGATCAGCAAGCTATCAAGTCGGTCATACGTGAAGCATTGCCGAGGTTGATTGAAAAAGAAGGCTTATCTGATTCATCATTTTGGTGGGCTAACATTCACTTGAATACGGATAATATTCATGTGCATTTTGGTTTATCTGAAGTTGAATCTGCAAGAGAAAAAATTTTCTATCGACCTCGTGGACGAATGGAGTACAGAGGGAACTTTTCCCAAAAAACCATTGAGCGTTTTAAAAGTGATGTTTTTCATGGCCTGTTAAATGAACAGACTAGAGGAATGATTGTTAGAAGAGAACAAATTTTGGCCAATATCAGAAGTGAGTTGATCAATTCTGTCTTTAGAGATCAGAAGGTTCGTTCTTCGGCTGAAAAAAATTTTTTGGAGCAGGCTTACAACCATTTGCCAATGGATAAAAAATGGCGTTATGGATCAAATGCAAGAGATTTTGCAGTCAGTAAATTCTTCATCGACCGCTATCTGGATTCCTATTTAGAAAATGATGGGAAAGAGCTCTATCAAGAATTTCTGAAAGAAACGAAGGACTTCCTAGAAACTTATAGAGGAGCTTATTCAGCTGAAAAAAAATCAACCTACGAAAAGATTCGGAAAGTTGATGGTCGTTTTGAGAAAACACAACAGGAAGCTGCAGGCTATCATCTACAGCAATTAATAGCGAATCGAGAGAAGGAGTTGAGAGAACGACTAGCAAATAGAATCTTGCACTTATTTCATGAGAATGCTCCTGAAATAGCTGACGTTCGGCTGGAGAAAAATTTGGCCAATTTCTCAGTAAAGAATCAGAAATTAATTTTAGCCCAGGATCCTAACGCAAGTGTTATCAAAACACTAGATGCCTGGAAAAAACTGGGTTATGATTTGAAAGATGGAGCGAAACCTCTTGAAATCACAAAACCAGTCTATACTACTTATGATAAACACGGAACAGGTTTGGGACGTCCTGAATATGTTACGGAATTAGTTTATGATGTGAGTCAGATGAAAGAAGACTTACTACAGAAGCAACTTAGTTTAAGAGACTTGTCGCTATTTTCTTCAGCTGATTTGAAAGAACTTGTAGAAGCAGCTAAAAAGAAAAGTGATCGATCATTAAAAGATCGACAAGAGCTGGGAAGATTTCGCTATGCTTTAAAATTGAGTTTATTGGAGGAAAAACAGAGTAGTTTATTAGTTCGTAAAACTCTTTTTGATCAAATCCAACCACTTGAATCGGATAAGCCATTTGTTGAATTAAAAAAGAAGGAGATTCTTCAAAGACTGCAGCTGACTGAATTGCAGCTGACTCCAAATTATAAACTGAGTGAAGCAGATCAATCTCTGAGAAGTTCTCTTGCTAACCAGTTTGAAGATAGTGTTTCATTTTCAGTAGAAAAGGCTGATTCGTTAGCAATTCAAGCACCTATTAAACGTCTGAAGGGAGAATTAGCAGCAGTTCAACCTCTTCAAGATGAAGGAGTGCTGACTATTCTAAAGGGCTATCCTGTTACGAAAGATAGCTATATAGAAGAGCTACAGACTCATATCTCAATTTTTCAGCTGAAACATCAGATTTACAGTCGAAATAAGGAAATTTCACAAACGACTGATCAAGCGACTATTCAAAAATTAAAACAGGAGAATGCGGAAGGATTTTCTGAACTCAAATCACTCTATCAAAAATTATTGCCGGAGGAAGAAAGCAATCAGAAAAGTCAGTTAGCTCAAGCTGTTTCACATAAAATGCAAGAAAGGAAGAACCTGCAAAGAAAAAACGTCCAACAATCTCAAGGTAAAGCAATCATCAATACAGATTTCATGAGAAATTTGACCAATTCTCTTCAAAGGGCTCAACGTGCAAATAAAAAAGCCCTCATGGAACGTGAGAGAAGTGATGAGAGACAAGAACTTGAGGAAAAAGGACAAAGTATATAAGAGTCATTGTAAAAGCAATGACTTTTTTTGTTGAAAATGGAAATCTATTGTCCCTTTAACTGGAATTTCTTGGTTATTGCATAGAATAGAAAGATAAAAAGAGAAAGGAGAAGAAAAATGAAGCTATTATTTCCAGATGTTGCAGTTGAAGACTTTGACTTTTCAGCTGAATGGTTAATTACGGCAATGAATGACGATAATAAGCAAGTGCATTTTGAGGGTCAAGGAAGAAATTCTGATTTAGAAATGGTTCTAGATTTTAAGGAAAATTCTGAGCTATTTGAATCTTTTTCAGTAGGGGAATTGGTTCACTTAGATCCAGAAACATTTCTACAAGCAGAGAAAGAGCCGTACAAACCACAGTATGAAGGATTTTAAGGAGATTTTATATGACAGAACAAGAATCAAGACGTGGGAAAAGTCGTAGAGAACGTGTTGAATTTGCACGTTCTAGAGATATTTTGGATGTTGCAAACGAGCTTCAGATGGAGCTGGTTCGATCTGGACGAGACTATCGATGGAAAGAACATGATAGCCTAGTTATTTCACCTGATAAAAATTTATGGAAATGGTTTTCTAGAAATACAGGTGGTGATGCGATTTCTTTGGTTGAGACAATAAAGGAAGTAGATTTTAACCAATCTGTAGATTTTTTAAATGATGGAAATTTTAAAGAGTTTCAAATGGTTGAAAGGCCTCAAGAGGATTTTAAATACTATCTTGAGAAATACGAGCAGCCGTTTTCAGCTGGACGAGATTATCTGCGGAATCAACGTGGGCTATCCGATGAAACGATTGATTATTTTTTGGAACAGGGTGTTTTAGCCCAAGCTAATGCCAAACTTGACTACTTTGTGGAAGGTAATGGCGGAAATTCAACAAATGCGATTGAGCCAGTTATTGTATTCAAGTCCCTTTCTTCTTCAGGTGAAGTTGTTGGAGCCTCTTTACAAGGAATCCAGGAGAATTGGGAGAAGTGGCCAAAACATGGATATGCTAAAGTGATTATGAAAAACTCCGATCCTATGACAGGTATTCATGTTGATATTGGCAGTCCAAAACGATTGATTTTCACTGAGAGTCCAATTGATTTAATGTCCTACTATGAATTGCACAAAGATAGTCTTCAGGACGTCAGATTAGTTTCTATGGATGGTTTGAAAGAATCGACTATAGGCCGTCATCTATCTCAAATTCAAGCTGAAATGTCTGGAAAACCGCTAAGATGGACACCTGAACAATTAGCGGACGGACTTCAAGTAGCTATTGATCATCACTTTTTTGAAGATGGGAAAAATGCGAATTTGATTACTCTAGCTTTAGATAATGATAAAGCAGGTAGAACATTCATTCAAGAATTGGAGGCAAAAGGAGCTGTCATCAATTCAGATCTACCAGAACTAAAACCAGGACAAGATAAAACGGACTGGAATGATGTTCTAAGGAATCAACAGGAAGAAAAACCTGATAACAGTCGTCTTGCCCAGGCACGTCGAAAATTGGAACGACTTAAAGGTGAACAAGATGAGGCTATTTCAAGAGCGTATTCCCACCAAGCGCTAACAAATGGGCAACCCATAAATGATAAGCGAGGCGGTGCTAACTTTATGAGGAAGCAAGAACAAATAGAAGATCAAGTTTTCTCGAAGATGGATGAAATTAGGAAACAGGAAGAGCGAGTAGAGCGCCTGGAGCACCAACAACATTTGAAAGAAATGGG
>ERZ772935.655-NODE-655-length-13718-cov-4.871917_pt1 | contig 13718 bp, 13 predicted proteins | sample MGYA00511683_ERZ772935 | MGnify/ENA primary metagenome ERZ772935 (study PRJEB29015, sample SAMEA2738086) | human oral metagenome | biome: human oral; feature: human-associated habitat; material: saliva | place: China | collected 2228 ...
ACGATATTTCGTGTTTGAACTGTGAACTGCACCCCAAAAGTTAGACAGAAAAAATCTAACTTTTGGAGTGTTTTTGTTAAGAAAAGACCTTCAGTCATTTAAGTAAAATGTACATCTAGAGTCATAGTCCTCTAAAACTCTTGCTTTTTTTGTAGAAGATACGAAAAAAGCCTTGAAATCAAGGCTTTCCTGTTTTATGTAGATGTCTATACATGAATATTGAAGGGGGGATCAAAAGCCGATTGGAGTGATTTTATCCATGATGGGGAAATGATCTGGATAAAAATGATTGAGAAATAGTTGCTAAAAAAGCGTTTGCATGATACTATATATTGAAAGGAGGTGATAATATGGTAGAACAAAGAAAATCAATTACCATGAAAGATGTTGCTTTAGAAGCAGGAGTTAGCGTTGGAACTGTTTCACGTGTAATTAATAAAGAAAAAGGCATTAAAGAAGTAACCTTGAAAAAAGTGGAACAAGCAATTAAAACCTTGAATTACATTCCAGATTACTACGCTCGAGGAATGAAAAAAAATCGAACAGAAACGATTGCAATCATTGTACCAAGTATCTGGCATCCCTTTTTTTCAGAATTTGCTATGCATGTGGAAAATGAAGTCTATAAGAGGAATAATAAATTACTCTTATGTTCTATAAATGGTACAAATAGAGAGCAAGACTACCTGGAGATGTTGCGTCATAATAAAGTTGATGGAGTGGTTGCTATTACCTATAGTCCAATTGAACATTACCTGTCGTCAGGAATTCCCTTTGTCAGTATTGACCGTACATACTCAGATATTGCCATTCCTTGTGTTTCATCAGATAATGATGCAGGTGGAAGAGAAGCAGCTAAACAATTAATTAGTAAAGGATGTCAGCATTTAGCCTTTGTGGGCGGACATAATACAACCATTAATGAAACCAAACGTCGTAGAATTTCCTTTGAAAAGTATGTCCAAGAGCATAAAATACCTCTTAGTATTTTTGATTTGGATGAGACAGTTACTGACTATCATGGAAAGCTAGAGAGTTTCTTGGAAGAAAATCCTTCTATAGATGGAATTTTTACAATCAACGATTTTACAGCTTTGGATGTGACTGAAATTCTAGAAAAGAATGGCAAACGTATTCCTCATGATGTCCAAATTATTGGATACGATGGAATTAAAATGGCTGGAGATAGAGATTATCTACTTTCAACAATTGAGCAACCCCTGGAGGAAATGGCTAGAGAAGCTGTACGAATCCTATTTGATATCATCGAAGGAAAGGCTGTTAATTTGCAGACAATCCTACCAGTGAAATTTGTTGAAGGAAAAACAACAAAAAATGAAAATAAGTCTTGACAGAAAGCGCTATCAATGATAGAATAAATTCAGATGAAAAAGATTTATTTTTTAGAACAAAAATGAAACGTTTCAAAAATAAAATAAATAGACAGCGCCAAGCGTTATCTTTTTAAAACAAAAAATGAAACGTTTCAAAAAGGAGGTTGCTATGAATAGCAAAGCGAAGCAAGTTTCTCTTTGGGAAAGAATCAAGAAACAAAAACTCTTGTTATTGATGACTGTCCCTGGTTTAGTTTTAACCTTTATCTTTAAATACATTCCTATGTATGGGGTTTTAATCGCATTTAAAGATTACAATCCCTTAAAAGGAATTTTAGGGAGTGATTGGATTGGTTTTTCTGAGTTTACAAAATTCATATCCTCTCCCAACTTTGGTATCTTGTTAGCCAATACTTTAAAATTAAGTATCTATGGTTTATTGCTTGGCTTTTTACCACCAATCATTCTTGCTATTATGCTCAATCAACTCTTGAGTGAAAAAGTCAAAAAACGAATTCAGCTCATTTTATACGCACCAAACTTTATCTCAGTCGTTGTTATCGTTGGTATGATTTTCCTTTTCTTTTCAGTGGGAGGGCCAATCAACAATTTTCTCTCTATGTTTGGAATAAAGGCTGACTTCTTGACAAATCCAGACTTCTTTAGACCTTTATACATCTTTAGTGGTATCTGGCAAGGAATGGGCTGGGCTTCAACGCTCTACACAGCAACATTAGTAAATGTAGATCCAGCTTTAGTAGAAGCAGCAAGACTGGATGGAGCCAATATCTTCCAACGAATCTGGCACATTGATATTCCAGCTCTTAAGCCCATTATGGTTATCCAATTTGTTTTAGCTGCAGGTGGAATTATGAATGTCGGTTATGAAAAAGCATTCTTAATGCAGACATCGTTAAATTTGCCAACTTCTGAAATTATCTCTACGTATGTCTATAAAGTTGGTCTTGTATCAGGAGACTATTCTTACTCAACAGCGGTTGGTTTGTTTAATGCAGTGATTAACGTAGTATTGCTTGTTGCAGTTAACCAAATCGTTAAACGCATGAATAATGGTGAAGGAATTTAAGGAGGGAAGTATGAAAAATTCGATTATGGATACAAAATTTGATAGACGTATCTTACTCTTAAATAAAATCATTATTGTCTTTATCGTTTTGATAACCTTACTTCCTTTACTTTATATTGTCGTAGCATCCTTTATGGATCCTAAGGTTCTGGTTAGTAGAGGGATTAGCTTTAATCCAGCCGATTGGACGGTAGAAGGTTACCAGCGTGTATTCAGTGACCAATCTATTCTAAGAGGTTTTATCAATTCCCTGCTTTATTCTTTTGGCTTTGCAGCTTTAACAGTATTGCTATCTGTGTTTACAGCTTATCCTCTTTCCAAAAAAGATTTGGTAGGGCGCCGTTGGATTAACTACTTCTTGATTGTGACCATGTTCTTTGGTGGTGGTTTAGTCCCAACTTACTTGCTCGTAAAAGAATTGGGAATGCTAAATACTCCATGGGCTATCATCGTTCCCGGTGCTGTCAATGTTTGGAACATTATTCTTGCTAGGGCCTATTTCCAAGGATTGCCTGAAGAATTGGTAGAAGCAGCCGTCATTGATGGTGCAAATGATTTACAGATTTTCTTCAAAATCATGCTTCCTCTTGCAAAACCAATTATGTTTGTTCTCTTCCTCTATGCTTTTGTAGGACAGTGGAACTCATACTTTGATGCAATGATTTATATCAAGGATCCAAATTTGGAACCATTGCAACTTGTACTTCGTAAAATTCTCATTCAAAGCCAACCAGGTCAAGATATGATTGGGGCACAAGCGGCTATGAATGAAATGAAACGTTTAGCTGAATTAATTAAATACGCAACTATTGTCATTTCCAGCTTGCCATTGATTGTTATGTATCCATTCTTCCAAAAATACTTTGATAAAGGAATTATGGCTGGTTCACTTAAAGGATAAAAAAAAGAAAAAATAAAAGGAGTTTTCTCATGAAATTCAAAACATTCTCAAAATCAGCAGTTTTGTTGACAGCTAGTTTAGCAGTACTTGCAGCCTGTGGCTCAAAAAATACAGCTTCAAGTCCAGATTATAAGTTGGAAGGTGTAACATTCCCGCTTCAAGAAAAGAAAACATTGAAGTTTATGACAGCTAGTTCACCGTTAGCTCCTAAAGACCCAAATGAAAAGTTAATTTTGCAACGTTTGGAGAAGGAAACTGGCGTTCATATTGACTGGACCAACTATCAATCCGACTTTGCAGAAAAACGTAACTTGGATATTTCTAGTGGTGATCTACCAGATGCTATCCACAACGACGGAGCTTCAGATGTGGACTTGATGAACTGGGCTAAAAAAGGTGTTATTATTCCAGTTGAAGATTTGATTGATAAATACATGCCAAATCTTAAGAAAATTTTGGATGAGAAACCAGAATACAAGGCCTTGATGACAGCACCTGATGGGCACATTTACTCATTCCCATGGATTGAAGAGCTTGGAGCGGGTAAAGAGTCTATTCATAGCGTCAACGATATGGCTTGGATTAACAAAGATTGGCTTAAGAAACTTGGTCTTGAAATGCCAAAAACTACTGATGATCTGATTAAAGTCCTAGAAGCTTTCAAAAACGGGGATCCAAATGGAAATGGAGAGGCTGATGAAATTCCATTTACATTTATTAGTGGTAACGGAAACGAAGATTTTAAATTCCTATTTGCTGCATTTGGTATAGGGGATAACGATGATCATTTAGTAGTTGGAAATGACGGTAAAGTTGACTTCACAGCAGATAACGACGACTATAAAGAAGGTGTGAAATTCATCCGTCAATTGCAAGAAAAAGGCTTGATCGATAAGGAAGCCTTCGAACATGATTGGAATAGTTACATTGCTAAAGGTCATGATCAGAAATTTGGTGTTTACTTTACATGGGATAAGAGTAATGTTACTGGAAGTAATGAAAGTTATGATGTTTTACCAGTACTTGCTGGACCAAGTGGTCAAAAACACGTAGCTCGTACAAACGGTATGGGATTTGCACGTGACAAGATGGTTATTACCAGTGTAAACAAAAACCTAGAATTGACAGCTAAATGGATTGATGCACAATACGCTCCACTCCAATCTGTGCAAAATAACTGGGGAACTTACGGAGATGACAAGCAACAAAATATCTTTGAATTTGACCAAGCAACTAACAGCCTCAAACACTTACCACTAAACGGAACTGCACCAGCAGAACTTCGTCAAAAGACTGAAGTAGGAGGACCACTAGCTATTCTAGATTCATACTATGGTAAAGTGACAACTATGCCAGATGATGCCAAATGGCGTTTGGATCTTATCAAAGAATATTATGTTCCTTACATGAGCAATGACAATAACTATCCAAGAGTCTTTATGACACAGGAAGATCTGGACAAGATTGCCCATATCGAAGCAGATATGAATGACTATATCTACCGTAAACGTGCTGAATGGATTGTAAATGGCAATATTGATGCTGAGTGGGATGATTACAAGAAAGAACTTGAAAAATACGGACTTTCTGATTACCTCGCTATTAAACAAAAATACTACGACCAATACCAAGCAAACAAAAACTAGAGGTTGATTATGGGAGATAAAAAATACACAGTAGAGAGGGCCAATCGTTTTATAGCAGAAAATAAACATCTCGTAAATACTCAATATAAGCCTAAAGAACATTTTTCAGCTGAGATTGGTTGGATCAATGATCCAAATGGATTTGTCTATTTTCGTGGAGAATACCATCTCTTTTATCAATTCTATCCTTATGATAGTGTTTGGGGGCCTATGCACTGGGGTCATGCTAAAAGTAAGGACTTGGTGACTTGGGAGCACTTGCCTGTGGCACTTGCTCCTGACCAAGACTACGACCGCAATGGTTGCTTCTCAGGATCAGCTATCGTCAAAGACGATCGTCTCTGGCTCATGTATACTGGTCACATCGAAGAAGAAACCGGTGTCCGTCAAGTGCAAAATATGGCATTTTCAGACGACGGGATTCACTTTGAAAAGATTGAACAAAATCCAGTTGCAACTGGAGCAGACTTGCCAGATGAGTTAATTGCAGCTGATTTCCGTGATCCAAAACTCTTTGAAAAAGATGGACGCTATTACTCCGTAGTAGCTGCCAAACACAAGGATAATGTGGGCTGTATCGTTCTACTAGGGTCCGATAACCTAGTAGAATGGCGGTTCGAATCCATCTTTTTAAAAGGGGGAGAACACCAAGGCTTTATGTGGGAATGCCCAGATTACTTTGAGTTAGATGGGAAAGATTGCCTTATTATGTCACCCATGCGTTATCAGCGTGAAGGAGACTCATATCATAACATCAACTCATCGGTTTTGTTCACGGGTAAGGTAGATTGGGGAGAAAAACGTTTTATCCCAGAATCAGTTCAAGAAATTGATCATGGGCAAGACTTCTATGCGCCTCAAACATTGTTGGACGATCAAAATCGTCGTATCCTGATTGCTTGGATGCAGACATGGGGGCGTACCCTTCCAACCCATGACCAAGAACACAAATGGGCATGTGCCATGACTTTACCTAGAATTCTAAGATTGGAAGATGGCAAACTAAGACAATTCCCTGTTAAAAAAGGCCAATATCAAATCCAAATAGATAAAGATTGTCATTACCACTTAGGAAATGATACAGATTATCTTGAATTTGGTTATGACAGTAATGCGCAGCAAGTTTACATTGATCGTAGCCATCTTGTTCAAAAAATTCTAGGTGAAGAAGAACAGGACACTAGTCGACGGTATGTAGATATTGAAGCTAAAGAATTGGAAGTTGTTCTAGATAAAAATTCCATCGAGATTTTTGTCAATCAAGGTGAAGCAAGCTTGACGGCAACCTATTACTTAACAGTGCCAGCTGAGCTATCACGAATCGATTAAAAATTAAGTTATTTCTCCTAAAGAAAAATCTCTTTCTATAAATGTTGAAAGAGATTTTTTTGTTTGATTAGATAGTAGAGAAGGCGAAAAGATGCTTTTATACTTGAGGAGGAAGCCGTTTGAGACAAGAAAAAAAGCCTTGATGTTAAGGCTTTTCCTGTTGTATTTAGATGCCCCCTACAGGAATTATAGGATTTATGTTGCTTAGATGTTCTTGATTTTCTGGTGTTATGTAACGTTTAAATGAGTTTTTTGAGTTTGTTTATGGTACGTTGCGCATCAAATTCCCTCCAAAATTGAAATTTTTAAGGATAAGTGCTTGACAATACAAGAGAAAAGTAGTATAGTGGTTACATCAAGATACAAAAGGTGCCTGAGAGGAATTATGAGGATATATAAAAGTGTTCGTCTAGCTTCTATTGTTAATGTCTGGGTTGATGACTTGGTAAACTTAAAACAGATAGAGTTAGAAAATGAAGAAGGGTTAGCAGAAAGAGCTGAAACTAGCTTGTTAGAAACTTTTCCGGTTTTAAATGGAGTTTCTAGAAATATTTCATTTAAAGTAAGTTTTTCAAGTATTGTTGAAATGTGTTATAGAAATACTGCTAATTATAGTAAAAATGAATGGGATATACTTGCAAAAGAGATGGAGAAACAAAATTATAAGATAGAAACTAGTACCACCACTCCTAAATTATATTTAGAAGATAAAATTTGGAATGGCTTAGAAAGTTACCAGAGAAAACTGATGGGAGAAAACAATAGACGAATTTTAAGGCTTTCTTACATCATAAAGTTGGTAATTTTTGCGGGTTGGAAGCAATATAAAAATTAAACCTCTGTAAAGGTTTAATTTTTACCTAATTATGTATCTTAGCGTAACCACTAAGAATATTTTAAGAAAGGAGAATGAAGATGAAAGCTAGAGCTTCACCATTGAATTGAATTTGTTTTAGAAAAAATCAATAATTAGAAAAAATAAGAGGTAAAAAAATGAATAGAGATGTACTAGAGTTTCTGAAAACAGAGACAGCTGAGAAAATTACCCTTTTCATCAGCAAAGCAAATAGGTTAGAAGGGAATGTGACATTACTTTCTATTAACTCTCAAGATTTGGAAGATATTAAAAATGCTATGCTTTCAAATTCTCATCTTGGATTAAAAGTTGGAAGACTAGATGTGATTAAAAAAATAGCATATGCTTCTAATCGTACTCATTATAAAGATGGAACGACTATCATGGATGACATCTCATCTGGTAAAATACATCGTCGCCCTAAAAGCTATATCTAATAAGGAAGGTTAATCTCTCTTCCTTTTCTATATTTAAACAAAGGAGAATAAAAATATGTTTAAGAATTTTTGCCAAAATGCTTTTATTAGCTTATATTTTATAGTATCGATGCTAGGAGGATTTTCAGCTCATGTTGACCTAGAATCGTTCTCCACCTATCACTCAGTCAAAGTCGCCCTAGGGCTGGGGTTGATTCTGATTTTATTACAACTTCCAATGATGTTTGCTAAATTATTAGAGGTTTTAAAAATCAAAAAAGGTGAAACTCATGAATGATATCGGACGAATGAGATTAGCTTTTTGTATCGCTATGATATTGATGGCATGCTCGGTTTTTGTTTTTAATCCCGTTGGAGAGGGCTTGTCTCTGCTTTGCTCAATTATTGCCACCCCATTCTTATTTACATTTGCATTTTACTTTTTCAAAATTAAGATAAAAAGTTTTTGCATTATCGTCAAGGATATGCTGGAAAAATTTAGGTAAAAAATGTTTAAAATTAAACAAACAGCCTCTTTGTCAGAGAATTATATTATTACTAGTTCGACGTTAAAAAACATCCGGTGGTTTATTACAGTTTTTTTGAGTGTGTTATCAATTTCTACAATTATTATTTTTAAGTCATTGATTTTTCAAATATTTGTATTATTTATTAGTGCAATTATCATTTATCGCATTGAAAATAAAATTAAAGGATGGGCTCATCGTGTTGAGGCGCTGTTAATTGTCAGAGAGAACCTTCTATTTATGATTCGTAGAAACTCCTTTCTTTTTACAGCAAAAGATGGCGCCATCCTTCGTTCAGCTAAATTTAATTACCAATTGAATGACGTTTCAATTGTAGTCCAAGCATTGAAATCTGGTGATGAATTCTCGACGGAGATGGACAATTTAGATGTTCTCCTAAGCAGTGCTCTAGGAATAAGCCTATCGTCTAAAGAAATTTATGCTACTTATGTTGAATATGTATTTGTGTATAGACCGCCCGAACGTCATCATATTACCTCCCTCCCTCTTGAAGATGACAGTCTAAAAATTCAAATCTATGATGATTTCATAATTGATTTGAGGAAAAATTATAGTTTATTGGTATCTGGTTCTAGTGGCGCAGGCAAGAGTTATAGTACATATTTCATAATATCGAGATTTATTTCTCAGACTGTATGTGGTAGACATGCCAAGATTTTTGTAATAGACCCAAAGTGTTCAGATATTTACAAATTATGCCAGCGTTCGGGATTGCCAGTAGGAAATTATGGGACTAGTAATGAAGATGCCTTTAAAATCATGCGTCAGTATATTAACGAGATGAATAGGCGGATGGAAATTTATAATAAAAGTGATTTGTTTGATAGTATTGGTATAGACCTCGGACTTCCGCCTTTACTGCTAATAATAGAAGAATATTCATCGTTAGTGGCTTCGATGGATAGTAAAGCTAAAAAGGATTTTGAAAATATGGTTGCCATCGTTGCTCAAAAAGCAAGGTCTTTATCTATGGGGGTCTGCATTGTTATGCAACAGCCTCGGTCTGATAGCCTATCGACAAACATACGTGAACAATTGGCTCATGCTATATTCCTTGGAGTGCCTACTCGCGAATCTAGCCAGATGATGTTTGGCACAACAGATGTGCCCAATGTCAAGAAGGATAAAGGAGTTGGGCTTTACTCTACAGAGAGAGAGCCTCCTAAGGAATTTCAAGCCCCAATTTTTGACAGAGATGTATTTGAGACAATACTCCCCGTGTGGGAATGTGCTGCTAAAGATTATATGAGGGATGAAGATGAAGAATGTGTGAAGTAGAAATGGTTATGTGATGAATCTTAAGCGTTTTGAAGATGAATAAAATTTTTTTATTCATTTTCGAAATGCCATCATGCAGCCGGCGGATGACAAGGCCGGTCGGACATAATGTCCGAATAAATGTATTTTATGTCCAATGCTGATTGACGTTAAAAGCTGTATATTATTTAAAATTAGGAAGGATTTTAACTATGAAAGAAACTATTGTTGTTCTAGCTATCTCTACTAAGAAAGAGAAAGGCTGGTTAAAAATAGCCACACTACGTGATTCTTGGGGAGACCTTGGTATGCATTTTGATAAGGCAAAATTTAGTGGTATTTTTTCTGCTCCAGGACTTTATGAAGTTGAAGTTGTTAATAATGCTCCATTTGGTCAGAATGCTCAATATGAAGTTACTCAAGCTAGAAAGATTGGGACTTTTGAAGAATTAATTGAAATGGCAAAAATTAAATAATTTATATGTTAGGGTAAGACTGGGCCTGCCAGCTTTGCTGGCAAGTGGAGCGTGGTCAGTGGAACGGCAGTCTTACCCTAAAATTTAAGTATATAGAATGTTTTAATTTTAGTTTTTTGAAGGAGAAATTTCATGGATAGAGAAGTTTTAAATCGGGCTCCCTCTAATAGCCCGATAAGTATACATCAAATGTCTAATAAGAGTTACTCCAAATTTCAAGAGGAGGTATCTCTGAAGTATGGTTTTATTGGTCTGAAATTGGATAAGCTAAGTTTGACTGCTGAAGTTAGCGAAGAATTTCATTCTGAGATTCTTAGTGGGAGTTTTATCTTATATGATTATTTTGGTGTAGTTGAGCCGAATCTAAATAGGAATGGTGAACTAGCTAGTTACAAAGGGCAATTTTTTGATGATGAAAAAGAGAATTGGTATATCGAGTATACCCCCGTTGCGTCTATTAAGATGAACAAAAGACCTTTAAAGATTGAATTTACTCCTTCAAAAGTTTCAAAAAAGAATTTTTTAGTTGTTTTTCATAGACTGTTTCCGTATATGTCTAACATTGCAATATCTACTTTTCATTTAGCCTATGATTTTGAGCGAGATTTATCAGCTTTACGTGTAAATTGGCCTAAAGTGATGTATCGTCCTATTTATAAGGGCATGAAACTTGAAACTATGGATTTTGGTGCTCCTAAAGGTAATTATCATTTAACCGCTTATAACAAACTTAAAGAACGTATGGATAGTGGAGATATGGCTGAAATAGAAATTTACAAGCAATACGATAATCTATGGAGAATTGAGTATAAATTCTACAATGAAGGCAACATAAAAAAAGAATTAAAAAATGGATTACCATTCTTAGCTAAAATTCCAGTGTATATTGAAAATTTTAAAGGCTTAGAATTTAATAATTTAGGTGTTAATGAGAAGATTTATCTTTTCGCCCTTCGCAATAAACCTGAATTATTTGCAGAATCTGATAAACGAACGGTAGCTAAGTATAAAAAACTTGCCGAAAGTATCTCTGAAGTTAATTTGAATGTCTTTTTTCAAAATGCTTTAGATTTTGTTGAAATCTTTAATCAAGAGCCTTGTCTGATAAATTTTTTTGAGTTTATGAATTCTATGTTACAAGGCGATGTTCCAAAGTTAACAATAAACTAAGAATAATGAGAGGGGAACGGTATGAAAGATACTATATCAAATAAGGATTTGATTTCCATGGGTTATAGACCATCAACAGCTAATGCTATTATTCATCAAGCTAGAGATATACTTGTCTCCAGAGGGTATACATTTTACGAACGTAAACGATTAATGGTAGTCCCTAAATCCATTGTAAAAGAGTTGTTAGGAATGGATTTGTAAAAAATGGCTTATATTGAATATAAACAGCGTGGGAAGAAAAGGCTTTGGTCGTTCTCTATACGTGAGAGGAGTAAGAGCCTACTCCATAAAAGCGGATTTAAAACTAAACGAGAAGCAAAAATAGAAGCGGAGAAGGTGCTTCATAAGTTAAACACAGGAAGTATTTTGCGCTCTAATATGACTTTATCGGAACTTTATCAAGAATGGCTTGATTTAAAAATTTTACCTAGTAGTAGAAGTGAGGTCACAAAAAAGAAATACATCATGAGAAAAAAGGTTATCGAAAGGCTATTTGGAGATCAACCTGTATCACAAATTAAGCCTAGCGAGTATCAAAAAATCATGAATGAATATGGAAAAAGTGCCTCAAGGAATTTTTTGGGGAGGTTAAACTCTTGTATTCGAGCAAGCATACAGATGGCCATTGCTGATAAAGTAGTGATAGAAGATTTTACTGCTTATGTAGATTTGTTTTCAACTAGGAGTGGACAAAAGGTTGAAGAAAAGTATTTACATACTGAATCTGATTATCAAAAAGTCTTAGTGTATTTGAAAAATAAGTTTGATTATCAGAAATCTATTGTACCGTATGTGATTTATTTTCTTTTTAAAACTGGCATGCGTTTTTCTGAGTTGATAGCTTTGACTTGGGATGATGTAGATGAGGTTGGAGAGCAAGTTAAAACTTATCGTCGTTACAATACCGCTATTCATAAGTTTACTCCACCAAAAAACAATACTTCAATAAGATTAGTTCCCATTACTTCAGATATGCTTTCCTTGTTAAAGACATTGAAAATGTTACAACTAAAAACAAACAAAGAATTAAACATTGACAATAAAAATAATTTAATTTTTCAGCATTTTGGCTATGCCTACGATGTTCCAGATATTGGAACAGTTAATAAGGCTATAAAGGTAATGTTAATGGAACTGGAGATTTTTCCGATAATTAGTACCAAAGGTGCTAGACACACTTATGGTAGTTATCTATGGCACAATAACATTGATTTGGGAGTTATTGCGAAAATTTTAGGGCATAAAGATATCTCCATGCTGGTTGAAGTTTATGGTCATACATTGGAGGAGAAAATTAGTGAGGAATTTATGGCTGTGAAAAGTTTGTTGTAAAAACACGGCAAATTGCACGACAATTTTTAAAAGAAAAGCAAAAAAGCCTTGAAATCAAGGCTTTTTCCTGTTGTTTAGATGCCCCCTACAGGGATCGAACCTGTGACCCACGGATTAAGAGTCCGCTGCTCTGCCAGCTGAGCTAAGGAGGCAAAGAAAAAAGCTGTATTGGTGCCGAAACTTCACGGTTTGTATTGAACCCGCGCAATTAAGCAGGTGGGCAACTCGCTCTAACTGAAGCTGTTTCCGTGTGAGACGGCCTACATGCTGTTAGAAGACTTTTGTTTCCCTAATAATACAAAAAATAGTCGGTCAACACTTAAGTGTGAAGTCGTACACCACAGCGTTTCTATGTTTATATGATACCACTTTTTCAAAAAAAATCAAGAGGAAAGTGCAATTTTTTGAAAAGGATTTCAGATTTTTCGCAAACGGTCGATAGCTTCCTTTCTTTGAGCCAAAGCCCGTTCATATTTACCAGTATCTTCTGCTTGGAAATAGTGATGATTGCGGATTTTTTCTGGCAGATAGTCTTGCTTGACCCAATTTCCAGGATAGTTGTGTGGATAGAGATAGTCTTGGGCATTCCCCAGTTCCTTGCTTCCACTGTAGTGCCCATCACGCAGGTGTCGCGGAATAGGCAAGTGCCCTGATGTTTTGAGGTCGGCAAGAGCCTTATTCATAGCTACATAGGCTGAGTTGGATTTTGGAGAAAGGGCCAAATCAATGACGACATTGGCAATGAGAATGCGGGCTTCGGGGAAACCAATCCTTTGTGCAGCATCCAGAGCAGTCACGGTGTGAATCTGGGCTTCAGGATTGGCTAAGCCGATATCTTCATAGGCGATAACAGTCAAGCGACGAGCGAGACTTGGCAAATCACCAGCCTCAATCAAGCGAGCAGCATAGTGGAGACTGGCATCAACATCCGAGCCACGGATGGACTTTTGCAGGGCTGAGAGTACATCGTAGTGTCCGTCTCCATCCTTATCCATAGTAATGTAGCTTCTCTGAAGACTATTTTCCATGATGTCTAGAGTGATATGGCGAATGCCCTTATCATTCTCAGGGGTAGAAAGAACAGCCAAATCCAGTGAGTTGAAGGCAGAACGCAGGTCTCCATTTGTAGAGGTGGCAATGAAGTCCAGCGCATCCTCATCTAGTTCTACTGGAAAATCAAAACCACGTTCAGGATTATTTAGAGCTATCTGCAGGGCCTCTTTGACGTCTTGGTTAGACAGAGGTTCCAACTCAAAAATTTGAACGCGACTGCGAATGGCAGGAGTGACAGAGAAGAAAGGATTTTCAGTTGTAGCCCCAATCATGATGACCAGTCCACTTTCCAAGAGAGGCAAGAGGAAGT
>ERZ772935.659-NODE-659-length-13690-cov-5.918005_pt1 | contig 13690 bp, 12 predicted proteins | sample MGYA00511683_ERZ772935 | MGnify/ENA primary metagenome ERZ772935 (study PRJEB29015, sample SAMEA2738086) | human oral metagenome | biome: human oral; feature: human-associated habitat; material: saliva | place: China | collected 2228 ...
AACTGCACCTTGTGAGTTGGAGGGGATGTCCAACTTTTGGGGTGCAGTTCAAACCCCAATCCGGTTTTCAGACGACCTTTCTTGATTATGCTTTCACGGTCGGATGGTGTAAGATGCTGACGCAGCACGCAATCGCATCAACAAACGCCTTCAACGGAGCGTGCGGCACGCTGGATAGAGATAGGGCAGAGAGCGGCCGAGTCATCAAATGGATGGATGCCGCTTTCCGTTTTTTCAAAAAAAGAAAGGATTTTCCTTGTCCAAACGCAACATTTTCCCCGTCGACAAATCTTTGGAGCAACCCGAACGCGTGATGCTGGTCGGGGTGATGTTGAGCGCGGATTATTCGGGCGCGAACGAAGTGCGCGAGCGGACTTTTCAGACGACCTTGGGCGAGGCGGCGGAATTGGTCGCGGCGGCAGGCGGCGAGCTGGTGTTGCGGGAAACCGCCAAGCGCGACAAGGCGCATACGGCTTATTTCGTCGGCACGGGTAAGGCGGAAGAGCTGGCGGCGGCGGTGAAGCTGCACGACATCGGCTTGGCGGTGTTCAACCATGAATTGACGCCGACGCAGGAGCGCAATTTGGAGAAAATCCTGCAATGCCGCGTCCTCGACCGCGTGGGTCTGATTTTGGCGATTTTTGCCAAACGCGCCCAATCGCAGGAAGGTAAATTGCAGGTGGAGCTGGCGCAGTTGAACCATTTGAGCGGGCGGCTGGTGCGCGGCTACGGGCATTTGCAGAGCCAGAAGGGCGGTATCGGTCTGAAAGGGCCGGGCGAGACGCAGTTGGAAACCGACCGCCGCTTGATCGGGCAGAAAATCACGGCGTTGAAAAAACAGTTGGCGCAAGTGAAAAAACAACGTGCCACGCGCCGCAAATCGCGGATGGAGGGTCGTCTGAAAACCTTTGCCATCGTCGGTTATACCAATGCGGGCAAATCCAGCCTGTTCAACCGTCTGACCAAGGCGGACGTGTTGGCGAAAGATCAGCTTTTCGCCACGCTGGATACGACGGCGCGACGTTTGTTTTTGTCACATGAGGCGGGCGTGATTCTGACGGATACGGTCGGGTTCGTGCGCGATTTGCCGCACAAGCTGGTGTCGGCGTTTTCGGCGACGCTGGAGGAAACGGCTTTGGCGGATGTGTTGCTGCACGTCGTCGATGCGTCCAATCCCGATTTCGAGCGGCAGATGGATGATGTGAATGTGGTTTTGGAAGAAATCGGCGCGCATGAAGTGCCACAGCTTGTCGTTTACAACAAAATCGACCTGCTGCCAGAAGGCGTGCGCGAGGCGGGCGTGTTGCGGGATAATTCGGGACGCGCCGTCGGCGTAAATATTTCGGTGACGAAAAGTCTGGGTTTGGACGCTTTGCGCGAAGCGATGATTGAGCGGGTGTTGGAAAACGGCGGCAAGAGGTCGTCTGAAAACTGCGAATCCGAATAAAAACAGGATGTTTTGACTGTCGTTGTTTCTCAATGGGAAGGGCGGCGGGTCAAATTTCGATTTCGATTATCGTTTGCCGCCGCGTGTTTCAAAAGGTCGTCTGAAAAATAAAGGCCGTTTGGAAAACAAAGATAAATCAGGGAGGGTTTATCTTTATTTCCAAACGGCCGTTTAAAAGGTTTGCCGTTTATAGAGGAAGGAGGCGGCGTTTTTTCATAACGTTTTCGTAAATCATCCATGCCGCCAAGCTCAGGTAGGCGACGCTGGACAGGATGCCGATAACGGCAAAAATAGGTAGCAGGCGGTCAATCATGATGTTTTCCCGAGTAAGAAGTTAATGGAAATTTTTGTGTAAAAGCGTAATGTTTTGTATTTTTTGTCGCACTGTTTGTACGGAATATGCGCATAGTATGCAACTTCCAGTCGGGTAGGTCAACAAAAATGTAGTGCGTTTTTTTAAAAAAGTTCCGTTTTTACATTAAAATAATCGGTAAATTCGCACGATATGCGGTATTAGAACGCAACCGTTCGTCTGTTGATAAGTGGATAGTTTATTGAAAAATATAAATAAAAATAATAAAAATATGCAAATTGTTTTAAAATAAACGTTTTGTAAAATATTTTTAAAAATCTGCTAAAAAACGACACTTTAATAAAGTTTACATTTTTAAACATTTTAAATCCAAGTTTGAAACGGCAAATCATCTGCCGGCACACCATCAGGCACATATTATGAATCAAACGGAAAGAACCTGTTTCCATTGCGGTCTGGAAGTCCCCGAACACCTCCATCTGACCGTCCGCTACGAAAATGAAGACCATGAAACCTGCTGCGCGGGTTGTCAGGCGGTGGCGCAGAGCATTATTGATGCAGGTTTGGGTAATTATTACAAACAGCGTACCGCCGACGCGGAAAAATCCGAATTACCGCCGCCGGAAATGTTGTCGCAACTGAAATTGTACGATTTGCCCGAAGTGCAGGCGGATTTTGTCGAGGTCAGGGAAGGGGATGAACGCGAGGCGGTGTTGATGCTGGGCGGCATTACCTGCGCGGCGTGCGTATGGTTGATTGAGCAACAGCTTTTACGGACGGCGGGCGTGGTGCGCGTGGATTTGAATTACAGTACGCACCGCTGCCGCGTGGTGTGGGACGAGGGCAAAATCGCGCTGTCAGACATTCTTTTGAAAATCCGCAAAACGGGTTATACCGCCGCGCCTTACGATGCGCAAAAAGTCGAGGTGCAGGCGCAGAAGGAGCGCAAACAGTTTATCGTCAGGCTGGCGGTGGCCGGTTTGGGCATGATGCAGACGATGATGTTTGCCGTACCGACCTATCTTTACGGCGGCGACATTGAGCCGCTGTTTTTGGAAATCCTGCACTGGGGCGGTTTTTTGATGGTGCTGCCCGTCGTGTTTTACAGCGCGTTGCCGTTTTACCGCGGCGCGTGGCGCGATTGGAAAAACCGCCGCGTCGGCATGGATACGCCGATTGCGATTGCGGTCGTGATGACCTTTGTCGCGGGTATTTACAGTCTCGCCGTCAACGCGGGGCAGGGGATGTATTTCGAGTCCATCGCCATGCTGCTGTTTTTCCTGTTGGGCGGGCGGTTTATGGAACAAATCGCAAGGCGCAGGGCAGGGGATGCGGCGGAGCGGCTGGTAAAACTCGTTCCTGCGTTCTGCCACCGTCTTCCGTCTTATCCCGACAGCGAGGAAATCGAAGAAGCGGCGGTTGTACAGCTTCAGGCGGGCGATGTGATCGTCGTAAAACCGGGCGAGGTCATTCCTGTGGACGGCACGGTGTTGTCCGGCGAGAGCGAAGTGGACGAAGCCATGTTGACGGGCGAGAGCCTGCCTGTTGTTAAAAGGTCGTCTGAAAACGTTACCGCAGGCACGCTCAATACGGGCAGCCCGCTTGTTATCCGAACAGACCGCACCGGCAACAATACGCGCCTGTCGCACATCGTCAAACTGCTCGACCGCGCGCTCGCCCAAAAACCGCGCGCCGCCGAGCTTGCCGAGAAATACGCCTCCAGTTTCGTGTTCGGCGAATTGCTGCTTGCTATCCCCGTCTTCATCGGCTGGACATGGTATGCCGACGCACAAACTGCCCTGTGGATTACTGTCGCGTTGCTGGTCATCACTTGCCCATGCGCACTTTCACTTGCCACGCCGACCGCGCTTGCCGCCTCCACAGGCGCGCTTGCCGACGACGGCGTGTTAATCAGCGGCAAACAAAGCCTCGAAACACTCGCGCAAATCGACGATGTCGTGTTCGACAAAACCGGCACGCTGACCAAAGGACAGCTTTCCGTCAGCCGAATCATCAACTTAGGTCGTCTGAAAACAGAAGAAGCGCTCGCCGCCGCACAAGCCCTAGAATATCAATCCGAACACCCCATTGCCCGTGCCATCTTGAACCACACCTTTTCAGACGACCCCAACCCCGCGCCCGAATACACAGTTTCCCAACGTGTCAACCGCATCGGACAAGGCGTCAGCGCGCAAATGACCTATAAAGGCGAAACCCAAGTCTGGGCATTGGGACGCGCCGATTTCGTCGCAGGAATAGCCGGCGTGTTGCCTGACGAAGCCGCCAACATCGAACACGCAGACAGCATGGTGTTCCTCGGCAACCAAAGCGGCTTCCAAGCCGTCTTCCTGCTCGAAGACCAAATCAAAGACAGCGCCGCCGCCATGCTCGACACCCTCAAACAACAAGGCATCCGCACCCACCTGCTCAGCGGCGACCGCACCAATGCCGTTGCACAAGTCGCGCAGACACTCGGTTTAGACACCTACCGCGCCGAAGCCACGCCCGAAGACAAACTCGCCTACGTTGAAGACTTGCAGAAACAGGGCAGAAAAGTTTTGATGGTCGGCGACGGCATCAACGACGCCCCAGTCCTCACCCAAGCCGACGTATCCGCCGCCGTCGCAGCAGGCGCCGATGTCGCACGCGACGGCGCCGATCTGGTCTTGCTCAACGACGATTTGAACATCCTGCCCGCCACCATCGCCCAAGCCCGCCGCACACACGAAATCATCCGCCAAAACCTCGCCTGGGCAAGCGCATACAACATCATCGCCGTCCCACTCGCCGTCTTAGGCTACGTCAAACCCTGGATCGCCGCATTGGGCATGAGCCTCAGCTCGCTGTTTGTCGTGGGCAACGCGTTGAGGCTGCTGAAGAAGAGGAAGTAGGTGGTTTGGGAAGGGCAGGGTCGTCTGAAAAACCGGATTTAGGATTTTCAGACGACGTTTTTATTTGGGTTTTTAAAAGATGGGTTGTGTGATAGTTTTTTCGTGGGCAAAGCCCACACTACGATGGGTGGGAGCGACGTTGATTGAATTCAGGCTAAAAGGTCGTCTGAAACCTTTGATTTGATGGTAGATTGGGTTGGAACTTGGGCATTGCGAAATGTTTAACAATTTTTGTTGAGTTTTAACTCAATCTACGCTTGAAGAATACTTTTGTTCAAGATAAGCCATAATATTTGGAAATGGCTTTCGTCAATAAACCTGTAATAGTTGTTATTGGGATGTCGATAATGCCATTTGATACTTTTGTAACAATATTACCAATCCATTTACTTACGTGTTTTCCAAAATTTTTAGTACTAATTGGAGGTGAATCTTCATTAATAGCTGTTTTTAACTTGGATAGCTCTAAATCAGGGATACCATTTTTGGCTAAATACTCAGCCAATGAATCGAAATTACCTTTCTCAATATGAATGCCATCATGGATATTTTGTTGGATATTGCCACCAGAAATATTACCAACGAATCCTTGCATATTTTGAATATTAAATTGGTTAGTCATTGCTAATTCCTTTTCAGTTTTTGAAAATTGGATACCTTCTCCTAAAATACCTTCTTCTTCCAGTGTTAATGCCCAATCTAAAACCATATTCCGAATTTTAGATTGAATATTCATTAAATCAGATTTATGAAAAATAATCTTAGGTTCGAAAGGTATAGCTGTTTCTTGTGCTTCTATTAGCCAAGTTCTTACCTCATTTGGTATTGTTTTTTCAAAAAAACCATTTGTATTGTTTAGGAGTAAATTTCTTATCACTCCAATCGATGGTTCAAATTCGATTAGTGTAAGCAATTGTTTTGTTTCATCTGGGACATGAAAGGGAATATATTGACCAGTATATGGATGTAAAACTTTTAGTTGCCCATAAAATTTTCTATAATCGGGCATATCATCTGTTTGATAGCCGGATAATTCATTTTGACACCAATTTATTAGCTTAGAAATTTTTAATTTGCGTGCAACCATATAGGTTTTATTTAATAATTCTTCAACATCACTATTGGGGTTGGCTGCTAGTTCCTGTAGTTCCAAAATAATAGAAGTCATGATTTCTCCAAGTTAAAAGTTTTACTCTGTGCCAGTAATTAAATTCTCTTTTTTTTGCTCAAAACCTAACAAAACCAAAGACATCGTAAACGCTGTTTTTGACAACTTAATCTACAAAGGTCGTCTGAAAACCTAAATCCGTTTTCAGACGATCTTTGTTTTTCACCAACTTTATTGTCCGCGTAAGAATAATGCGTCCAATTCTTTCAGCGTCAGTTTCACCCAGGTCGGGCGGCCGTGGTTGCATTGGTTGCTGCGCGGGGTGTTTTCCATGTCGCGCAGGAGGGCGTTCATTTCGGGCAGGGTGAGCTGGCGGCCGGCGCGGACGGAGCCGTGGCAGGACATGGTGGCGAGGATGTGATTTTCGTGTTCTTCGATGGTTTGGCTGCTGCCGACTTGGGCGAGTTCGCCCAATACGTCTTTGGCGAGCGAGACGACGTCGGCTTTGCCGAGCATGGCGGGGACGGCGCGGACGGCGAGGGTGTTGCCGCCCATGTCGGACAGTTCCAGCCCGAAGCCTGCCAGTGCGTCGGCGTGGTCGGCGAGGGCGGCGCATTCTTCGTGGGACGCGGCGAAGGTAACGGGGATGAGCAGGCGTTGGCTTTGCAGGTTGCCGTTTTCCTGCCGCTGGCGTTTCATTTTTTCGTAGTTGACGCGCTCGGCGGCGGCGTGCATGTCGATGAGCAGCAGGCTGTCTTCGGCTTGGGCGAGGATGTAGATGCCTAATAGTTGGGCGATGGCGAAGCCCAGCGGCGGCAGTTCGGGTTTGGGGTCGTCTGAAAAGCTGCGTGCGGGGATTTCAGACGACGTGGCGGACGTGGTACCGAAGCGGGCTTGTTCGAATTGTGCCAACTCGATATCGGCTTCATCGGCTGCGGTGTTTTTGAAAAGTTCGGCGTAGGTGTTGAGGGCGGCACGGCTCTCGCGCAGGGACAGGCTGCGCTGCTGCGGCGCGCGTGCCGCCTGATAGGGCATAGGGGCGGTTTTGCCGGAACTGAAGGTGCTGCGCGGTTCGGGAGCGTGTGCGCTTGGTGCGGCGGCGAAAATGTTTTCAGGAGACGCGGTCGGGTGTGGGCGAAGCTCGTTATGCTCGTTTTCAGACGACGTTGCCGCGGGACGGATGCCTGTGATTTCGTGCAACACTTCGCCTGCGTTGCCGACGCTTTCGGTCAAGTCGGCGCGGGTATCGGCGAGGGCTTTGTTGAGGGTGTGGAACACGAGTTGGTGTACCTGCTGGCTGTCGCGGAAGCGGATTTCGGTTTTGGTGGGGTGGACGTTGACGTCCACGGCTTCGGGCGGCAGGTCGAGGAAGAGGACGAAGGCGGGGGTGAGGGCGTTGTGCAATACGTCGCGGTATGCCTGTTTGACGGCGTGGAGCATGACTTTGTCGCGCACGAAGCGGTGGTTGACGAAACAGTATTGTTTGTCGGTTTTGCCTTTGGCGAAGGTGGGTTTGGCGATGGCGCCGTAGAGCCGCAGCGCGCCGTTGCCGCTGTCGATTTCTAAAGATGCCGCCTGAAAGTCTTCGCCGACGATGGCGGCTATGCGTTCGTGCAGGTTTTGGGCGGGGAGTTTGAACACTTGCTTGCCGTCGCGTTTGAGCGAGAAGGCGATGTGCGGATGCGCCAGCGCGAGGCGTTCGAGCATGGTGGCGCAGTGGGCGTATTCGGTGTTTTCGGATTTGAGGAATTTGCGCCGTGCGGGGGTGTTGAAAAACAGGTCGGCCACTTCCACGGTGGTACCTTCGGGATGGGCGGCGGCGGCAACGGGCGACAGGATGCCGTCTTCGGCGCGGATTTCGTGGCCGTGCGTGCTGCCGGGAGTGCGGCTGGTGAGGGTCAGCCGGCTGACGGAGGCGATGCTGGCCAGCCCTTCGCCGCGAAAACCCATGCTGGAAACGTGTTCCAAATCAGTCAGGCTGGCGATTTTGCTGGTGGCGTGCCGGGAAAGCGCGAGCGGCAGGTCGTCTGCATGGATGCCGCCGCCGTTGTCGCGCACAAGCAGGCGTTTGATGCCGCCGCCGTCCAGTTCCACCTCGATTTCGGCAGCCCCCGCGTCTATGCTGTTTTCGACGATTTCCTTCAGGGCATTGGCGGGTCGTTCCACCACCTCTCCGGCGGCGATTTGGTTGACTAAATGGTCGGGCAGTGCGGCGATACGGGGCATGGCTTCGGACTCGTTTGAGGCTGTCTGTAAATGAGGCGGGCATTATAACAGGCCGTCTGAAATTTGTTTTTCAGACGGCCTGCGCTTATTGGCGTTTGATTATTTGGTGCCGAAGATTTTATCGCCCGCGTCGCCCAAGCCCGGGATGATGTAGCCGTTTTCATTAAGATGACTGTCGAGTGCGGCGGTGTAAATTTTCACGTCGGGATGCGCCTCGTTCACCCGTTTCACGCCTTCGGGCGCGGCCACCAGCACCAAGGCCTTGATGTTGGTGCAGCCTTTGCTTTTCAGCAGGTCGATGGTGGCGACCATCGAGCCGCCCGTGGCCAGCATCGGGTCGATGATGAGTGCCGGACGCTGGTCCATTTTGCTGACGAATTTTTCAAAATACGACACCGGTTCAAGTGTTTCCTCGTTGCGCTGCAGGCCGACCACGCTGATTTTCGCCGTCGGAATCAAGTCCAGCACGCCGTCGAGCATACCCAAACCCGCACGCAGGATGGGGACGACGGTCAGGGTTTTGCCTTTGATGCGTTCGCCTTCCATTTCGCCGCACCAGCCCGCGAAAGAAAAGGTTTCGGTTTCGAAATCGCGGCTGGCTTCATATGCCAGCAGCCGCGCCAGTTCGTTGGTGAGCGTGCGGAATTTGTAGGTGCTGCAATCGGCTTCGCGCATCAGGGCGAGTTTGTGTTTGACTAAGGGGTGGTCGATGATATGGAGGTTCATGGGAAATATCTCTGTTTTTTCAGACGGCCGCAATTATAGGCGAACCATGAATTTCTGTCTTGACGGAAATAATAGAAATAACCATAATAAGCCGTATGAAACTGAATCCGACCACTCAAAAATTCGTGCTCCACTGGGGCGAAATGGGCTCGAAATGGGGCGTAAACCGCACGGTGGCGCAAATCCACGCGCTGCTCTACATCATCGGCAAACCGATGAATGCTGAAGAAATCAGCGAAACGCTGACCGTGGCGCGTTCCAACGTCAGCAACAGCATCCGCGAGCTGCAAGGCTTGAAACTGGTGCAAACCGTGCACCAGCTCGGCGACCGGCGCGATTATTTCACCACCTCCGACGATGTTTGGGTGTTGGTGAAAACCATCGTCGAACAACGCCAACAGCGCGAAATCGAGCCGACGCTGCACTTTCTCAACGAACTGATTGCCACGCCCGAATTCGAGCAGGAAAACGAACAGGTGCAAAAACGCATCCGCGACACGCAGCAGTTTATGGACATTGCCACTAGCTGGACGAAAGAAATGCTCAAACTACCCACCGGCACACTGGCGCAGGTTTTAAAACTCGGCACCAAAATCCAGCGTTTCCTGACCGGCGGCAAAAAAGACTGAATCCGCCGCACAATATCGAAAAAGCCGCACAGGCCGTCTGAAAACAGGCTTTCAGACGGCCTTTCCCTGTCTTTTGACTGCCGGATGGCATATAATCCGCCCACTCGAAACACTCTGCGGAAACTATGGAAAAAACGGTGCACAACCCCATGCGCCGCCGTCTGATACTGGCCGGCGGCGCGCTGCTTTTGTCTTCCCGCCCGATCTTGGCCGGAGCGCAGCGCGAAGAAACCCTGTCGGACGACGTGGCCTCCGTCATGCGGACGTCGGTAAACAACGTCAACCCCGCCCGTTTGGTTTTCACCAACCCGCGCGACGGCGAACGCTGGCTGCGCGATATGTCTGCGCAGCTTACCCGCTTCATTCCTGACGAACCGTCGCGCCGCCGCCTGCTCATCAATATCCAATACGAAACCACCCGCGCAGGCCTCGATACCCAGCTGATACTCGGCCTGATCGAAGTGGAAAGCGCGTTCCGCCAATACGCCATCAGCAACGTCGGCGCAAAAGGCCTGATGCAGGTCATGCCGTTCTGGCAGCGTTACATCGGCAAACCCGACCATAACCTGTTCGATATCCGCACCAACCTGCGCTACGGCTGCACCATCCTGCGCCACTACCTCAACGTCGAAAACGGCAACATCGTCCGCGCCCTCGCCCGTTTCAACGGCAGCCTCGGCAGCAACAAATACCCCAACGCCGTCATCGGTGCATGGCGCAACCGTTGGCAATGGAATTAACCAATCCTGTTCATTTTTAAGGATAAACCATGCAAAACCAACAGAACGATTATCGACATCCCGCACCGTCAAACAACGGGCAATACTACCAACAGCAGCCCCAACCGGTACAAGGCACCAATGCCTTGGCCATCTCCAGCCTGGTTTGCGGCATCATCGGCTGGATTATCCCGATACTCTTCGCCCTGCTGGCCATTATTTTCGGCCACGTCGCCCGCAGTCAGATTAAACGCAGCGGCCAGGGCGGTGCAGGTTTGGCCCTGGCCGGCCTGATTTTGGGTTATATCCAGTTCGTCATCATGTCTATCGGCATACTTGCCGCCATCGCCCTGCCCGCCTACCACGACTACGTTATCCGTTCCAAATGGGTGGAAGCCGACGTCTATCTGGTGCAGGCGCGCGACAAACTGGCCAAACGCATCGCCGCCGATAAAGACAACGCCATCATCATCAACATTCCCGCCGAAGAAATGAACATTCCCGGCATGGAAAAGCACTGGAGCGAATTTACGGTGGAGAACGGCGTACTGCATGCCCAGCTCAACCCGAAAAGCCAACTGTACCCTTTGATTAAAAGCACAAGCTTGAGCGTTACACCGCAAGTAATGAAAGACAGCATCGTTTGGGAGTGCCGATTCGAACAACAAATGAGACAAAGCCAGATGCCGAAATCATGCACAACCGACGGCAACATCACCTCTTTGTAAGCCGTCTGTAAAGCACTGTTCCGACAACACAGCCCAACCATAAAAGGCCGTCTGAAAGTTTTCAGACGGCCTTTTCACATCCTGCCCAAACTATGCCAAACCCGGCATCCTTCCCGGATTCAGAATATTGTGCGGATCAAACAATTTTTTCAGCCGACGCTGGATACGGAGCACGTTTTCCTGCGGCAGGGTAAAAGCGGTTTCACCGGCCCGCAGCACACCGCGGAACAATGTGGCATGCCCGCCGACTTTGGATGCGGCGGCACGGATTTCGTCTGCGGGCAGGCCGGTTTGGTACCAACGCAGGCCGCCGCCCCATTCCATACAAAATGTTCCGTCCAATTCCAACTCGGGCGCGGTATCGGGCACGGATACGCGCCACAACCGTACATCTTCGTTTTCAGACGGCCTGAAGGCAGGCAGGAGCTGTTCGCGCACCGCCAGCCACAAATCGGCATTTATCCGCCGGTCCAAACGTTCGCCGCCCAAACGGCTTGCCGCCGCCTCTACGCCCGCCGTACTGCCGCCGAGGCGGACGAACAGCGCGCCGTTGTCCCAAAAACCGGCCGTCAGCGGCAGCGGTTGCCCCATCCGGGCGTGAAGCATCCCGCGGGCGGCGGCGGCCGAACATTCAAACTGCAAGGTGATTTCACGTTCGGGCGCGGGCAACACTTTTAGCGACACTTCCGCCAACACCCCCAAAGTCCCCATTGCGCCGGCCATGGTTTTATGGATGTCGTAACCGGCAACGTTTTTCACCACCCGGCCGCCGAAATCGAGCACCTGGCCGCATCCGTCTATCAAACGGCAGCCGAGGACGAAATCGCGCACCGCGCCAAAATGCGCCCGCCCGGGCCCGGCCAAACCGCAGGCCACCGCGCCGCCCAAGGTTGCACCCGCACCGAAATGCGGCGGCTCAAACGGCAGGATTTGGCGGCGTTCGGCCAGAGCCGCTTCGATTTCCGCCAAAGGCGTGCCCGCTTTGGCGGTGATGACCAACTCGTCGGGATCGTAGGCGGTGATGCCGCTGTAGATACGGGTATCGAGGATGGCGGCCGGACGCGCGGGTTCGCCGTAAAAATCCTTGCTGCCGCCGCCCCGCACGGTCAGTGCGCACCCTTCTTCGGCAGCCTGCCGGATTTGTTGCCGCAAATATTGCAATGAATTATCCATATCCTGCTTTCAGACGGCCTTTGTCTGTATTTTTTCAGACGGCCTTAGGGTTGGTCGGCCTTGTGATATGCCGATAGTGTGTTTGGCGTGCCGCATCGGCCGGGTTTTCCGCCCATTTGATAAAAAAGCCGGTTCCTGCAACGGAGGGCGGAAAAGATTATTGGATGCACACGTGCGTAAGACGTGAAAAATTCGGTAGGCATCAATACCTTTTCCCCGTAAAAATACGGTGTTATTGCTACATCACGCTTTTTGAAATATAGATAATATTTGCCTTAATGCCTGAATTTCATCATTCTTTTGCTGCAGCATTTCCTCTTTGGCAATCCGAAGCTCTTTTTCATGCTGCAACTGTAATTTTAATTTTTCCACTTCCCAAATCAATTCTTCTTGGTGGCCGAGATAATAGCTGGAATGATTACCACTATTCTCCCCATTAAACAAAATCAATCCTTTACCATCGGAAGCAATTAATTCAGCCACATCAATTTTAAAAATGGCAGCTAATTTCTCCAGTTTTTCTAAATCCAATTTACTTTTACCCCTTTCCAATCGCGAATAGCTGCTTTCTGAAATCTGCATGCGTTCGGCCACCTCTTCTTGCGACCAATTATTCAATTCGCGTAGTGCGCGTACTTTATCATTTACAGACATACTAACCCTCCATGCAAATAATGCGATTTTATATCAAAAACAGCTTTTCAGATGCGGTTTACGCCATGGTTGCTAACCAGCCTGCAGTATAAAATCAAACTGCCAAAAGGCAATTTCAATCTTATCTTTCAAAAGGAAATCAACTATGGCAAGCAATACGAATCCCAATTGGCCAAGTAAAACTGGAAATGCGTCCGGTGGCGGTCGCGGCAACAATCCGCCTAAAGGCGGCAACAACGGAACAAATAACAGGAAAGGTAAATAAATGAAAGGGAGAAACCTGTCGGTTTTGTTACTCATAGGCGGGTTATCCGCCTGTATAATAACGTTACCCACCACTTCCAGCAAAATAGTGGAAACGAATGCCGAAAAGGGAGATTTATATTCTATTACTTCGCAGCATTGCCGCCTTCAATGTAACGATTTTTTAATGGATCAGGCACAAAAAATCTGCGAAGGTGGTTACACCATACAAGACAGGCAGGTTCTTGCCGGAGGCACTACGATGCTTATCCGCTGTACAAAAAAATAAATCCAACTTTATCCGTCTGCATTTTGTGAAAATAAACAGGCCGTCTGAAAATATGTCATCCGTTTTCAGACGGCCTCTTATCTGCATCTCGGCTTCCCCCGCCTTATCCGTCCAAATGGCTGCTGTCGCGTGCCAACACGGTGCGTTTGCCGCCCGCATCGGCGGCGGAAATGATGCCGTCGGCCTCCATTTGTTCGATAAGGTTGGCGGCGCGGTTGTAGCCGATTTTCAGGTAACGCTGCACCGAGGAAATGGTGGCCTTGTTGGTTTTAATCACGCAGGACACGGCTTCGTCATACAGCGGATCGCTGCCGCCTTCGTTGTTGCGGCCTTCGTTGGCATTGCTGAAGATGTCGTCGCTGCCGACGCCGCCGGTGAGCAGGTCTTCGACGTAATCGGGTTCGCCGAACTGTTTGAGGTATTCCACTACGCCGTGTACTTCTTCGTCGGAAGCGAACGCGCCGTGTACGCGCTGTGGATAGCCGGTACCCGGCGGCAGGAACAGCATGTCGCCTTGGCCGAGCAGGTTTTCCGCACCCATCTG
>ERZ772935.668-NODE-668-length-13606-cov-2.626817_pt1 | contig 13606 bp, 12 predicted proteins | sample MGYA00511683_ERZ772935 | MGnify/ENA primary metagenome ERZ772935 (study PRJEB29015, sample SAMEA2738086) | human oral metagenome | biome: human oral; feature: human-associated habitat; material: saliva | place: China | collected 2228 ...
AAATATGTCCCCTAAAAAAAAGAAAAAACTTCCCAACCCTTGTCACTTATATTCTTAACAAGGATTGAGAAGTAATTTAATAAATTGTCATATCAAGTTCTAGCAGGTCACCGCGATGATTCGTCCCTGACGTGTCCGCTCTATTGAGTACCTTAGCAGGTGAACCTTGCCATCTCTTGACATCCTTAATATATCACATTCTAGGCTTCTTCACACAATCAACACAATTAATCAACTTTACAACATTAGTAAGGAAGTGAACTATTTAGTTAAGTAAGTATTTGAAAAATCTGAAATAATATCTTTTTCGCTTAAATCAAGTACACACATATATCGTTTTGTTCCGTCAGTGCAATCTGATGCTCCTAATCTATATATTTCCAAAGTTTCTTTTTTATCATCGTATATATACATATTCATTACAAGAGTATCTTTTTGATTTAAAACAGTTGACCGTATTACATTATTAAATACTCCAATATCACCTAAATATAATTTCAGGATAATTATGTTCCCAACATATACCATCAGCGTGTTCATGTCCATATATGCAAAAAGCAATTACATCTGCATTTCTACTTAATATAGTATCTAGTCGTTCAATAGTATTTACCCAATAATTTGAGCTTTGGTCGTTACCTACTTTATACCATTTTTGATTGAACCAAAAATCTGAATTAGTAAAAGTACTTCGCATAATATATTTACCACGTGAAATAATATGTTGCATAATGACACATTTTTGATTATTTTTACGTGATAAATTAAGTTCATTAGCTAACCATTTACACATTTCTTCTAAATCAGAAGAATTAGATATAGTTGAATCTAATCCAATTAAACGAATCGTGTTATTATCTAAAACAGAACTCCAATAGGTTGGATTACTTACATTTGAATTGAATTTAGCATGGTTATATGTATATCCTTTTATGAAAAAAGTATTATAACATAAACTATTACTTACAGGAACAATATTATTTGAATCTCCGTTTTCCATTCTGTCATGATTACCTATTACACCATAACAGTTATTAACAATTGAAACATTATATCCATCGCTAATTTTTTGAAAAGCATAATCTCCTGTATAACATGGAATATAATCTTTTGGTGCGCTATTAATTATATTTATCGCGGTTGTTTCAGCAGTGGTTGATTGATGTGAATCAGAAAAATGTAGGAATTTATGAATCATGTAAATACTCACTTTCCTAATGCAGCATTATTATTTATTGCATCAGACAAACTGCTTACAGTCATTGCTTTAGAAGTACGATATGGAGCACAAGACATTGTAAATGGAATTCCAACAGCTTGCGATACATCATGTTCGCCATAATATAAATTACGGCCATTAATTATTCCACCAAACCAAGTATCAAAATTAGATGTTCCTGTCCATAAAATGCAGCCAATTGCAAGAAGTGCAGATTTCGCATTAGCAGGATATCTCATATTAGGAACATAATTTGGTAAAGTGATTGGCTTAGAAGATGAAATATGAGCATCTTTTGCAATTGAAAGTTGCCAAATACTTAGAATATCAAGTGCAGGAATATAAAAACCAGCAATATATACACCATTAGGAAATGAAGCTCCTGTATTATCTGCACCTGCAGCAGAATTGCCAAAACACTTTACTTCGATACCCTGTTGAATAGATGCAACTGCAGATGATGCAAGTTTATTAGCGATTACTGCGCCTGGTGCAATATTTGCGGAAGTAATTGGTAAAAAAGAACTTGTAGAAAATTCATCGATTGCTTTAAATACACCACCAGATGTAATTAAGTTATTAGAATTTTTAATTGCTGAAGTATCATAATTTGTATATGCTGATTTACCAAAAATAGTGGTAGTAGTTTTATTAATATTTTTATTAGCAGTATTTGCAGTAGCTTGAGCAATTTTAGCGCTGCTTAATGCATTATCAGCAGTTGATTGCGCAGCAGCAGCGTTTGTTACAGCTTTATAAGCAGTTGATTGCGCAGCAGCAGCGTTTGTTACAGCTTTATCAGCAGTTGATTGCGCTGTCTTAACTAATTTTTTTGCAGAAGAAGCATTTTCAAGAGCAGTATTACTAGTTGCATTTGCTGTAGTAGTATTAGTTGAAATTGTATACATTTGTGCATCAATTTTATTGATTGCTCCATTATATTGGTCTCTCAAATTTGGTTTGTCATTATCAGTATATAGGTCCAAATTATAATGTGAAGTGTATTCGCTTGCCATAAATACTCCTAATGTGTAAAGTAAATAATACCGTTCCTTGCAACTTTAGCGTTAGCAATTTGCTTCATTAGCAATTTGCTGAATATTAAATAAATTACTATCTATAGATTCTATTGCTTTATTATAAATATTAATTAAATCTACTGTTGAATTTTCTTCAAATTAAGGTAATAAAAAAATGAGTTGTATTCATTTCATTTCATCTCCTAAATTCTGGTGGAATATAGACAATACCAGTTTGGTTATTGATTTCTGCTAAATTTATTTTTTAGCAGTAAGTGCTTTAAAATCATCTAATAAATCAAATTTATCGACTAGATAATAGCTCATTATTGCAAGACCTCTTACGTTAAGTCCACAATCTGCAAGTTCTTTAACTGTCATATTAAGTGTATTAAGTTTTTTAACTGTTATTGCATGTACTGTTACATCATTGAACATATCACGCATAGCATTTGTAGAACTAGTAAGATTGCCATGCTGTACATCCCAAATTAATGTTGTTTGGTCTAATGATTTAATTAAATCTTGAAGAGTATGTAATTTATCATTTAATTCAGTTCTAAGATTCTCTAAATCATCAGGAGAAACGCTTTGTATTTTATTAATTTCTATAACAATATTATTGGTAAAGTTTACAATTGCATTAAGATTAATGCACAGAAACTTCCATCTTTGTTCGTTTGAAACTACATTCCAATAGAAATCAGGTACTGCAGGAGTTCCTTGTGTAATCCACCCAAATGGGGCAAAATCACCAGGATATCCTTTTACCATGGAGTCTGAGTCGTTGCTAGACATGAAAACATCACCCCACATTCATTGATAATCATAACATCGATATCATTATAATCCCTTATAAGTTGCATTTTGTCAAACCAATCACCATCAAGAACCTTTTCATACTGGTTATCAGTGGCATTGCTTGCGTAATCTTGATTGTCAGGCGCAAGTTGCGTTGATGGGAAATCAGAGAAGATAGCGCGTGATTTGCCATATTCATCTGATGCAGCAAAGATATCTTGACCATTTGCAATTTTTTGATAGGCTGCTTTATACTTAGGCATAATTTCAATAATTTTAGCTGTCAGCATGTCACGCCATACAAGTGGTGGGGTAATGCCAATCTCATAATGTCTATAATGTTTTAAAAACTTAGTTTGTAGACGTTCACGTTGCTCATCAGAGAACCAATCAGCATCTTTCCATAAAGGATCTCCAAAGGGGTCGAATTCCTCATCTACAAGTTCGCCAAGCTTAATTGAGAAGTCATCATGCCAATCTTCATTTACATCGGTAAATGTAAAGGCACTCATAAAATTATCCATATACTCACCTCTTAACTATATAATAATGGCTTATCCGTATTATAACGAATAAGCCACTTATATATAAAGTGCTACATTAATTTGTTAACAAGTTTTTGAACGTTGATGTAGCGCGAGCCGAGAATGTAGCTACGCATATCACCATTACCAAGTTCACCTGCAATGACTGCTCGAGCAAGCGTAATGTCAGAACTATTAACAAGCATATTGACGCAGTCTTGCACCTCATTGTATCGAATACCAAGTTTAATTCTGCGCGTTAGTCCATCACCAAACGAGCCCTCTAAGACATGCCGTGCAAGAAGCCATTTATTGTCATGATAATCAATAGGCTTACTAGAACTGTCTTTGTCACCTTTAGCATAGCGCTCCCATCCCTCACGTGACACATACGCGTAATCTGCATCAAGTGACATTCCGTTATAGTTGAATGTGCTAGTAAACTGCCATGCTGCAAGTATCCATCCTTTATGCGCATAAGGACATACTGTATCTGTCCGCCAACCTGTATAGTTGAGCGGATATCCTGCTAACCAAAGGCCACAGTGAGTCTTAAGCCATTCAGACCCATACCCTCTATTATTAATGAAATCAGCGTTTATATAGACCCAGGGATATACTTGTGTCTGTTCATACACATGTGAACAGAATAAGTCAAGCCAATTGTTAGAGTTAGCGACTTCAAAATCAAGGATTGGGATACCCTCACCAAAATAATTCTTACAATTTGCAATAAAAAAGTCAGCTTCCTGAATAGGGTCGTTAGAACGGGCGAAGTGATAGAACCCCCACGGAATGTTTAATGCCTTAGCTTGCTGAATTGTATTATCGCAAAATTTATCAACAAAATTTGTGCCCTCAGTTGCTTTTGCAATAATAAAATCACTATGTAGGTTAGCTACATTTACAGCCCCTTGATGATTACTGATATCAAAGCCTCTCATCATTGTTAATTTCCTTTTTTTCTTGTAAGTTGAACAATTTTGCCAATCCGCTCTTCGCAAATTCAGGATATACTGCACTAATATTTTCGATAATACTTGAAAGTTCCATCACAATAATGTATCCGCATATTACCTCACATGTTGGAATATCATATGGAAGTTTAAACATATGTGATGTTGCTATCTCTATTATAAGACATAAAAAGATTAGAATTAGCAGTAAAATCTTATGCAGGAGACCCTCTCTCATTTTTATACTTGAAATATTTTTCTGAATTACAGCTCCGATAAAACCAACTAAAACATCAGCACACATCATAATACATGCAAGAATAATACTCCACTGTTGCGTATCGGATAAATTAATCATTTATATTACCTTTCTGAAATATCTTGTCCGTAATCTGAATCATCATTATCTGATTCAGCTCTTACAACTGGGTTCTTCATAAAGTCATACGTATCAGACTCAATGTCAGAATTCCAATATACATATGCTTTTCCACCTGTAAGTTTATTGAGCTCCTCACAAGCACTGCGTCTAACCATAAGTGAACCTAGCGCCTGTAAATCAGTTGGCTCAGCTGATTGGTCGATTTCCTCTGAAGTCTGTCTCTCCATCTTACGCGGTGCTGCATTGATGCCTAAATACCTAAGAGCTACGTTCCATGTGTTAGCTAAATCATCTTGCAACTCACGTAGCTCCATATCTTCTCTATCACTAGCGATTTGTATAGGTACAGTCTCAACTTGTTCAAAGCCATTAAACGTCAAAACAAATGGAGAGCCCTCACCCAGCTGTTTTGTAAATTCATTCATCTGTTGCGACATTTCGCGAGGAGCTTTTAGAATAACAGGTTGTTTCATGTGAGTTCTGATCAGCTGTTTAGTTCTGATCACATCGCACATCTCACGTGCACAGATAATCAAGCTATTATTAGATGGAATGCGCAAAGGGTTATCCCACACAACAACGCCATTTAAATGAGCCTTTACATCCCATTTAACTCCGTTAATACCTAAAGCTTGCCAAAACTTATAGTTGTAGTTCGCATCAGGTGCACTCTTTAACACTGCTTGCATTGCAAATGCGTTTTCAGGCTTTAAGTTTTTCGGCCATGAAATAGTTGCAAATCCTTGCTGAACCAACATTAGTTCAAGAAAACGTGCATCTACTTTAGCAGGTAAGTCTACCCAACGAAAACGAGACATTGCAAGTGTCTGAAGCTGATTGAAGAAGAACTGAAACAGCATATCATTATATGCAATTGTCTGGTTGAAGTTAGGGTCAGCCCAATTACGTCGTTTGCTCATAGTTCACACTTCTAAAATTAGCTGCAGTGTTATTAGCGATATCAATAGACTCTTTTAGCTTATCAGTAGCTGATTGCGCCTGTGTAAGAAGCGAATCATATCCTTTTTGGATAACTGCCTGATTCACTTTCTCTGCAGCCTGTGTCGCAGCTTGCTGTACTGCATAGTTAACAATGCTTGTAATTTCTGAGTCGGTCATGCCCTGATAAGTATTTAACTTAAGCAATTGTTGAATACTCCTGTCTTTTTTCTCTTCACCTTTAGGTTTTGTATTATCAGTTGGCACTGTATCGTTAGTTGTCATAGATACTCACATCTCCAATCTCTTTCGGGTCTCGCCATACTGTCGTACCTGTTTCAAGGATATCACGAATTTGTAATATAGCATTCTCAGGCGCATTATTGTTAGCACGCATCCAAACTTCATCCGCTTGCCAATAAGTAAAATGTTTCATAATATTGAAGTCACTAAATTGCCCAATATTGCGCGAACATGCATAGCCATATCTATAGAAAGAGTCCCCGCAACGAGCAATGTCATCATCACAAGCTCTCTCTACTTTAATTTGTACTTCAGCAGGTTTAATCGCGGTATTTTCTGCATTTGCAACAGTACCAAATGTATGAGGTGCACCTGCATTATCAGTTAAGATTCCGTTATTTACTGCGGCAATAGAGTTATCATAATTGCGTTTTGCATTTGCAACAGAAGTATTATATGAGCGTTGCGCATTCGCAATTAATGTATCAGATGAACGTTTAGCATTTCCAACTGTAGCATTATAGCTGCGACTTGCATTATCTTTCGTTAAATCCTGCGTACGTGAAGCATTGCTCTTTGTCATATTGGCACTATCTGTTGCGTTAGCATTTTGAGCACTTTGCGTATTGCGAGCATTTGTATTTGTAAGAGCAGCATTTCTATTGGCAATAGTAGTTGAGGCATTATTCTGTGTAGCGGCATTCGATGCAGTAGTTGAATTGTTTAGTGAAGTTGAATTCGTTGTAAAATTAAGAGAGGCATCCTGCTTACCGTAGGCGCTCGTAACTGATTGATTATATGTTTTAACATTGTTTGACATTGAGATGGTAATGGCTGCATTAGTAGCACCCCACGATGCACCTTGATTCATGGCGCCTGTTACAGTAGAGACTGCAGAGCCTACTGCACCCATAATATTGCCGGTAAGTGCGCTTGCAATAGTACTTACAGCACCATTTACGATACCGGTTACTCCTTGTGTAGCAGCTTGAGCATTGTTATTAGCTTGTGACGTTGCAAGATATGCCTGTTCTGAATCAAAATTGGCATTCATATTACCAATGTCATATTGCACATCGGTTTTTAGCTTAGCATTTGAATAACCTGCACCTGTCATTGCATTAGCATTAGAAGTAGCTACAATTGCAGAATTTGCACCTACAGACGTAGCGTTGTTGGCAATGATGTTACCAGCATTGTTAGCAGCACATGTAACTGCATTAGCTGTACTTCTATATGTATTGTTAGCACTGGTATTAGCGGATGCATCTACATTTGTTTTAGCTGTGTCTGCGCTTGCAGTAGCATTTACCTGAGCTGTTGAAGCACTTGCAACAGCATTCGTTCTCGCAGTAGAAGCACTTGCAGTAGCATTTACCTGAGCTGTTGAAGCACTTGCATTTGCATTTATTTGCGCAACAGAAGCATTTGCTCTAGCTTGCTCGCGTGACCATTGCTTAGTATAGTTATTGTATTCAGCAGAACTTTGATAGATGGCAAATGCAGAAATCTCCCATTTCATAAGAGTTTTCTGCCAAGCGCCTGATTGTGAGAACTTATTAGAATTCATATTTTGGAATACTAAATGAGACACATCAGATGAACCTAGCCCATTTAGATATGAAAGTATACGAGCTCCTGCAGCAGTAATCTCACTTGTAATCTCAAGTGTTTGAGTGGACCCCAACGTCTCAGGTGCAATCATGATATCTTGCCCAGAATCACTCACTAAATGTACATATGCATAGGGACTTGTATAGAGCTTAGTCAATCCCGCATATTCCTTATCGTAGTTAAAATCAGCAGCTGTAAGCTTACAATCTTGCGTGACATGAATGCCGCCCAATACTTGTCTGACACGTACACCGCCTACAGTTTCTGTATCACCTAAAGCTAGCCATTTACCAGGAACTACATAGGCAGCTCTGACGCATTGCCAAAATCCTGCAGAAGCATTGCGTGAGAATGCATCAGCATCAGGTAAAGCAACAGCCAACATTGAGCCTGATGGAAACCCCGAAACATTTTTATAATGATATGGGCGAGCTGGTACTCCATCGCTGAAAGAGCCATCTTCAGCAACAGATCCAACGTCGAAAACCAAATATGGCGCATTATCGTTAAGTAGATATGAGAGCTTAACATTAGTGATACGTGTATCAACACTTTCAGGTTCTGTACCTTTGAGCCATGCAGTATGTGAGTGTGGATCACTTAGATAATCTGCGACATTTGCTGCATGTGATAGTGCATAATGTCCTCTGTTAAGTTGCATCGATTTAACTGAAACATCATTGATAAAGGTTGTCCACCAATCAACACTGAGCTGCAGTTCTGTGCATGATGGTGACCTAAATTTCAAATCATCAATGAAAAATCCCCAGTGTCTGACACCATTAGTTGGTTCATAGTCAAGCGGCCTATCTGCTGTAGGCGCTATAGGAAATGTAACCCAACAATAATTAAAGAGGCCTGAACCATCAAAGGGAACAGGAACTTTAATCATTCCATCGGGTAAAATACGCATTTCAGTTTGCAACGTATCACGATAGCCTGTCGCGTTATTAAAATATTCATTGCGTTTATCATCATTTTCAAATTTAACAACGTTATTATTTCCGTCCCAAGGAACCGAACAAAGTAACAACTTCGTATCTGCTTTCCATCGCGTATAATCAAATGCATTTTTGTATTGATTAAATACACGTACATTATCTATTTTTGGAAAGTCACTTGACCCGTGTAAATTAGGAAAGTTCATTTTTAACTCCTTATATGAAAAGAGGCACGAACACTATAATAGCGCTCGTGCCCATACCACACAGAACAATGCTACATCAAAATAAACTAATTAATAGTAATAGTTGCGCTGTCCGTAAACGGAGTTGCAGGCTTAGTCGTATCAGACGTTGGATCAGTATAGGTTCCCGTTGCTTTAATTGTCAAGATTACACCACTTGCAAGCCCACTCTTTTGGATATGAAGCTTGTTAGTACGTGTGTCAACATACGTGTTGGAATTAAGCATAACAGGAGTCTTTTCGCCCATACCACCGGTTTTAGCACTCACCTCATAGGTTGCCGAATCAGGCGCCACACTCATATCACTACCAGTACCTGCGCTTGCAGGAGCGAACGTAAGAGTACCGTTAAGTTTAACAGAAATATCGATAACATCGCCTGGATGTGCCGTAGCAGATGCAGCAGTAATCTTGATACCAGTCGCTGCCTCAGTCGCTGTCGCGATAGTAGAATCAGTCCAACCGGTTCCTGCGCCAAAGAGAATCATAGGTTCAAATGGGTCAACCACACCTGCAATTTGAATATGGGTTAAGAAGTATGACGTGTTAAGCGTACGTGGATTATAGAACGAGCCATTCTGATACTCATAGTCCATAGCAAGCATCGTACGCTCAGAGCACAGAACTGCCTGACATCCCGGAATACCAAAGTCATCCACTGGGATAACACGATATGGTACCTGCGCCTGCTCAATATGGAAGAGCTGCGCCAATCCCATAACATCAAGCGCTGCATTGAGTTCAGGCTTAACGAGCAAAACAAGCTCATCATTACTGTACGTAGCGGGCATATCACCTGGTACGAACTGTCTGACCACATTCGGGAAGCGCATATAATCAGCATATGTCTTAAACATCATCAACATATGCTGCGCGTCTGCTTGCGTCACATTGTCAAGGTCTGCGATAGGTGATTTGCGCATATAAACAAGACCCGGATTTGCCTGTTTAAATGCAGCAAAACTGTTGACCATCGCGCGATACTCAGCGTAATTATCTGAGTCAAATGGACGCCGCATAACCTGTGCAACGTAATCATTGAGTCCGGTATCAGTTGCAAATGCCTGTCTCAGCTCCATATCATTAACCGTGATAGGATATTGTCTGAACTGGTTCGTCGAAACATAAGCAGCTTTACCTTTTGGACGATACGTCTTAAAAAGAGAATCTCCAGTCTCAGTATGAGTAGGTTCTACATCTGAATACTCATGCGTTTTAATGTAGTCAAGCGCCAAAATCTGAACAGTGTTACCATATGTCAGCCGGTTCTGCTTAAAAACTGCAAGTGGGTTCTCAAACGAATGCTTTTTAACCCAAGTAAATCCAATTCTGTTGATCAAATAATCGACAAACATATTATGGTAGATTTTATTCATTGGATCAAAAAGTGTTGATACAACCTGCTTGGTAGTCTGTTGCGACAGCTTATCCATGAACTGCTGAAAATCAGATGTACCTACCTGTGTTGCAGCTTGCAAAATAGTAGCATTAGATACATTTCCTGCCATATATTATCATCCCCTTTAAAGATCAAGTTCATCAATGTCGATGAGGTCTGAATCATCGCTATCTTCAGTCTCATCGCTATCTTCAGTCTCATCAGTTTCTGCAGGTTTCTCCACAAGCATATCTGCGATAGATGAACGAAGTGCTGTAAGCTCATCTTTAATTGACTGAATTAGATCGCGTACCTCTAGCATCTCATCCGTTTTCTCTTCAGATTTTGACGTCTTCTCTAAATCCTTAGTTTCTGACGTTTCCTCAGATTTTACATCTTCATTTTCAGTTGCCATTATCCCTCTTTCTATAATAAAAATCCCTGCCCGGATATTATCCTACAGGGATTATACAATAGTTAGCACAAATTAATCAAATTATCAAGTTTATCATGCGTACCACCGCACCATGTAATAAAGGCTGCATCTCATGCAGGGATATCCCTTATTATCGGTAAACTGACAATAAGTAATCATGTGCTATATATAGTTTACCTCAATCCATATAACTTAAATACTTCATTTTCGCATTTTTCACGTATAACAGGAGTTGAAAAACGTACCAATCCTAATGAGTACATTTCAACTAAATTCTGAATTATTGATTGCGAACGCTTTGCCACAATATAGTTGAGCCCATTGTCAGCAGTAGTAAGTGCATAGATTGGTTCTGAATGTTCAGGTATTTTTCCATTTACAAAGTATAGACCCTCATGTAAATCAAGCCATACGCCATATTTTTGTCCGTTGCAAATCATTCCAAATGAAAAACGCGCTGCAGCAGTCTTTTTAGCAATCAATCCAGTTCTCGCAGTTACAAACTGATTCTCATTTGCCATTTTGGCTGTGATTGTATGAGCACTCATACGTCCCGCTACAGTCTGCGTCGCTTTGGCATCAGCATAGTCTGCATCATTTCCTATATATAATAAAAAAGTCTTGTTTCCCCACCAACTGAAATCATTCGGCGGAATTGATGTAATTCCATAATGTTGAAAATATGGATTAACAATTGAACAAGCATTAGACAACAAGTATACGTTAGGTTTGTGCTGCTTGATACCTGGTTGCTCACGCGTACATGTATCTACGATAGATATAAGTTGCTCGAATTCAAGTGGTAAGTAATTATGATGTCCATTAGGATTTTGTATTAACGCTTCATCCAAACATAGGCGTCTTACATTAGCAAAGGTCATTTCCTTATAGTCTTGCGCCTTTGATAGCGATACAAAATATCCAATCCTATCCCATTCACCTTTCTTAGGTTTCCACGACGCAATATCTATATCTTTAGGCACTTGCTGACATAAGTAATCATGACCTTGACGCTTAAATATATATGATTGCTTACGAGCTACTTTACTTGTTGCTTCTCCTTGTACATTAGGCTTATATAACGCATCAAAATATCCATTTGCAATCTGTCTAATACGTGACTCATGCCTCACTATCTGAACAAAACACCTATGATTTTTAATATAATCACGTAAAAATTGTTCCCGCATACCAAAGGTCTTACCACGGCCACGTGAATCAGCAATCATAGTTACATCAGCATCATATGATAATATCTTATCCCACGGGACACGTTTAAATGTCATAGTTTACTCACTACCTTATATGTTGTATCTATATCTCGATTATAATGTTTTTTCAAATACACTACGTTTTCCATCGAAGTAGCTTTAACCATTTCGCCAAGTAAACGTCCGGTATCATATATGGCATATACTTCATGTTGATATACATGTGATATATTGCCTATATAATCACGTACATCCTGATTAAATACAGCATCATTTTTAGGGTTAGTGCGCTCTAAGGCATGACATACACTGTTAGTAACCATTGTGTTATAGCCAAGTGAGTGTGTCAGCGCATATTCAGGACCATGCTTCTTAATTAATGTAATTAAGTAATCATTTATATTATACATACCCTCTGGTCTTGATAAACCTGCACAAGTAACATGTGGCTTATTATCTGTATCGATAGATAATCTGCATTTATTCCATAACTCCATATGATAAGGGTATCTATATGTATTACCACACTTTTCAATATCAAAGTGACCAACATTGTGAAGTGTTGAACAAAGAGTAGGATAGTTTTTCCTAATTCGAGCATATCCTTTATTAATAGTATCATCAGCTGCATCATGTAGAGGCTTAAGCGCAGCTAAAATATCACTATCAGATACAGTTGTAGCACACTTAAGTGAATCAGTATCACCACCTGTTACTCTACACCTATCACCAAACGCCTCATATAATAACTCCATAGCTATACATAGGTGCATACGTGAGCGACCTACAATACGAAGCCCATAGTTGTAGAATACATTAGCATGTTTAGGTTGTTTGTCCTCAAAGTTATCTGCATTACATACATCATCTGAGTTAACAGACAATGAACCATCTGCGTTTACCACAAATGATGGTTTGTAAACATCCTGAGCTTGCGTACCATAAATACCATTAAACATACCTTTAACAGTAGATGTATAGTAACTTTCGATAAACTGTTCACTTGCGCTTCCATCACGCAGTACCTTTACAATTCCTTTTGGAATCAAATCAGATATTTTAGCTGTATAAGGTATATTTTCTATATACGTATGTACAATTGTCTTCATCGCACTTTTCATTTCAAAAAGCATATTAGATTGAAGACTCACATAATCAGGCGCAAGAGTAAATGATGTTGTACATTCACCTTGTATACATTCAAAGGAATCCCATGTATACACACGTGACATAATCCATAATTCAATTTCCGAAACCCAAACGTCTGCTATCTGCGCACTATATAATTTACCAAACGCAAATGTTGGTTTAAAAACTTTATCATGATAACCTATTCTGTAATTATTCTCATTTTGCGCAACAACAGCATCATTACGTTCCCATCTGTCATATTCATCTGTCATGAAATAAAATTTAGAACGCGCTAATGTAGCAATACCCCATGCATCATAACAAGTATCAGGCTTAATACGTAAATTTTTAAATCGTACCTTTGCGTGTAATCCACAATAAAAAGGTCTACAATAATTTGCTAAAACATCTTTACGAGATGTCTGTATAATTCGTTGAGCATATAAATCTAATATTTCTTTGCGGCATTTTTTAAAATTAATCGGAATCTTTGATGACATAAATGTGTGATGCATAGAGGTAACATCTAAGCTTGCAACGTTGCGCATAATCACACTTGCAGATGCT
>ERZ772935.669-NODE-669-length-13602-cov-9.942570_pt1 | contig 13602 bp, 10 predicted proteins | sample MGYA00511683_ERZ772935 | MGnify/ENA primary metagenome ERZ772935 (study PRJEB29015, sample SAMEA2738086) | human oral metagenome | biome: human oral; feature: human-associated habitat; material: saliva | place: China | collected 2228 ...
TCGCTCAGGCCGCTGAGAAGGCTGGCCTGGTTAGCGCCGTCGGCTTCAACTACCGCCACACCCCTGCCATTGAGTACATGCGCACCCTGGTACGTGAAGGCAAGCTTGGCCGCCTGACCAACGTACGCGTTTGGTTCATTGCGGACTACAACTCTTCCCCACTAAGCCCGCTGACCTGGCGCGCTAGCAAGGAAAAGGCTGGCGCCGGGGTGGTGCCCGACCTGATGAGCCACGGCGCAGACCTGGCCCAGTACATCGTGGGCCGTATTGCCTCCGTCAGTGCCATCACCGACACCTTCATCACCGAGCGCCCCATCCCCACCAAGATGGGTGTGGGCCACTCCGGTTTCGAAATCGGCGACGAGGTTGGCGAGGTTGAAAACGAAGACTACGTAGCCATGCTGGTACGTTTCGACAACGGCGTGGTAGGCACATTGGAGTCTTCTCGCGTCAGCGTAGGCCCGCGCGCGGAGTACGTGGTTGAGGTTTACGGCACCGAGGGCTCTGCCCGTTGGAACTTCGAGCGCCTTAACGAGCTGGAAGTATGCCTCGGCGTCGACGGCGGAGCCACCCACGGCTACACCCGCGCCATGGCCAACCCCGCTTGGGGTCAGTGGTCCCGCTTCCAGCCGACCATCGGTACCTCCATGGGCTTTGACGACATGAAGGTGGTTGAGGCTGCCCAGTTCATCCAGTCCGTTCTGACTGGTGAGCAGCTTGCGCCTTCAGCAGCCGACGCTTGGTGCGCCGCTGAAGTTGATGAGGCCACCGTCGCCTCTGCCGCTGATGGCCAGTGGCACGAAGTTGCTCGCGTCGAAGGCAACACTACCTTCGACAAGTGATACTGCTCCTGGCCCCTTTGGCCTCCTAGCTCAGGGGCCAGGCAATTGCGCCGTTTGCCGGCAAACACAATAATTAAAAAGACTTGCCCCCCACTGCTGGGGGTACACACTCGTAGATGAGTGAAAAATAGGAAAGGAGCCACCCAATGTCAAAGGGTGACATCTCCCTGAAGAATATCAACAGGGAGCAGATGCAGAAGGCGGTTGACAAGACTCCGCCTTCTGGCAAGCACCGTGGCGTGGTTGCCATCGCAGCCGTAGCTACGCTAGGTTCACTGCTATTTGGTTACGACACCGGTGTAATCAGTGGCGCATTACCCTACATGTACATGCCCAATGGCGCTTCTGGTCTGGCACTGACCAGTATCGAAGAGGGCGCTATCTCTGGTGTTCTGCTAGTTGGCGCAGCTATTGGCGCGCTCATTGGTGGCTTGTTGTCTGACAAGTACGGTCGTCGCCACAACATCACCCTGCTGGCCATCCTGTTCTTCTTCGGTGCCTGTGGTAACGCCTTCAGCCCGAACGTGTGGATCATGTACATCTTCCGCTTCATCCTGGGCTTTGCCGTGGGTGGTGCCAGCGCAACCGTTCCCGTCTACCTAGCTGAAACTGCGCCTAAGCGTATTCGTGGCTCCATTGTGGCCCTGGACCAGCTGATGATCGTTACCGGTCAGCTGCTTGCCTTCACCATTAACGCCATCATCAACTCCATGAGTGGCGGCCCCTCGCTGACCATCACCGCTGACCCTTCTGGCACTCTAGACCCGAGCCTGCTGGGCCGTGAAATCTCCTTCGACGTTCTGTCCAAGCTGCAGACCTCCCAGGGTGGTAACCTCGACCCCGCCGCCTACCACGCTTTCCTAGAGCAGCTGCAGGTCAGCGCCGGTAACGGTGACACCTGGCGCTACATGATCGTACTGTGCTCCATCCCGGCTGTGGCTCTGTGGATCGGTATCCGCCTCATGCCCGAGTCCTCCCGTTGGTACCTGGCTAAGGAACGTCTCTACGACGCCATCGGCGCCCTCAAGCGCGTGCGCAACGAGGAAAAGGACGGCCCCCTGGCCGACGAGCTTATGGAAATGGTCCAGGCTCACCAGCAGGAAGAAAAAGAGCACGCTCAGCGCAAGGGCTTTGGCTACGTCATGGCCACTCCGTGGCTGCGTAAGCTGATGTTCGTCGGTATCTTCCTGGCTATCACCAACCAGCTAACCGGTGTTAACACCGTTATGTACTACGCCCCCAAGGTTCTGCAGTACGCCGGTATGTCCACCTCCGCCTCCATTACCGCCCAGGTTGCTAATGGTGTCATGAGTGTTATCGGTTCCACCCTGGGTATCTGGCTGATCCTGAAGTTCCGTCGTCGTCAGATCCTGATCGCCGACGTGATCGGTGTGGGTATCTCCTTGCTGGCCATTGCCGCTATCTTCGAGTTCACCATTGCTCCGCACATCGATAACAAGACCACCCCGCCGAGCTGGGCTGCCTACCTGATCCTGGCCCTGATGTCCGTGTTCATGCTGATCGTTCAGTCCTCCAACGGAACCATCGTGTGGACCATGATGGGTGAAATCTTCCCGTCTAACGTACGTGGCGTCATGAACGGTACCGCTATCTTCTGCCTGTGGATTGTCAACGCCATCGTGGGTTGGACCTTCCCCTACATGATGGAGAACCTCGGCGGTGGCATCACCTACACCATCTACGGTGTCACCAACCTGGTAGTGGCCGTGATCCTGTTCAAGATCATGCCCGAGACCGCCGACAAGTCTCTGGAAGAGATTGAGGTCGAGATGAAGGCTCGCTTCTCCTGACCAAAACTTGTGGGGTGTTTGCCGTAAGACAAGCACCCCACTTTCAGCGGTATCTAACTGCCGCTACAGTTCGACGTCGCCCCTAATTAGCCGTTAGGCGAGCGCCCGGGGCAGCATAGCTACATACCCCAAAACGCACGCAGGATACGCATAGGATCAGGGGCGGCGTCGGACGAAAAACTGTTCACCGGCTCGAACAAAATAAAATTAATTGTCCAGACATTGAAGTCGCAGAAACCTTTCTACATAAACTTCTTCATGAGCACCCAAAGCCGGGATCCGCTCACCAAATGCTAAAACACAAAGGAGTTGCAATGGCAGCAAAGCTAGACCCCACCACCGCCATCACTGACCCACACGGCATCACCTGGGGCATGCACCCCATCAGCTGGCGTAACGATGACATTCCCGAGGTTGGCGAATGGAACACCATCGACGTCATGTTCGACGACCTGGCCACCGTTGGCTTCCGTGGCACCGAGGTTGCCGGCTGGTACCCGCCCAAGGAAGAGGTCAAGGCTAAGGCTGACGCTGCCGGCCTGAAGATCGTGGCCCAGTGGTTCTCCTCCTTCATCATTCGCGACGGCATCGACGCTGTTATCCCCGAGTTCCGCGCCACCTGCGAGTACCTGCAGTTCCTGGGCGCCACCCGCGTGGTGGTCTCTGAGCAGACCGGCTCCGTGCAGGGTATCCGCGACATCTGCATCTTCGAGAACAAGCCCGTTTTAACCGAGGAAGAGTGGCCGGTTCTGGCTGAGGGCCTGAACAAGCTCGGCGAGATCGCTCACGAGTACGGCCTGGACCTGGTCTACCACCACCACCTGGGCACCGTGGTGCAGACCAAGGAAGAAACCTTCAAGCTGCTTGAGCTGACTAACCCCGAGAAGGTCTCCCTGCTGTTCGACACCGGTCACGCTTTCGTGGGCGACGGCGACGTCCTGGGCCTGCTGCACGGCGCTATCGACCGCATCAAGCACGTCCACTTCAAGGACGTTCGCCCCGAGAAGATGGCCGAGTCCAAGGAAGCCAAGCGCTCCTTCCTCGACTCCTTCCTGGCCGGCATGTTCACCGTGCCCGGCGACGGCACCATCGACTTCACCGAGCCCTACAACTTCCTGGTCGAGCACGGCTACAAGGGCTGGATCCTGGTTGAGGCCGAGCAGGACCCCAAGGTTGCCGAGCCCCTGAAGTACGCCAAGATCGCCCGCAGCTACGTTGAGGAAAAGCTCATCAACGCCTGATGCCTAGCGCTTTACCCCAAAGCTTTTAGAGCTAGCAGTTTTTAAGCCAGCTTTACAGCCACGGGAATACGTCCCGGATCGCAGTTCAGTTCAGTTCACTAGCGGTCCGGGACTTTTTTGTGCCCAAGCGCCTCTAGGACTGGCGCACCTTGTTAGGGCTGAGCACGTTTATATCCGCCCGCGCCCCTAAAGTACCCACCCACTCCCCTGCCCCGCTCTGACAAGCTTTCTTTCACGACGGCGCCCCTAAAGTCCCCATGCCGCCCGCGTGCAGAGCAGCCAGGACGGGCGACGTCGGCCTGAGTGGGGTTGGGCATATGGGCAGTCTACTTTAAGTAAATTCAACCAAGAATTGTTCTTACAATTACTGTAGACTGCAGGGATGTTAGCTTCTTTAACAGTACTGAGCTGGGCGATGCTAATCGTTGCAGCGCTGCTAACCGGCCTGGCAAAGACTGCCATCCCCGGTTTAGCTTCAATTGCGGCAGCGCTTTATGCCCTGGTGCTACCCGCCAAGGAATCTACCGGCATGATGCTGGTTTTACTGCTGGCCGGCGACCTGCTGGCCATTTGGGCTTACCGCCACGACGCCAACTTTAAACTGCTGCGCCGCCTGGTTGTTTCAGTGCTTACCGGGGTGGTGGCCGGGGCTATCTTTATGCGTTTTGTTACCCAAGTACAGATGCGTAAATCTATTGGCATTATTTTATTGCTTTTAGTGGTGTTAACTATTTGGCAGCGTCGCCGTAAGCTAACCAATATTCCCGCAAATAAACCTATGCGCGCCATTGCTGGGGCTTTAGCGGGGTTTACCACTATGGTTGCTAATGCTGGCGGCCCGGTTACCAGCATGTACTTTTTAGCCTGCAAATTCAGTGTAAAAACTTTCTTGGGAACTACCGCCTGGTTTTTCTTCCTAGTTAATCTTTCTAAGCTTCCCTTCACTATTTCACTGGGCCTAATTCAGCCCCAACACCTGCAAATAGCGGCTTTTTTGGTGCCGATCGTGCTGTTTGGGGCACTGGCGGGGCGCGCACTGGCTAAGCGGCTGACTTTGGCGGTGTTTGAGCCGCTGGTCATCATCACCACCATTATTTCTACCTTGCCGCTGCTGCTGGCTTAATTTACAGCGACGACGACGCGGCCCGGGGCGCAGACGCGCGGCGCAGTACTACCCGAGGCACCGTCGACACCTCACCCCGAGTGACCCGAGGTGGCGCGGCCCCTGCTGCGCTGCCCTAGTCGCGCTTTTAGGGCAGTTGCCCCAGAGCGGAGGCGAGTGGCGCCGTCGGAAACCGACATAACTAACAAAAACCCACAAAATAAGAGATGTTTCACCCCTACCTACAGCCAAGCTTGGCAAAGTTAAGCATGACAATGAGGCAGACTTAGAGCATGGGACGCCGAGGTCACCTCGGCCGCCCCGCGAACGATTTGATAGAAGATCCGAGGTTGTAGCGTGGCACACAGCATTTATATCAGCTCTCCCAGCGCTGGCTCGGGCAAGTCAATGGTGGCTTTGTCCCTAGCTTCAGCGTTAACCAAGGTGGTGGCCAAGGTTGGCATTTTCCGCCCCTTCGTATTTGACCGGGAAAATGACCTATTCACCCCGCTCCTACTTGAGCACTCAGGCTCACACTTAAGCGCTGAGCAGGCCATTGGCGTCACCTGGGACGAATTCCGCGCCGACCCCGAAGCCGGCATGGCCGCCATCATTGAGGCCTACCGTAACGTGGCCCGCGAGCACGACGTGGTCATCATTGACGGCTCTGACTACGACGGCGTCGCCGGCAACCCCGAACTGACCCTAAACGCCCAGGTAGCAGCCAACATTGGCGCCCCCACCCTGCTGGTAGTAAACGGCAACCAGGGCCCCTCCGAAGCACTAGCCAGCGCCCAGGTATCGATTAAGGAAATCGCCGCCGAGCACGCCCGGGTGGTGGCCGTGGTAGCCAACCGCTGCAAGCCCAGCGAGCGCGAAGCTATCGAGTACCTGCTCAAGTCCAAGCTGGAAGGACTAACCGTCACCTCCATCCCGGAAGTGCCGCTACTGGCCGCCCCCAGCGTCGGCGAAGTTATGCGCACCATTGACGGCCAGCTACTTTCCGGCGACCCGGCACTACTAGAACGTGAAGCTGAAGACCTGCTCATCTGCGCTATGGACGTCTCCCACGCTATGGAGCGTCTACGTGACGGCCAGCTGGTGGTTGTGCCCTCAGACCGCGTAGGTATCATCATCGCCCTGGCTGCTGCGCACGCCTCCACCGCCATGCCTTCCCTGGCTGGTTTGGTACTAAACGGCGGTTTCCCGCTGCCTACCGTGCCCGCCGAGCTAATCAAGGGTCTAAGCACCTCGCTGCCCATCATCACCACCAACCTGGACACCTTCAAGGTGGGTCTGGCTGCTGGTTCCATTAAGGCTCACATCGCCCAGGGCTCCAAGCACAAGATCGACGTCGCTATCACCACTTTCGAGCAGGAAGCTGACGTTAAGGGCATTATGGACGCCCTGGATGTAGCCCGCTCCGAGGTGGTTACCCCGCTGATGTTCCAAAGCGAACTGATCGAGCGCGCCCGCAACGACCGCCGCACCATTGTGCTGCCCGAGTCTGAAGACGACCGTGTGCTGCGCGCCGCCGACTCCGTGCTACGCCGCAACGTAGCCAACGTGGTGCTGCTGGGTGACGAAAACGCTGTACACGCCCGCGCCACTGAGCTAGGCCTGAACATTTCCGACGCCCGCATCGTGTCCGTAAACGACGAGCAGCTGCTGGAAAAGTACGCCACCGAGTTTGCTCGCCTGCGCGCCAAGAAGGGTGTCACCCTGGAGCAGGCCCGCGAAAAGGTCCAGGACGTGTCCTACTTTGGCACCATGATGGTGCACATGGGCGACGCCGACGGTATGGTTTCGGGCGCGGTACACACCACCGCCCACACCATCGTGCCTTCCTTCCAGATCATCAAGACCAAGCCGGGCACCTCCATTGTTTCCTCAGTGTTCTTGATGCTGCTTGAAGACCGCGTACTGGTTTACGGTGACTGCGCCGTCAACCCTGAACCCACCGCTGAGCAGCTGGCTGACATTGCCATTTCCTCGGCTGAAACCGCCCGCCAGTTCGGGGTGGAGCCGCGTGTGGCCATGCTGTCCTTCTCCACCGGCACCTCCGGCAAGGGCGCGGATGTGGACAAGGTTCGCACCGCCACTGAGTTGGTCCGTCAAAAGGCCCCTGAACTGGCCGTTGAGGGCCCCATTCAGTACGACGCCGCCATTGACCCCTCCGTGGCCGCCACTAAGGCCCCCGGTAGCGCCGTCGCCGGACGTGCCAACGTGTTCATCTTCCCGGACCTTTCCAGCGGTAACATCGGTTACAAGGCCGTGCAGCGTTCTTCTGGAGCGGTGGCGGTGGGCCCGATCCTGCAGGGCCTGAACAAGCCGGTAAACGACCTGTCTCGCGGTGCGCTGGTGGAAGACATCATTAACACCGTGGCCATCACTGCCGTACAGGCACAGGGCTAAAAGCAAGCACTAACAACGCAAGTAACGCAAGGGATTTTTATGGCACTGCACACTGTTTTGGTGATCAACTCCGGTTCTTCCTCCATCAAGTACCAGCTGGTAGACCCCGACTCTGGCCAGGCTCTTGCCTCGGGTCTGGTGGAGCGTATCGGTGAGGAAATGGGCGCGATCACCCACAAGCATGACGAAGCTAAGACTGTGATCGAAGCTCCCGTACCTGACCACCGCGCCGGCCTAGCCAAGGTGCTGGAGCTATTCGAAAGCGAAGGCCCCTCCCTGGCAGAAGCCAACATTGCCGCCGTCGGTCACCGCGTAGTGCAAGGTGGACGCTACTTTGACGGCCCCGCCCTGGTGGATGAGGCGGTAGAGAACCGGGTTGAGGCGCTAATCCCGCTAGGCCCGCTACACAACGGCCCGGCCCTAGCCGGTATCCGCGTAGCTCGCCAGCTGCTGTCGGATGTGCCGCACGTGGTTGTTTTCGACACCGCTTTCTTCCAGGGCCTGCCGGAAGCCTCCGCGCGTTACGCCCTGAACCGCGAGGTTGCCGACAAGTACGAGATTCGCCGCTACGGCGCCCACGGCACCAGCCACCAGTACGTTTCCTCCACTGTCAGTCAGCTGCTGGGGCGCGACGACCTCAAGCAGATTGTGCTGCACCTGGGTAACGGCGCCAGTGCCTCCGCTGTTGTGAGCGGACGCGCAGTAGACACCTCCATGGGTCTAACCCCGCTGGAAGGCCTGGTTATGGGTACCCGCACCGGTGACATCGACCCGGCTGCGGTATTCCACCTGGCCCGCGTGGCCGGGATGGACGCCCAGGAGCTGGACCATCTGTTCAACCGCGAGTCCGGCATGAAGGGCCTGTGCGGCGACAACGACATGCGTGAAGTGTGGAAGCGTATCGCCGCCGGCGACACCCAGGCCCGCGAAGCCATGGACATCTACATTCACCGCCTACTCAAGTACGTGGGTTCTTACACCGCTGTCATGGGTGGTCTAGATGCCCTCACCTTCACCGCTGGTATTGGTGAGAACGACGCCGCCATTCGCGCCGAGCTGTGCGCTCGCCTGGGTTGGTTGGGGGTTGAGCTAGATGAGCAGGCCAACAACCAACGCAGCCCCGAGCCGCGCGTGGTGTCCACCCCCGACTCGAAGGTGAAGGTGCTGGTAGTACCCACCAACGAGGAGCTGGCCATCGCCCGCCAGGCCATGACCCTGGTCTGAAGCATTAGCGACGCTAGTACTAGCGGCGCCGACGCCCAGGCTACCGCCAAATCAGGCGCTGGGCGCTAAATCAGGCGCTGGGCGCCAGCGGCGATAGCTGCCTGCCCGCGCCGGAAAACCTGGCCACGCTAGCCGCAACGCTGGCGCCACTGGCGCCGCGTTGTTGCCGCAAAGCTAGCCAGATTTAAAGCAATGTGGGCCGGAATTTACATTCCGGCCCACATCTTTTTGTTTCACGTTAAACGTATGGCCTGCCCCTAAAACTAGGGATCAGGCCGAGCTCCGGCCTGTTCGCCGGCCGCCCTAGGCTACACGCCGCCAGTCTAGGGTTCCGATCTGCAGACCAGTTGGCCTTGGGCTTACCCCTAAAACAGGGTGTCAGGGTTAGAGTCAGTTGCTTTACTGTGTCCGCCGTGGCGGTTAGTAGACAAAATTTCTTGTTGAGTTGAGGCAATTGTTTGCTGCGCGCTAGCAATCTTTTGTTGAATCTTGGCGATCTTTTGTTGTGCTGCCGCGATTTTTTGTTGAATAGCCACAATGCTTTGTTGAGCTGCCGTAGCCTTATTGTGAATTGTCACAATGCCTTGTTGTGCTGCCGCGAGATTTTGTTGAATCGCCGCAATACTTTGGTGGGCGGCAACTATCTTTTGCTGTTCTGAGGCAATTTCTCGTTGCGTCTGCGCGATCTGTTGTTGCAAAGCAGCGATGCTCTGCTGTGCATTAGCAATTTTTTGTTGGCTAGACATCGTTTTCACCTCACCTGACGCACTAGCACTAGTCTTCGCATGCTCTTTTTTATTTGGCTGGCTAGCAGCTTTACTAGCAGACTTCGACCCCTGAGCTGAGCTGGGCGCCGCCGTCGTAGTCCCTTTAATTTCCCCGCGAGTCCACCCTGGGCCACTATCCACCGAGCTTTGACGCTGGTAAGCCGTGGCAGCGGCGCGAGCCTTATCATCGGCCGCCTCATTGAGAGGGTGACCGCTGTGACCACGCACCCACTCAAAACTCACCTTACGGCCACTAATAGCCTCATCAATAGCCTGCATTAAATCAGCGTTAAGCACCGGGCTTTTATCTGACTTACGCCAACCGCGCTTTTTCCAACCCGACATCCATTTAGTCACCGAATTAATCACGTACTGCGAATCAGCCAGCACATGCAATTCCTCATTGGTGGGTGCGGTAGCTTTCAACAGCTCCAACAGCGCCGTAAGTTCGCCCCGATTATTGCTGCTATTAGGCCACCCCCCGGCCGCCCAGCAGTTTTCGTCCACATACCAGGCCCAACCAGCTGGGCCGGGATTGCCCAGGGCCGAGCCATCTATCGCAACAACAGTCGTCATAGGCCAATATTAAAGACAAACAAAAACCCCCGCTGCGTAAAAACGCTGGCGGGGGCTTAAGTTTAGACGTATCAGGCGTCCAGGTCGGTCTCCAGCAGAGCCTTGAGGGCTTCCAGACCGGCCTCGGCACCCTCGGCCTCGCTGGTCAGGGTGACGACGTCACCGAAAGTGGCGCCTAGGGTCATGACACCGAGGATGGAGGAAGCGTCTACCGGGCTGCCGCCTTCCTTAGCAATGGTGACCGGGATGCCCTGTTCGCCAACGGCCTTGACGAAAGCAGCGGCAGGACGAGCGTGTAGGCCGACCTTGGAGGCGATGGTGGCGGTTACCTGTGCCATAAACATTCTCCTTGACTGAAGTTATTGCCAGCGTTGGCTGGTAGCTACGAGAACGCGCCGCAGGTCGCCGCGCGTGCTGGGTATTACTTTACCGTGTTCTAGGTCAAAATTTCACCTGAGTTACGTGGGTAAATAAATTTTTTGGCAAACATACTGGTTTGATTGTCTGTACAGCGTCTGTAAGGACTTAGCGTAGGCTTTCAGTCCCAGCAGCAGACGGCTTTCAGTCCCAGCTGGCTTTTACGACGTCGTCGCCCCCGCCACCGGCGCTCCCCTATCCCTGCCGTCACTCCTGTCCCCCGCTCCTGCCCCTATCCTCCGCCTCTGCCGCCGCCTCTGTCCCTGCCGCCGCCTCTGTCCCTGTCGCCGCCTCTGTCCCTGTCGCCGCCTCTGCCCCTGCCGTCGCCTCTGCCCCCGGCGCTCCCCTATCCACGCCAAAATGACGTAAAAATGGCACCTTAGCGAGGGGTATAGACATGCCAAACTTAAAGTAACACCCGGCCCGGACTGTCATGCCGGCAGCATTGCCTGTCATTGCATCGGCACCTGCGGCCTAGCCAATCCGGCAGCCCAGGCACCTGGCACCCGACACCCGGCGCTATAGGTACCCCGGCAGCCGTCAGCCATCAAAGCACAACTTATCCACCAAATCGCATCCACCAGGAGAAAACATGAGCACACCATGGTTTAACGGCCCCTTATTGGGCTTCGATACGGAAACTACCGGGGTTGACCCTCGCCATGACCGGCTGGTGACGGCCGCTTTGGTGTTCCGCCCTGCCAGTAGCGACGCCCCCACCCGCACCCAAGACACCGTAAGCACCTGGCTGGCCAATCCCGGCGTCGAGATTCCCGCCGGCGCCACGGCCGTGCACGGAATTACCAACGAGGTGGCTATAACTCACGGCGCCCCCATTGAGGAGGTTTTGGAGCAGCTCGCCACCCATATTGTTGAGGCGCTGCAGGCGTCGATTCCGCTAGTCATTTTTAACGCCAGCTATGACCTAACCCTGATGGAATCTGAGCTTAAGCGCCACGGCCTGGCCACACTAACCGAGCGTTTGGGCGGCGAGCCAACGCCGGTGCTAGATCCGCTGGTACTGGATCGAGAGCTAGAGCGCTGGCGTAAAGGCAAGCGCAAGTTGGAGAACCTGATTGAGGTTTACGGCGTCGAAAACGACGAGCGACTGCACACCGCCGAGGTAGATGTGCAGGCCACGCTGGATGTTTTGCAGACGATGGCACTTAAACACCAGCAGTTGGCGCAGCTAAACCTGGCCGAGGCTAACGCCTGGCAGGCCCGCTCGCACGCCAAGTGGGCGCGTTCCTTCAACCAGTGGCTAAGTAAGACGCGCCCTGACGCCGTTCCTGCTAGCGAGTCCTGGCCGCTTGACCTGGACTGATAGGGCGTGCGTGGCTTTTACAGATACTGGCGCAGATTCACGAGGTGTTGTTCCAAGATCTTTAATTTAGAGGCGTAAGGCTCGGTGCGAGCCTAGAATTTTACGCACTACTAAACACACTAAACTACGCATTACTAAGCACCCTAAGCTGCAGACCAATAGCGATATGCGTTATGTAGCATGTTTTGTAGCACACCTCATTACTTCCTTAACTAATCAAGCAATATTGACCATAAAGGAATGCGGTGAGGGCTCTATTTAAGCGCCATGCGGATGGTGCTAACTTCGGTGTTGCCAAGCTACACACCCTCAGCGGCGCTCTAAACCAACACCCAAAGAAGCAATTTTTCTCAGTTTTACAGGTGATGCGAGACACATTAGTGCAGGTTTTTTGATTTGCCTGCGAGATCCGGGTTGCGGATCTAAAATATTAGACATTACTAAACACAGTGTATAGCACTCCAACAGTATGGAGTGTTATGTACCATGCTTTGTAATACTTCCCCAACACTCCCTTAAATCTTCATCAGTGCAGATAAACCATGGGGGAACACAATGGGGACCTCAACAACTAAACGCAGTTTTCAGGCCGCGTTAGCTTTGACGTTACTAGCTTGTTCAGGGCTGGCTGGGTGCAGCGGGAGCCAAGAGCAAGGCGCTACAAATGCTGGGAGTAGCAAGGCCGCCGTCGCCACTACACAAACTAAAACACCAAGCGCGACAGCCAAAGCCAGTGGTACGTCTACTGCAACTGGTACACCCAACGCAACAGCCAGCCCAACCATCACTATGACTCCAGAACTGGAAGCCTCCAAAAAGCGAGCTCTGGCTACGCCGCCACCACCTAAACCAGAGCTGATCACGGTCAACAGTGACAACGGCGCGATCGCTACCGCTAAGTACTGGGTGCAGCTGCACTACTACATCTACACCACCGGCAAAACAGATGAATACAAAGCACTCTGCCCTGGCAATAGCGCTACAGCAGTAAACCCTGTAAAGCATGCTACAGAGAACCACTCCGAAGGAGGATGGGTGGAACCTGTAACAGTTAAGTTTACTGACGGCTTTAGAAGAACTGATTTTCCAGACACGGTAGTTATTCAGGTTAATTATGACAGAGACTCATTTACCCAGTATCACGGAGACGGAGAAATTATTGAGTTTAAAAAAGAATCTCGTTGGGCAGCGTTGGAACTTAACTATGTTAATGGACAATGGACAATAGTAAGGCACAAAGATGAGACTTCGGAATAAGATAGCTATCGCAACTATCATTGCATTATTCACATTACCTTTTAATTTTTCTACTAGCTGTCAAGCAAAAAGTAATGTTTCTGGCGGAGAAGACGGTGCCTCCTGGGATGTTCACAGTCAAAATAACACGACCAGGTCTGGTGGTTTTTCGTCTGTGGCCGAACCGGCCGGGCCCATAGACCCTGAAGCCGCTAAACGAGCCGCTGAAGAATACGCCAACAAATGCCTACTTCCACAGATAGAAGTAATCATGACACTGGGGTCGGCCCCAGGACCTCCTGCGGAATGCACCGCCCAAGTCAACACCGGTGCGCCTTTGGCTGCCGGGCCTACCACGGTCAGTAACGAACAGGTCGCCCGCCTTATCCCACACGGATCGGGTATAAACCGCTACCCCAGTGGGGAGATTTTCGTTATCTTCAAGCAACCCATGATGGTGTGGACCAGCCCCAACAAACAAACCTTCAACATAACCCTGCTAGGCACACCCATTGAGGTTGAGGCTACACCGGTGTCTTTTAACTGGGACTGGGGAGACGGACAAACCTTCGAGACCACTGACCCAGGTAGTCCATACCCTAACTACACGGTTAGTCATCCCTACGAAGTAACCGGCAACGGATACG
>ERZ772935.670-NODE-670-length-13602-cov-6.987082_pt1 | contig 13602 bp, 9 predicted proteins | sample MGYA00511683_ERZ772935 | MGnify/ENA primary metagenome ERZ772935 (study PRJEB29015, sample SAMEA2738086) | human oral metagenome | biome: human oral; feature: human-associated habitat; material: saliva | place: China | collected 2228 ...
CAACAGCAACATTCAGACTCTCCGCCTGACCTGGCATGCTAATATGTACGAGTTGATCAGCAGACTCAGCCATTTCCTGACTAATTCCCTGACCCTCATTTCCCATCACTAGGGCAAAATTGCCATCTGTCTTAACTGCTTTATAGTCAACGGAAACATCGGAAAGAGTCGTTGCTAAGACGGGTATACCTTGTTTTCTGCAAACCTCAACCATGTCAAAAATTGGTCCACGATAGATTGGAAGGTGGAAATGACTTCCCTGCATAGAACGCAAGGTCTTCTGGTTATAAATATCAGCTGATTTATCCGACAAAAAGACTCCGTCATAACCTGCGGCATCTGCTGTTCTAATCATTGTTCCTACATTACCAGGGTCCTGAACATCCTCCAAGAGAAGATACTTCCCTGAGAGAGACTTTGGCAAGGCTTGAGATTGTTTAGCAACTTCTACCACAATCCCTTGAGGTGTCTGAGTTTCACAGAGTTCCTTAAGCACCTCTGGACTAACCAACTTAACCTTAGACATATTAGCCACACGATCAGCCATTTCCTCAAGTACGAAAACTTGAAGAATCTCGGCACCGCTTGCCTTTGCTTCCTCAAAAAGATGCCATCCTTCTAAAAGATAGCTAGTTTTACGGTGCTTACGCTGCAATAATTTTCTAGCAGACTTAATGCTAGCATTTTGCTTTGATTGAATGATTTCCATACACTCATTATAGCAGAAATCCCCTGATAAATCTTGGACTTGACCGACTTTATAGCAAGGATTATACTAAAAGAAAGAGCTTTCAAAAGGAGGTCATGGACCATGCAAAAAGTACGATTATTAGTCTCAGGAAGAGTCCAAGGTGTTGGTTTTCGTTATTCAACCTATGCTCTAGCACTAGATATTGGAGAAATATACGGTCGGGTTTGGAATAATGACGACGGAACTGTTGAAATCCTAGCTCAGTCAGATAATCCTGCTAAGTTAGCTAAATTTATTCAAGAAGTTCGAAAAGGACCTTCAAAATGGTCTAAAGTAACCTATGTCGATGTGACCATGGCTAACTTCCCTAATTACAGCGATTTTCGCATGGCTAATTAAGGTCGGAGCTCCGTTTTTAACTTGTTCTCTTCCTTAAAAAAAGGTAAAATAGACAAGTATAACTAAAAAACAAAAGGAATGATATTGTGAATAAAAATCAAAAACGTCTAGCCCTGATGGGGCTTGCTGCCAGCATGCTTTTCTTCCTATCAGGATGTGTGAGCCTTGATAAGTCTGGTAATCCTACTGGTTGGGTTTGGAACCTACTTGGTCGCCCTATGAGCCACGTCATCACCTACTTCGCACATAATTTAAATCTGGGATTTGGTCTTGGCATTATCTTCGTAACCATCATTGTTCGTTTGATTATCCTGCCACTTGGTCTTCACCAATCTCGTAGCGCAGCCTACCAAGCAGCAAAACGTGAATACCTTGCGCCTATCTTAGAACCAATTAACGAACGTTTGCGCAACGCTGAAACTCAAGAAGAAAAAATGGCTGCCCAGTCTGAACTCATGCAAGCTCAGCGTGAAAACGGTCTAAGCTTGATGGGCGGTGTCGGCTGTCTTCCTCTATTGATTCAGTTCCCATTCTTCTCAGCACTCTACTATGCAGCACGTTACACTCCTGGTGTACTCAAGGATAACTTCCTCTGGTTTAACCTTGGTCACCGTGACTTCCCATTGATTATCATCATCGCAGCGCTTTACTACTTCCAATCTTGGTTGTCTATTCAACAAGTTCCTGAAGAGCAACGTAAACAAATGGCAGCGACGATGTACAGTATGCCGATTATGATGATTTTCTTTGGTATCAGCTCACCTGCAGCCGTAATCCTCTACTGGTTCGTTGGTGGTATCTTCTCTATTATCCAACAGTTGATTACCAACTACATCATCAAACCTCGCTTGAAAGAAAAAGTTGCTGAAGAGTTCAAAAAGAACCCTCCAAAAGCACCTCGTACTACACCAATCAAGCGTAAAGATGTAACACCAAAAAATACTCAAGCAATTGCAAGTAAACCAAAGAAAAACCGTAACGCCGGTAAGCAAAATCGTAAATAAGCTACAAAGCACTCTTGGCATTTGCCAAGAGTGCTTTTCTTATAGATTAATTCAGACTAGCCTAACTCCTACTAGCGCCGGCAACCAAAAAGGGAGTGAGACAGAACAACTGCTTTGTCTCACTCCCACTAGTTTCAAATATTAGACACTTTAACGCCAACAGTCACTTAGGCTGTTTTTTCTACACTAAGGATTTCTACAGAGTAGCTACCTGCTGGTGATTCGATAGCGACTTTGTCGCCAACTTTCTTACCAATCAAGGCTTGAGCAATCGGGCTTTCATTTGAAATCTTACCTGAGAAGATATCAGCACCGGCTGCACCAACGATATGATAAGTATCTTTGTCGTTTGTACCAACTTCTTGAACAACAACAGTTTTACCAATTGCAACCTCGTCATTAGCAACAGCATCACTATCAACGATTTCTGCATAACGAATTTTTGTTTCAAGAATTTGAATTTGTCCTTCAACAAAGGCTTGCTCGTCTTTGGCTGCTTCATACTCAGAGTTTTCTGAAAGGTCACCATAAGAACGAGCAATCTTAATACGTTCTACAACTTCTGGACGACGGACGAGTTTGTATTCCTCCAATTCCGCTTCAAGTTGTTCTTTCTCCGCTTGTGTCATTACATATGTTTTTTCTGCCATTTTTTTCTCTTTTCTATTTTTTGAGCCGTTGGCTGCATCATCAAAATCACTATTCGTTTGCTTGGTTTTAATGAGCCAATCAGACTATTTATCTTTTAGTTTGCTGTTAATGTAAGTTTCAACGTTATGCTGATGCTCTTCATAGCTTTCAGCAAAATAGACATTACCAGTGGTTACATCTGCCACAAAGTACATGTACTTGGTAGATGATGGATTGATAACCGCTTCAATCGCAGACAGACTAGGACTATCCACAGGACCTGGCATCAACCCCTTATGAACATAATCATTATAAGGGGAGTCAATATTTGTGTCAATAGTTGCATCTTCTTTCAAGGTCGTTTCCTGACCAAGTTTTCCAAGAGCATAAAGAACTGCGATATTACTTTGTAGAGCCATGTCTGAGTTTAGACGATTATAGAAGACGCTAGCAATATTTTTACGGTCGTCATCTGTAGCTCCTTCTTTTTCAACAAGAGAAGCTAGGGTCAAAATCTCATTAACATTGTGTCCACTAGATGAAATCGTCGCATAGTAAGGTGATAGGTAGGTGTCCATCGTTGACAACATTTCCTCTGCCAAAGACTCCACCGTCGTATCATCATGAATGTTATAAGTCGCTGGGAACAGATAACCCTCTAGGACATACTTAGCATCCGTAGAATTCGGAAGGTTTGCCAACAAGGTTGGATACTTCGCTTTCATCTTAGTAATGAAAGCATCATCCTTCATCAATTTCAAGAAATCTTTCGCCTTAAGTCCAGTTGATGATTTTTTGCCTTTTTTAGCTGAAGAATTAACTTCAACTGCCTTGGAAATTTGATCAATGGTATATCCTTCTTTGACTAAGACCGTACCAAGAGATGGCTCCTGAGGTTTATCACTTCCTTTTTTCTGAAGTGCCTCAATAATTTCATCCATGGTCATGCTAGCCTGAAGGTTGTAATAACCACTTTTCAGATTTGAGATGTTTTTAAACTTGGTATAGTAATTAAAGACCTTACCAGACTTAATGACACCAGCTGATTCCAATAGTTGACCAATATAACTGCTACCTGAATTTTCGGGAATTTCAACACTAACAAACTTAGTTGAATTAACATCTTTTGCGCCAACAGCATCACTAACATAACGATAACCAAAGAATGTCGCTACTGACAAGATAAGAAGCAAGAAGATAATAATATTTCTTGCAATTTTACCAGCACGACGGTTATTTTTATTGCGTTTGTGATTTCGGTTAGAACGTGAAATCGGCTCTTCGTCGACAATGTCAGCCTGTTTACCATCTTTTGGTGAAGACTTTTTCTTCTTCACTTTCTTGCCTTTCTTTTTCTTAGGCTTTCCAGAGGGTTCTAGAGCAATACTCTCATCATCCTCATTACCATCAGCTACTAGCTCTGATTGAACCTTTTCTTGCGACGCTTGGTCACTTGTTTCATGATGTTCCTGCAAGAATGCTTCTTTTTGACGTTCTGAGGTCAATTTGGCCTCCAATTCTTTAGGGTCTGTATAAATAGCTTCGTTAGACTTAGCTTCAATGAGCTCCTTGGCAACATCTGCAGGAATATACTCCTCTTCAGATGCTTCGTTAAGGCTAGTTTCCCAAACTGGACGTTTAAAACGGCGTTTCGACGTTTCAGTCTCCTGAGGGATATTTACCTTTGTCTCCTCCTCAATTGGCTCTTTAGGAATAGACGCTAGGTTTGAATGAGCATCAGATACTAAAGACTCCGCTTGGGAATCTGAAAACAAGCCAAGACTATCTTGTTGAGAATCTTGGGCTGTCTCAGAAGTCATAGATTTAGCAAAGGCACTGTGTGAAACAGAATGTGAACTAAAATCTTGGTTACTTACTTTATTAGACGCTGAATCACTACGAGTTGTAGCGCTCTCAGCTGACGTTGAAAGTGGTGTCTCGGGCATAGTTGCACTTTTATTATGCTCCTCCTCACGAAGAGAACGGAGCCGTGTCGCTTCTTGTAAGTCTCGGAGAATCTGATTTTTGAAGCTTAGGCTATCTTCAGAAGCTTCCGAGTGTTCATTAAACTTGTCCGTCAAGGCATACCTCCTCTATAGTAACAAACGCCATTATATCTTAAAAAGTCAGTTAATGCAAATCAATTGGTCCTTTGTCACAGTAACGTAACACTGAATTCAATGGGTTTCTGGATTCTCCCAAACCATATTATACCAAGTGCTACCGCCATGATTTGATTCTGATTCTCCTTCATCAGTGAAGCCATTCATCTCATAATAGGCAATCAGGTAATCATGGCAAGTCAAACTAATACCTTGACGTTTTTGAGCGATAGCCAGATCCTTAAGCGCTGCAATCAAGGCTGTCCCAATACCTTGCCCTTTAAAGTCTTTGGAGATAGACAAACTAGTAACTGCAATAAAGCCTCCTTGACTAGCATTAGGAACCACCTTATGGAACAAGTCATCTGTAAGATAACGTTCCGCAATCACAGGCCCTTCAATGTAGCCAGCTACAACGCCATCAATTTCAGCAATTAGAAAGGTATCACAAATCGTCTTTAAACGCTCCGCAATAGCCTCTGGAGTTGCAGCCTCTTCGGGTGAAAAATTATCTTGTTCGATACGGACAACATCAGCCCAATCATCCTCTCGGGCATGTCGAATAAGCATATCAAATTCCTTTCTATTAAGAGAAAGAGCTGAGCGAAATCGCTACAGCCCTTAATATATTACATGTGTGTTTGCAAGCTTGCTAGAAGCTCTTCAAACGAGCGTTCGTAAAGTTGGATGTCCCCAGCTCCCATAAAGACATATACAGCATTGTCATGGTCAAGGAGAGGTGAGACATTTTCAACTGTAACCACTTTGGCCGGTTTATTGATCTTAGCAGCAAGATCTTCAACCTTAACATCACCATGGTCAACTTCACGCGCTGAACCATAAATTTGCGCCAAATAAACAGCATCTGCTTCGTTCAAAGCTTCAGCAAATTCATCAAGAAGAGCAATGGTACGTGTGAAGGTATGTGGTTGGAAAATAGCAACAATCTCTTTAGATGGGTACTTTTGGCGTGCTGCATCAAGCGTTGCAATAATTTCAGTTGGATGGTGAGCAAAGTCATCGATGACAACAGTACCACTGATAATTTTTTCTGTGAAACGACGTTTAACACCTGAGAAAGTTTTAAGATGTTCTGCAACCAAATCCATGTCGAAACCAGCTACATAGAGGGTCCCAATAACCGCAGTTGCATTCAAGATATTGTGACGACCATAGGCTGGCACATGGAATTCTCCAAGAATTTGTCCATCGTGTTTTACCTTGAAATTAGACCCTGTCGTTGTACGAACAATGTCTGTTGCCATAAAGTCATCATTTTCTTCGAAACCGTAGTAATAGATTGGCGCATTGGCTGTAATCTTACGAAGGTGTGGATCCTCACCGTAAACAAAGAGTCCTTTTTGCACTTGCTTAGCATAATCATCAAAGGCAGAGAACACATCATCGATACTTGTAAAGTAATCAGGATGGTCAAAGTCAATGTTAGTGATGATTGAGTATGCTGGGTGGTATGGCATGAAATGACGTTCATATTCATCAGACTCAAAGACAAAGTATTGCGCATTAGCAGAACCTCGTCCAGTTCCGTCACCGATAAGGTATGACGTGTCTGTGATATTTTTCATAACATGTGACAAGAGACCTGTTGTAGAAGTCTTACCATGTGCACCTGCCACACCAAAGCTAGTGAATTGATCCATGAAGTGACCCAAGAACTCGTGATAACGCTTAAAGCTGTAGCCATTTTTAATCGCATAAGCAACTTCAACGTTGTTGTCTTCACGAAAGGCATTTCCAGCAATCAATTCAACATCTTCTGTGATGTTTTTTTCATCGAAAGGAAGGATAGGAATACCTGCTTGCTCAAGACCACGTTGTGTGAAGTAATATTTTTCCACATCTGAACCTTGAACCTTGTGTCCCATTTGGTGGAGCATCAAAGCCAAAGCTGACATACCAGATCCTTTAATTCCAATAAAATGATAAGTTTTTGACATAGTTTCTCCTTACAATCGCACTGCGATTAGTTTGCGTCTTCTAAATGCGTCAAATTTAATTCTTGAGCAACTCGGTGTTCACGGTAAGTTTGACGTTCTGGGTAATTATAAACCTGGCTACGTTTCAAGAAGTCATAGCTATTTTTCTTAACGTTCTTACGAGATGGGTTACTAGGCTGTTGATAGGTTGGAGCCACTTCTGCCAAGATGTAAGAATCCTGTTGCAGACGATTTGCCAAGTGATGGATTTTTGAGTGTTTCCCGTTAGGTGCTAAAGTTCGCTTGATAGCACTTACAGGAGCTCCCAAGATAGATGCTGTCACTGGCCCTTTATCCGTTGTTACAGCAGCTGGTTCAACAGTAGCCTCAAAGCTTGGCTTAGCTTCTACCTTAGGCTTAGCAGTTAGTTGACGGCTATTAGTATGTTTGGTTTGTTGAACTTCTTGGCGGAGGAATTTTTGGCGTTTCTCACGGACATCACGCTTAGCCTTTTCACGGGCTTCCTCTGCATAAGTCATGCCAGCTTCTTGTGTCTCCACTCGTTTTGAAGCCTGCTTACGATTGCTAGGCTTAGCTGACAAGAAATCATAGTTCGGCAACAAATCATTGTAGTCCTTATCTTGGTAAGGGCCACGGATATTTGTGATTAAATCTTCATTTTCGTATAGGCGCATAGAGACCGGTTCTTGCAAGCAAGATTCCCCGTCTGGAATCAGCGGAAATTGTCGTCTTTGGCGATGCATAAAAGACTTCCTTTCATTTTCGAGATGATGCGTATCTTAATATAAACAATCGGGAATGGGAAGATACGTCTTGCAATATTCTATTATAGCCTAATTCAAAAGATTTGCCTAGTAGCATTTTCACCTCTTAGTATTCCAATATCAAATATAACAAATTAAGATATTGCAATACCAAGAATTTCTTTAATGTCCTCAACAGTCATGCTGGCACGGCTTTCATTGCCATCCAAGACAGTTGTCACAAGGTTCTTCTTGCCTTCTTGAAGCTCAAGAATTTTCTCTTCAATAGTCCCTCTTGTAATCAAACGGTAAACTTCGACATTTTGTTCCTGACCTATACGGTGTGCACGACTAATAGCCTGCATTTCTACCGCTGGATTCCACCAAAGGTCAATCAGAATAACCGTATCAGCACCAGTTAGATTCAGTCCCACTCCTCCTGCTTTTAGAGAAATCAAAAAGGCATCTCGACTTCCTTGATTGAAGGCTCTAGTCATCTCTTGACGACTATCAGATGGCGTTGACCCTGTTAGCTTATAAGAGGAAATACCTAATTCTTGTAAGAGCCCCTCTGTAATATCTAACATCCCACGAAATTGTGAAAAGATAAGAACACGGTGGTCTGATTCCTTAATTTGACTAAGCAACTCTCTTAGGCTATCTAATTTTCCGCTATCTCCAGCATAGTCCATAAAAAGAGCTGGGGTATCACAGATTTGTCGTAAGCGGGTAATTCCTGACAAAATTTCCACCTTACGACGGTTGATTTCCTGATCACTTGCCGAAATTAATCCTTGTTGCATCTGTTGCAATTGTGCTAAATAGATAGCCTTTTGAGCATCTGACAATTCACTTTGGTGAGTGATTTCAATCAAATCTGGTAAATCAGGAAGGACCTCTTCTTTCCTACGTCTTAGAATAAAGGGAGAAATATACCTAGCCACTTCCTTAGGTGTTAACTTAAGGAAAGTTTTTTTAGCTGGTAAAAGTCCTGGTAGAATAATCTGGAAAATAGACCAAATCTCCAACAAATGATTTTCAATAGGCGTTCCAGATAGTGCTAAGCAATGTGGAACAGAAAAATCACGTAGATATTGGGCAATCTTTGTCTGTGTATTCTTCATGACCTGAGCCTCATCGAGAATGAGATAGTCATATTGGCCAGCCTTGTAAGCATCAAAATCCTGACGGAAGGAGGCATAGCTTGTAATAATAATCTGGTGGTCTTCAGCAATGATGTCATCACGTTTTGGCTTGAGTCCATAAGAAACCGCTACATCTAACTGAGGGGCAAACTTTTTAAACTCATCCTGCCAATTGTAAATCAGGCTTGAGGGTGACAAAACCAAAACTCGTTGTCCTTCTTCTAAATGTGCAGAGAGGTAGGCAATAGTTTGCAAGGTTTTCCCCAACCCCATATCATCGGCCAAGATACCGCCAAAACCATAGTGATGCAACATAGATAACCACTGAACACCTTTTTCCTGGTAGGGACGAAGGCCAGCTTCTACCTTATAGATTGGCAAATCAAAGGTCTCTGGTTTACTCAAATGTTGCGTTAAGAGTTGGAAATCTTTTGAAAAACGAACAGAATCACTTTCTGAAAGAGCATCCATTAATTGATAGGCAGTCAATTGATTTAGTTCTAGGTGACCTTGCCCTGAATATCGAGCTCTTAGAGTTTTGAGACTCTCACTAATACGATGCGTCGTCTCGTCAAAAACAATCAACTGACCACTACGATTGATAAAATAGGGCGAACTTTCCATCAAAGCTGCTAAAGCATGATCCACATCTTCATCGTCAAGACTTGAAAAATCAAAGGAAATATCTAATAAATTCCCCTGACGCTCTACCTGAACCTGTGGACTCTGTTCAACCCGTAAGTCACGCAACTCCTGCCCAATCAGAACCGTCCCTGTATTTTCAAATTCTGGTAGAGTATTCGTAAAGAAATCATAGAGCTCTTGACTGCTAATTAATCGTTTAGATGACTGAAAATCAGGGGTGAATCCATGCTTAGCCATCAAACGGAAAACAGCCTGCTCATGACGATAGTTACTCGTAAATCCTAAATGACTCAACTCTTGTCGATTATGGACTAGGAAACCATCAAAATCAAAGGCTAATGTAAGTATAACCTCACTGTCACCTTTCAGATCAAAGTGAAATCTCGGTGTAAAATCCTTGATATTAAAGGCTTTAGGAGCTTTAACTGGTCCCATAGTCCTAAAATCAAAAAGACTAGCAGCCAAGATGGCTTGTTCATCGAGATTAAAACTGACATGCTTATTCAAATCGCTTCCGATTGGAAGAGAGCGTAAACCAACCAAAAGTTTTTGTTGTTTTCGATTCAAACGATAAAAAACACCTTGATAAAAGAGAATACGATTATTAAAAAAGGCCTGACTATTCTTCTCAGCAACAGTCAATTCAATCATCTTAGGCTCGACAGAAATATCAAACGAGAAGAGATGGGCATCAGCAGTCAAATCCTCAACCAAAAGTCGGTGATATTCGGTTCCTTCCCATTCAAACCTAAAGCCATCCAAATCTTGCATCCGTCTCAAACCTTCCTCAAAAAAACCGTAGGGGAGACAAAGGTGACGTGCATTATTCGGTAAAATAAAGTCTAAATTAGTCTTGGCTTCATCTGGAATCATCCGTCCTAAGAAGTCTAAAAATGCCTGTGAAGCCTGGTCAAATTGAATAAGTGATAGGGGTTCATAATAGTTCTTACCTATCTGATAATAACCCTCAGCCTCTACAAGTTTGAGAAAGGCAGGAATATCTCGAATAACATAAGAACGTTCATCTGGTAAACGACGTAAACGTATACTCCACCAAATCTCTGAACCAAAGGTAGATTCCTCTCCCTCTACCATCAAGCTATATCTAACAGTATCATCCTCATTTAGGGAAAGGCCTTCTAAAAATAAACCACCAAAAGAGTGTCCTCGCTCTTGGCCCTGAGAGGACTCTTGTTCCTCTTCCAATTCTGCCAAGAGACGCTGGCCTTCTTTGTCGTTTTTTAGATAATACTCAATCGCTGCCAAATGGGGACAATAGCCTTTTTGAGCGAAATAATCACAGTCACAAGTGATTTCAGAATCATTGAGTGCATAAATTAAATGATGTTGGTCAACTGTTGTATCCAACTGAGTTTCTGAGACCTGATGAATGGTAATGAGATCCTTTTCAAAAAGTTCAATACCCTCATTACGGACTCTACCCGGCATCAATTTTGCCATAGTATTCACCCCTATCTTATCCCTCTATTATAGCACAAAATCCTTATAAACTAGGCCTTCACCAAGATAAAACAAAAAACACTCCCGAAGGAGTGTCGCAGATTATTATTCGTAATCAAGTTTATCTGAGTGACCTGAACCATTACCAACATAGTAACCTGTCTTACAGTTAATACTGAAGAGGTAAGTTCCATCTGGAAGGTACAAGTTGTAGTAACCATTACCATTGATGATGTTGACTGGCTCAAGGATGAAGTTATCTCCTGAGAAGTAACCACGTGAGTGTGATGTTTCGATAATCTTATCAAGAACACCATCAGCCCATGTCCAAGCTGGGTTACTTGTATCTGCTACTACGTTTGCATTATAAGGCACACGTGAGCGATTACGTTGAAGGATTGATGGGTTATAATTTGTGATTCCGCGTGTTACAACTGTTGAAGCTGCAGCTGAGCCACCAGTAGTTCCTCCAGTCGCACCAGTTGAACCTGCTGAACCTGCTGAGTTAGCTGCTCCATTTTGCGCTCCAGAAGTATTTGATGCGGCCGTACCATCACCATTAGAAGCTGCTCCAGATGCGTTATCACCTGAAGGTACAGCAGGACTAGCAGTATTAACACTTTCAGAAGCTGTCGCTGCAGACGTTGCACTCGCAGCCTTAGCTTTTTCTTCAAGTTGAGTCTTACCACCCTTAATAGCTTCTTGAATAGTGCTATCGAGACTCGCGTTCCCAGTTGTTGTTACACTTTCTGGAAGATTATTAAAGTTGGCATCTGATTTAACAGCGATAGAGGCATTATAGCTACCATCTACAAGAGCATCTGACTCAAACTGACTGTTAATCTTTTGTACAGCTTCAATTTGTTTCTTCAAGTTATCATATTTTTTCTTAGCTGCATCATAATACTTGGTTTTCTCCAATTTCTTGAGCAGTTTTTCCAAATCTGATAACTTACCAAATTGATCATTAGCGAGTTTTGTTTGCTCGTCATCTGTGAAGAAATTCTTATACATTTCTTCAAAGGCCTTATTATCAGCAGCTGACGTATCCTTGCTTGATGATGATGTCACTGCTGAAGAAGCTGTGCTTGTTGTTTTCGCCGATTGGCTATGTGTTCCTTTATAAAGAGCATAGCTACCACCGATAATAGCTAAAGCAAGAACTGCTAGAGCACCGATAACAACACCTTTACGACGGTAAACTGGAATGTCACCATCAAAGGCACTCTTATGCGATGGTGAAATAGACTCTGAAGAGATTCTGTCTTCTGCAGATGGGCGATTAACTGCCATAGACACTTTTGGTGTTGTCTTTTCTTCATCAGCTTTTGCTCCAGTTACCCCTGCCACTGTTGATGCAATAGCTGCCAAATCAATAGTGTCTGAAATAGCAGCATCATCCAACAAAGGTTTTGAAGCTTGTGGCTCAGTATCGTCAATATTGGCAACAGCAGGATTTTGTGGTTCTGGATCATCAATGTTAGCAATCAAAGGATTGTTATCATCAATATTATCTACCAATGCATCGTTATAGGCTGGCTGATTAGTTGAAGTAGATGAATCAGTGAGTGCATCACCAAGGTCAAATTTTTCTGTTTCTGACGTGATGAAACGATCAGCATTTGTTGACGTAATGATAACTTCAGAACTTTGACTTTCTGATTCTGCAATAACCTCAGGTTCAACAGGGGCATTTGGCAACTGCTTGTCAATATGAGATTGAGTTTCATCAGCCTTGTTATCTGTAGCACCAAAACCAAATGTGACCGGTGTTACTTCTTCAGTAGCTGTTGTTGAGTTGATTGACTCATTAGCCATTGATTGACCAATCAAACCTGAATCCGCAAACTCCTGACGTTGCTTTTGAATAAAAGCATCCAAAGGTGATGTATCGCCGTCAGCTTCAATTTTCTTTGAAAATTTTTGTGAGGCAACTTCTTCACGGTGTTGCTTGATATACTTATCCAAAATGCTATCTGTTTCTGTTACACCAGCATTAATCTCAGCTTCTTTTCGGACAGCCTCACCGACCGTCATTTCCTTGGCATCTTGGAAATCTAGCTCTTGGCTACCTTCATAGCCATTTTGTGTTTTATCTTCTGACACGTTTAATTTACCTTTCTAGCCTCAGAACGGCGAACACGCTCTCCAAAATATTGATATAAATCAACACGGAGGGTTCCGTTATAAAGCTTACGTTTTTTATCGGCTTTCATACCGTATTTGCTTTCAAATTGTTCATCGCTGGTCAAGATAAACTTGCTCCAAGTTTTAAGTGGCGCAAAAGTTTGACCCATTTCATTATACAAGATATCCACAGCCTTGTCATCCAACAAACGCTCACCATAAGGAGGGTTTGAAATAATGACACCATTGATTTTATCTGTTTTCAGGTCCTGTAAACGCATTTGTTTCAATTTAATAACATCTTCAAGACCTGCCTCACGAGCATTGGCTTTTGCGATTTCAACCATACGGCCATCAATATCACAACCCATAATATCTAATTCAATATCGTAGTTTGCCTTGCTATCTGCTTCATCACGTACCGACTGTACTAAATCCTTATCCACCCAATTCCATGCTTCAAAGGCAAAATCACGATTAAATCCTGGTGCAATGTTCATACCAATCATTGCAGCCTCAATACAGAAGGTCCCTGAACCACAAGTCGGGTCAATCAATGGTTTATCCGGATACCAATTACTAAGTTCAAGGATAGCAGCCGCCATATTTTCCTTAATCGGTGCTCCACCTTTATCAGTACGATAGCCACGCTTAAAGAGACTAGCACCTGTGGTATCAATCAAAACCGTAGCCTTAT
>ERZ772935.676-NODE-676-length-13500-cov-7.837337_pt1 | contig 13500 bp, 18 predicted proteins | sample MGYA00511683_ERZ772935 | MGnify/ENA primary metagenome ERZ772935 (study PRJEB29015, sample SAMEA2738086) | human oral metagenome | biome: human oral; feature: human-associated habitat; material: saliva | place: China | collected 2228 ...
TAGGGTGTTTTTATTAAATTCTCACTTTTTGGGGTCAGTCCCCAATGTTTCTAGGCTTTTTTACTTTTTAGATATTTAATTCTGTCTGTTTTTTTCTGAATACAACTTCGTAAGTCGGTCTACAACACTCAACTTCCTCATAGTCATCCGAATTCCAAATTTCTTTTCAAGATAATTTGTGTTTAAACGTTTTTTTCGAGCATCACGTGGTAAATATAGGTAACAACACTCGTGACCACCATAGAACTCTTCATCTCCAAAATTCTCTCTACTAAGTTCTGTTAGAGTACTTTCGGGAATCTCTTCGTTAGTAAAAACTAGATGAATACGAGAACTATCATAAGTATTATCAAATGGGTTTTCTTGAATAGCAATCTCTAATTGATTAATTTCTTTGATAATTATTGATAAATCAGCTCCAATTTTATCCAAAATCGTATCATGAACTAACTTTCTGATTTCTTCGTCAGATAACTCTGATTCTAACAGTATATTCCCACTCTGAATATATGTTTGAACATTTAAAAAACCAACTTCTGTTAGGATTTCTACTAAATAAGACATTTTGGGAATTCTATTGGTACCTGTTGGTGTTACTCCGCGAAGGAGAATAATCTTTTTCATACTAATGTCCTTGTGCATCTTTTTCTAAAGAGTTCATCATTTCAAAATAATAATGAGCATCCCCCGTTGAAAAATAATTAAACCATGCTTCTACTGTAGATTTTGAATATAGGCCTAACTCCTCGACAATGAGCTTAGTCCATGATAAAGATCCGGCTGAGCTAGCGGTAATAAGCTTTCCATCTTGAACTGCAATCTTATCTTTATAATAATCCTGCCCTCGATAATGTTGGCTCATCTGGGTTAAAAAGAATGAAGCATTACTTGTATGATATCGATTATCTAAAATTCCTTTTTCAGCTAATCCCAAAGTAGCGCCACAAATAGCTCCAACTAAAATATTTTCTTGCAATAGTTTAGAGGCTACTTCTAAAACATCATCTTGCTCATTATCCAACCAAGTATCACCTCCAATAAGCACTAGCGCAGCTGCATTTGCAGTATCTAAATCATATAGATTAACATCTGGAACAATTGTCATGCCTCCAGCAGTTTTTATAGACTTTTTCCCTTTAGAAACTGTTACTAATTTTACTTTAGCTTCTCCTAACATTGACTGTAAGCTTAGCGCCTGCATTAAATAGCCGTGTTCGAAATCAGCCATAGTATCTTGAATATACATATAAATATTTTTCATCATTCTTACTCCTCTTTGATAAATGATCGAACTATTAATTGTTTTTATTGTATCATATTTTATGTTTCGCTGTAATACCAATATTTTTTACTTCATCAGTAAAATAGCGATTTTTAGACATTAAACAACCTACGGAGGCTCACCGTAGGTTTGTATTTATGTTATCAACTTATGCAACGTTTCAACCACTTGTCCTCAATACCACTGTGCTCCCGTTTAAAAGCAGAGTGAAGGATAATGACAAATAGTACCAACATCTAGAATGAATTTAGAAACTAAAAACAAATCATCAATCTGCATTAAAATAATCATAAACCTCTTTAAAAAGGGTATGCAATATTTCTTGCTCTTCTTCATCTAAATTATTTTCAGAGACTAGCTCATCCAAATACTTAGGTAGAGTAGAATGGTTTTTAATTCCATTCATGACAATTGCAAATTTCAGATCATCTAGTTCAGTTTTATTAAACTCTTTTAGCTTCTTCAAATCAATTCTAGTGATTGGATGTGGGACAACATCTAGAGTACTGTAAATCGTTTTTCCTAATAAATAATCTGTCGTGGTATCAAATAATTTTGCTAATTTGACAACCGCTTCTAAATTAGGCTCTAAAGTTCCGTTTTCCCAACGAGAATAAGTACCTTGTTGTACATCAATCATCTCAGAAACTTGTACCTGTGTTAACTTCTTACTCTTTCTCAGTTCCTTAAGACGATCTCCAAAAGAATTATTATTAAACATTGTATCCTCTTTAATATTCGATTCTGTATATTTTAGCTTGACAAAATATTCTAAACGGTATAAAATAGAATTATTCCATAAGGAATATTTATTTTAAGATTAAATATTCCATTGAGAATATTATAGCATAAAAGGAGGTAAAAGCGTATGTAACTAGCAGTCGATTTAAAAATTTTTAATAAAGGAGGTAAGATTCGACAAAATAAAAAAATCTTGAAACAAATGTGCCGTTCGTTCCAAGATCAAAACATATTATGTAACAATTATACCACAGAAAACTCTTCAGTTGCACAAGAAAATTTCGGAGGTTTCACAAAAAGATGACCAATAAAGAGTTAGTCAATCAAATTTCTGGCCTAAACTCTACCTCTACTCTTAAAAATTGGATTCAACTGATTAAAGAGATAAGTGGCAAGGAATTTAAGAAAATTAAAATTCCTATCAGTAGAAATCCAAGAACTCATCAATTAAGTTATACAGTTGCCTATGACTTTACAGACGAAGACCTTAGACAATTTCAAAAGTTAGCTAACCTAAAACTTGAAATAGGTCTAAAAGAGGCTATACAAAAAGTATTTGGAAGTCTAGCAGACAATGAGCAAGAACTCCTAAACCAAGTAATAGATGAGCTCTATGATGAACTGAGCGCCTTAAAACAGGAATTTAAGCGAGAAATGCGACTGATAAAAAATGAGAATGCCAATCTAAAAAAGAAAATCCAAGATATTGAAGAGTCGATGCAAACCGGCTTACTAGGGTTTGTTAACAAGAGGTCAAAAAATAGGTTCGGCTAATAGCGAGTTTTCGGCTGAGCCATGAGGCAGAAAGCCGAAAATGAGCGTAGATGCGGACGGACCATTTTTGACCGATAGGGTGTGTAGTAACACCACCCTCTGCAAGTTAGGTGTACCATCGAAAAAATTCAGTATTACCAAGGGTTTTGGAGATTTTAAGGGTGGCAAAATTAGGCAAAAAGTTGAATCAAAATCTATGGCAAAAAATGAACATTTACGTTCTGTATTTGACTGGATTCAAATTCAGTTTGATAAGACTGAATTTTCGCCAAAAGAAATAATCGAAGATATCCTATTTCTTGACTTTGACCTATTTATTGAGAATAAAGGGAGCCTTAAATACTATAACTATGATAGCCAGCTTCATTATGGGAATATCCGTATCTACTATGGAGCGAAAGAGTCGTCCTACATGCTTGTCATGTCAGGACAGGCACTCGAGTTCTTTAGAGATATGGTATTAGATCCAAATAGTCTATCCGAAAGACAGTTTCTGGACAACCTCTACTACAATTACAATCGTTTTTCGATCAGACGAATTGATATTGCAATAGATGATTTTAATGAAACACCCTATTTCACTCCTAATCAACTTCTAAAGATCTGTCAGAAGAAACGCTTTATATATGGAAAAAGCACCTACTACAATACCTACGGAGATGAAACAATCGGCCAAACCTTATATTTGAGAAAACCCAATGATGATGAAAGACTTAGAATTTACGATAAGCGCTTAGAACGAGCTGAGAAGCTCGGTATCAGCAAGCGGTATATAGAAAATTGGATAAGAACTGAGTTAGAACTTAGGAAAGAAAAAGCTCACTACTTCATTCAAGAATGGTTGCATTCAGAAATAGATCTTCTTAACTTTACCAAGGGATATCTCAAAGAAAAAGTGAGATTCTATAGTGATAGCCATTTCTCAAAACCTTTGAGATCTTGGGAAAAGTTTTTAGGTCACTCAAAACCTGTCTCTATCATTATTTCAAAACCAAAAACAGAACTGGAACAAAAATTAGAATGGTTTACCTATAAAGGTTCAGGAGCTATTCTAAAAGCGTATAAGTTTTTATACGACAATAACTTACTGCATGAGTATGAGAAAGCTAACTATCTCGCACTCAACAATATGGAATATCCACCAGATTTAGCAAGTGGATTAATAGAAAGGGCAATTCTCTTTAAAAGAGAGGATTTAATCCCTACAATCAAAGAAAATATCAAAAGGAGAAATTAACTATGGCAAAAATGCTTTCACAAAATGACTGGAATTTTAATAACATTGGAACAAAGTTTGAATTGGATGAAGTTATTCCAAAATTTGAAACGGAAGTCCGAGCAGATGCAAACGGAGAAATTATCAAAAACCGAGATGGTAGCGAAAGACGTTTTAATACCGATAAAATCATTGGTTGGAAATACAATGTAACGATCAAGGATGGACAATTCAAAAAGAAATCAACCCAAGTCTCAGTAGATAATCCAGAAGCTTTAGTCGATAATGACTATATCCAAGCAATGGATCAAGTACCAGTTACATTTGACAATTTACAAGCCACTATGATTAGTTCAACGATGTATTACAAGGCGGATGCTATCCATTTAGTAGATGTAAAACAAAAATAAGTATAAGACAAGGGGAGTTAATCCTCCCCTTACTTAATCTAATTAGAAAAGGAGATCACATGATTAAAACTGTAACAAAAGATGACCTTATCGAACTTGGATTTGCTCCAGGAACTGCAAGAAAGATTATCCATACTGGCAAATTACTATTAGTGAATCGTGGTTTTAATATCTACGATAACAAACGGATTGGTACAATTCCAGCCAGTGTTGCTGAAGAACTACTAGGAATTGAACTCCAGAAAGAAGCATAATGAATGACTATTCGTAAAACTAAAAGTGGTAAATGGACTGTTGATGTTTCTAACGGTTTCCACCCAGTCACACAAAAAAGAATACGTATTATTCGTAAAGGATTAAAATCTAAAAAGGAAGCCCTAGAACTTGAACAACATATTAGAGTTGTAGAATTAAAAGAAAAACAATTTGATTTTGTAGTAACAACAGATATGTTATTCGACTTACTTGAAGAAGATGATCTGAAAAATGGCAGAAAAATAAGCTATACAAGTACACAAAGAAACAATTATGAGCGTCATATTAAGCCTTATTTTAAAAATACAAATTTAAATAAATTAACGTATGACCATATATTCGAATTTCGTGAATACCTAAAAACAAAACCTAAAAAACAAAATGAAAATGAAGTTTTAAGCTATAATACAATTAATAAAGTTATAATTCTACTCAAAAAAATTTTTGATACTGGTATAAGAAAATCTCTCATTGATAAAAATCCAGTTAAGAATCTGAGAAAATTGCCAATTAGGAGGCCTGAAATTAAATTTTGGAGTATAGAAGAATTCACGAGATTTAGAGGACTTATTCAAGATGATGAAATAAGCTATGACCTGTTTTTCGTAATTGCTTTCTTTACTGGAATGAGAATGGGAGAAATCCTCGCATTGAACTGGAATGATATAAATCTATTAACAAATACGATTTACGTTACCAAAACCGTATACTTTGTCAATAATACAAGCTACATTAATACAACAAAAACACGATCAGGAACTAGAAATATAACAATAAATCAGAAATTAGCAGAAATGCTAAAAGATTGGAAAGTAAAACAAAAAGAAAAACTTGAGGAATTTACGAAAAATACTGAAGAACTACAAATAATACAGAGTACACCAATAACTATTACAAAAAATATGATTGATAAAAAGTTTAAGCAAATACTAGAAAGGGATAAAGATTTAAACAAAATAAGAATTCATGATTTAAGACACTCTCATGCATCATTACTTATAAATCAAGGAGAAGATTATCTTGTTGTCAAAGAAAGATTAGGACACGCATCTATTACAACAACAATTGATACATATTCTCATTTGTACCCTAGCAAACAGAAAACATTGGCTAATAAACTTGATGATTTATTTTAAAATGGAAAAAATTGGTAACTCAACAAAAACAGAAAAAAAAGACAAGGTCCGAAAACCTTGTCTTTAATACTATACCGGCGGCCGGGGTCGAACCGGCACGTCCTTGCGGACACTGGATTTTGAGTCCAAATATAGACGGTTTTTACCACTATAAATATATTTGAATTAACGTTTTTACTATTTTAGAAGATTTATATTTAGCCTATTTTCCAATTTTTGGTACAATTTAGGTTACTTCTATATGAACAGTAAATTTAAAGTGTAAATGAAGACTGAGAAGAATAAGGCTTATATTTTTTCTTCAAATGGACTAAATAGTCGTTAAAGTCTGGATATAAATCTCTTTGAAAATAATGAAATTCATTTAATTTTTTCATCAATTCCTGACGTAAATTCTCAAAAATTTCATTTATATTCTTTTTTCTTTCTTCTTTAGCTGCACCACTTCCCTCTTCTGGAAAAAATTTATCTTTTTCTGCTTTTATTTTTTTTCGGAACTTCTCTTCTTCATTCAATTCTTTGCTATCTCCTAGTAAACTATCTAGATAAGATCTATACCCTTCTAAATCTAGTATTATTTTTACTAGAATTCTATCAATTTTACGATATCTATCACTTAAGTTCAACTCTTTTCCGTCAATCTTAATGAAGCGATTAATTTTGTCGTAATTGATAAAGGCTCCTTTTTGAGCTTTTATTCTTTTATTATTATTTTTTTTATGCGTAAAAGTTAACAGACTATCATCAACATCTTTTTGTGGATTAAATTTATAAAATTCTATTTGTGGATTTGAAAATTCATCACTTTCGAGCATAAACAACAGGGCAATAAAAGGATTCTCCGTCACATCTAACAAACTAGTAGGTAAACCGTAGTGTTGGAGTGTAGCTAACTCATCTGCTCTCTCATCAATTAACTTATCATTTTTAAGCTCGATGTATTTAATATTATCTGGATATTCACGAGAAACTTGTTGATATAGTTTCTCAAAATCCTCGTAGAAATTAATTTCGTCTTCTATATCGCCTATTAATTTCAAGGGTCTAAATATACTTGGTCTTGTAGCCCAGTCACTTCCTTGCCCTCTGTAAAAATTATAGTTTGATGAAGACAATGCTGTTATAAGTTCTTTTAGTAAGTAGAAGACTGACCAAGTATTAGGTTCCTCACACTTATATCCTTTTGAATTATCTCCCTGTCTCTGTATGTCTGAATTGATTTCATTGATGGTATTTTCAATTTCCCGATTATCACCTTTAAATTCAAGACTAGTAATCTTTAACTTTTTCTTTTGCAAGAAAATAGGATGTATTTTTATATAGATATTTTGAGTTTGAAATAATTTTGAATTAATGTCTCGTTCAATATTTTCATCAGAGGCTCCATCATAATAGGAACCTAAAATACTATAAAAATCGCCTTCTATTCTCAAAATCAAACCCTCTCTGATAACATATTTAAATTACTTAATCGAAATCTTATTGCTGAGTTCGACACATTCATATATTTACTCAGTAATGAAATCACAGTATTAACTGGGATTTTATTAATTTCATGTAGGTCTATCCCATAATCATCAACAATTTTTTTTAGTGTTTTTAATATCAAATTTTTAGGCATTAACAAATTTGCTGCAAAATCATCAGCTTGCTGTTCTTCTATCCCTCCAATCAAATCTGAACGGTAATTTACACCATTAATACCCTCATGGCCTAATAAATAATGCCCAATTTCATGAGCTTTTGTGAAGCGTTGCCTATTTTTACTTTCTGTTACATTAACATATATTATACCATCTTCTAATTTTCCTGAATGAATATCAATGATTAAGCCTTTAACTTGTAAATTAAGTAACTCAATAATCTTATCTACATTTATACTATATTCATCATCGTTTAATTCTAATTCTTCAATCTCATCTCTACAACGATCTTCGAATATTTCGAGAAATTGTGATTCAAAAATTTCACGATATTTTATCATATTTTCCTCCTGATATCTCTATTTACTATTATATCAAAATTAATTAGTTAGTAGATATTTTTTGTGATAATCATTTAATTAATAAACAAATCTTTTAAGGTTTGCGGTACTTCTCTACATTCAAAATTAGTTCATTTTTACGAAATATTAACTTCAATAACAAAATGCAATTAATTTTCGCTAGGAAAATCTGCAATATTTATATCATTACAGACTCCGTCTTTTAATAGTGGAAGGAACCAACTTTTTAATTCATATCAATTAATAAACATTCCTTCCAGCACTCTGGAAAGCCAATTTTAGTTTTTTCTACAATACTACTTGTCATGATTTTATTTTCAATCTCTTCAATAAATCTATTCCACTCATCATGAACGCTTGAATTATGACAAATAAGGATTTGTTTTATTGCCAGCATATAGGCAAATAAGTCTTTATTATCTGTTTTTTTCTTCCCATAATCTTTCATCTTCCGCAAAACTGGTGTATAAAATCTTGGAACACCCACATTAAAGTTACGTGCATATAATCTGCCATAATGTGCACAAACATTCCGAATAAACCATGTGGCAGCAATCCAACTTTTGCTTGCAGATATAATGTGTTCCTTCAAGTTAGCTTCATTTTTATAATAATCATTACTGAAAAACAATTCTTCAAGCCAAAAAGTATAATATTTATCATTCAACAGCTCAATTATTTTAGTTGTTTCTCCAAAAGTCAGTTCAGGTACAACAACCCAAAAAGGAAACTTACAATTTTTATTATTCACATGGTGACTTACTGGAAGAGATTTAGTTGTTGAATTAAATAAGCTCATTCCAATTCTTTCAATGACTTCCTGATAATTCTTTTCATTTTTATAAATTGATTTATCTAAATAGCACTCGCCATTTTGTAAATTCCCTTCATAATTGCTACATAAAGTATGTACAATGGAAGATTTGATTAACAGTTCTATTTTACCAGTAAATTTCATCAAATTTTCTCTCAAAAATGAATTGAATTCATAAAGTTCAATACAGTCTTGAAAAGAAAAAGTAGTATCTTCTCGTTTCGGTAAACATTTTCTGTATATTGAAAAATCATAATAATTTGTCTGAAAAAGAAACTGTTCAGCGAAAGCCTCCTCAGACTCATTAATTATTACTTTAGCACCTGTTTTCTGCACTGGTCTAGCAAGTTTTTCCTTCAACTTTTCAAATTCAAAAAATTCTTTCATTGAAGAGTTTTCATCAGGAACTAGTTCGTAATAATTGACAGTAATCTTTTTTTCCTTAATATTTTTATCAGTTGTATTCATCGTTCACCCTAAAAAAAAAGCCTCACAAAACTATCTGATTAAATTTCAATCAAACTTAATCAAAGGGAGCTCTGGAGTTCTTGTACAATTATTATATCCTAATCTTCATTATTTGTAAACCCCCATCGATATCACTAAATATGGTATAAACAATCTACTTTTAAACATAAAATCTATATATGGTACACTTTTTAAAATCAAAGATACAATATATAGTTGGACATTGTGTCGCCTCCTATATATTGTGTTTTAAAAATAAAAATATTTTTTAAAAATATTTAAAACATCTTAAAGACTCCTATATATTTTATCGTGACAATAGTATTTTCTGATTTATGGTTATAAAATGGTTTTGATTTTATTTTTTAGATAATTTCCTATTGACGTCATATCTCATAAATTCCATAGTTGTTTCGGAGTCAGCCATCTTATACAATTCAACCAAACGTTCTTTGTTTTCATCAAGTTGTTCTGATAACTTTAGTTTAACTAGATTTACTTTATCATCAAGAGAAATTGGAACATTGGTATCAAAGGATAATTCTTTGTTTAGCTGCTCTTCTGTTATCTTATTTTCTGTTAGTTCTTGCTGAAAACGAACATACTTAAATAGTGAATTAAGATAAGCTTCTTCTTCTGCCAATCTTCTATAAATAAAATTATTATTCAATCTATCCATATGTTCTGCCCAAGCAAAATCACCTTTTGCTTGTCCCATTTCATTATATGGGAAAAAATCTTCAATATCTGAATTAAGGGCTAAAGCTATTTCCTCTAGTCTTTCCCAAGTAGGCTCTGTTGTTCCTTTTTCATAATTTATAATTGTCTGTTTAGTTACTCCAATTATTTTTGCTAATTCTTTTTGGGTTAAGCCAGCTTTTAACCTCACTGACTTTATATCTATTTGTCCAGCACGAATAATATTTGTATAGTTAAATAAAGGTTTCATAAAAATCCTTCCTTGGTAAAAAAATATTTGACTTTTTTATTGACAGGTAAAATTTCTTTTGATATCATAAAGATGGGTAAAAAATCATTTTACCTTACTAGTATAACATTTTTTCGAAATAATGTATCATTTTAAAATTTCCGGAGGTGGCATTATTGACTATTTAGGAGTTGCAAATAAAACAGGAAAATCTATCAGTACTATTAAAAAATGGAGAAAAAAAATAGAAACTTTATCAGGCTATGAATTTACAAAAATTAAAGCTAAAGTTAGTTATCGCAGCGTACAGACATTCTTCGATTTTACCAAAGAGGAAGTTTCTAAATTTGTAGAACTATCTAAACGAGTGAAAAAAACTAACGACTTGGATAACTCTATAAAAAACATTTGGGGAGATGTAAAAGATCCTAAACAGGTTGATTTAGAGCGTCAAATCTTTTTCTTACATACTCTTCAAAAGAAAAATGAAAAGGATACTAACATTGAAATACAATTTTTGAAAAATGCTAATAAATCTTTAGCTAGCCGTGTCGCTTCTCTTGAGAAACGATTTGAAGAATTTGAAAAACAACGACACACTCATTTTTTCAAATTTTTAAAATAATTAATAATAAGAGTTAAAAGCATGCAGTTCGATTGAGGGCGGTTAGGCCGTGCCTGCGAGTGAGGGGGCAAATTGCCGTAGCTCGCAATGGCACGGAGATCCGCGGACGCACGAACTAAAGAGAACTAAGTGCTTTTAACTGTTCCTAACTGCGAAGCAGTGATATAGGAAAGGATATACGAAATGAAATTAAATGATTTTTTGAAAACTGAACTACTTGGTAATAAATTTTATGCAGTTAAAGGTTATAGTGAAGAACTTAATAGAGAAACAGGAAAACCAGAAGCACTAAGACTTAATGTTTCCATCCAAGACGATAGTAGCGATTTCTTTATGGAAATGATTACTGTTAAAGTTAAAACCATTACTCCCACCTTGTCAAAACAAGAAATGTCTAATAATAAAACTAGACATGTCATTTTAAAAGATTTAAATATGGGACAGTATAATGGAAACTTATGGTTTAACTGTTCTGATATTTTACCTGCAGAAAAAAATTGATAATGAAGGGACAAAGTCCCTTCTAGTTTATTTATTATATAAACAATCTTTTGGCGAAAGCCAACCTAAAAGGAACTATTTTTATGACCTCATATAATAAAAAAATAGTCCGCACTTCTTCCTATATTGAAATTTGGGAATATGAAAAGCCAATATTTTCAAAAGGAAAATCCATTTTAGATACTAATACTGAAAACAAGGAAAAATCAAAACGCAGAACATTTGATGAACTAACACCCGAAGAACAAGAACAACGTCTTGAACGTATGAAGAAGACTCGCTTAGAAGCTAAGTGGAACTTACTCCGTCTAGTTGATTGTAATTTTGATGATACAACCTCTTTTCTTACATTGACCACTAAAGAAAATATCAGCGATAGAAACCACTTCAAAGACTTACTAAAAACTTTTATTAAACGCTTTAACTACCACATTTTTAATACCAAGAAAAATAAATTAAAATATTTAGCAGTATTAGAAAAGCAAAAACGTGGAGCATGGCATAGTCATATTTTGCTATTCAGTGTCCCTTACATTCCACATAAGCAATTATTAGAACTTTGGGGGCATGGAGCAGTACGGATAAATAAAGTTGACGTCGACAGCAAAGAAAATCGCGGTCGATATGTCACAAAGTATTTTGAAAAAGGGATTGGACAAGAATTGTTGGAAAACTTCGGAAATCAAGCCTATTTTTCATCACGCAACTTGAAAAAGCCTGATGAAGATAAATTTTACACTTATGAAGATTTTAACTATGATAGTTCAGTCGTGCTATATGAAACGGAATACACTAGCAAGGTCTATAAAGACGGTCAGTATTTCGATAATCATGTAAAGTATAAGAAAATCAAACTAGATGAATAAAGGAGTAGTCACATGATAGCAACCATAAATAAGAATGATTTAGTTGCTCTTGGGTTCTCTGAGGGTACTTCTAAACGCATTATCAGGCAAGGGAAGGAACTACTAATTGCAAGAGGATTTGGTGTTTATCAAAATAAACGAATTGGTACTATACCTGCTACTATTGCTACCGAATTACTCGGTTTTGATGTTTCTTTAGGTGCACATCATGACAGTTAAAAAAGCCAAAAACGGAACATGGACTATTGATATTTCTGACGGTTTTCACCCAGTTACTCAAAAGCGGATACGAATCATTCGCAAAGGTTTCAAAACCAAGAAAGAGGCTTTAGATATAGAACAACATATCCGAGTTGTTGAGCTAAGAGAAAAACGATTTGATTTTTTGGTGACAACCGATATGCTCTTCAATATACTTGAAGAGGAAGACAGACAAAACAACAGGAAAATCAGCTATATTAGTACACAGAAAAATAACTATGAACGTCATATAAAGCCTTACTTTAAAGATACAAACTTAAACAAATTGTCTTATGAACACATTTTTGAGTTTCGAGAACATCTCAAAACAAAGTCCAAAAAACAAAATAGTAATTCTACATTAAGTCCCAATACAGTCAATAAAATAATGATACTTCTCAAAAAAATTTTTGATACTGGTGTAAGAAAATCTTTGATAGATAAAAATCCTGTTGATAATCTAAGAAAATTGCCAATTAGTAAGCCAACTATAAATTTCTGGAGTGTAGAAGAATTTAATGAGTTTAGAAAACTCATTACAAAAGATGAAATAAGCTATGACTTATTCTTTACTATTGCATTTTTTACTGGTATGCGAATGGGAGAGATACTAGCATTAAACTGGTATGATATAAACCTAATAACAAGCACGATACACGTCACAAAAACTGCTTACTTTGTCAATAATGAAAATCACATCAATAGTACAAAAACAATAGCGGGAACTAGGCTTATTACAATCAATAATAAACTAACGGTAATGCTAACAGATTGGAAAGAGAAACAAGTAGATTTGCTTAAAGAATTTACCACAGATACTGATAGTCTTCAAATTATTCAAAGTACGCCAATAGCAATAACTAAAAATATGGTTGATAAAAAATTTAAGCAAGTACTGTCTAGGAATAAGAATCTAAAAAAGATACGTATACACGATTTAAGGCATTCACATGCTTCCTTATTAATCAATCAAGGGGAAGATTACCTAGTAGTAAAAGAACGTCTAGGACATGCCTCAATAACGACTACAATAGATACATATTCTCATTTATACCCTAGTAAACAGAAAAATCTAGCAAATAAATTAGACGATATTTTTTAAAAATGGAAATATTTGGTAACTTTGAGATGTTAGTAGATATAAACAGAAAAAAGACAAGGTCCTAAAACCTTGTCTTTTCTACTATACCGGCGGCCGGGGTCGAACCGGCACGTCCTTGCGGACACTGGATTTTGAGT
>ERZ772935.678-NODE-678-length-13480-cov-3.424134_pt1 | contig 13480 bp, 7 predicted proteins | sample MGYA00511683_ERZ772935 | MGnify/ENA primary metagenome ERZ772935 (study PRJEB29015, sample SAMEA2738086) | human oral metagenome | biome: human oral; feature: human-associated habitat; material: saliva | place: China | collected 2228 ...
GTGGCTCAGCCTCCGCAGCAGCGGCAGGCTGCGCAATCCCAGGCCCCGCAGCAGGTCATGCAGCCTCAGGCCACGCAGCCGCAGGGTCCGGTGTCTGCGCCGTCGCAGCCTTCGCACGTGGCGCCGGATGCAGGCATGCCGTCGCAGCCCGCTTTCGGGGAAGGTGCGCAGCATCATCGCCGCGCTCGTCACACCGGGCACTTCGGTCCTCGGCCGCAGCATCTGGATCTGGCCAACCCCTCGGCCTGGGGAGCGCCCGAGCAGGGGGCGGACCTGCCGCCCGCCGTCGGTACCCGCCGGCCCAGCCCGCGCCAGGGCATGCCCGGTGAGCCGACCATCGACGATGTGGCCGGTCCGCGCACGTTGCCGATGTTTGCCGACGATGACGATCCCGACAACGGCAAGGATCGGTCGTCGCGGCGCTCCGGCTGGCTCGATACGCGCGACTCCAGCCGTCGTCGCTGATCGCGGGGACATCCGGCAGAGGCCGGGAATCCGGGGGCATCAGAGCCCCTCGGGTTCCCGGCCTTTTTCTTGCCCGGTAACAATCGACCAACGAAGAGGGGGAGACCGTTGCCGGCCTCCCCCGTTACCACACGCACACAACGATGATTGTCAGAGTCCCGCGCGTGTTTACTGCCTTGTCATGTCAGGAGTGGTTTTCGTGGTGCATCACTCCAGCGGCGGGGGGTTGTTGATCAGTTCCTGGGTCGAGATCGAGCCACCCGGTTCCGGTTTGCCGGCGTCGATGGTCGAGAAGTTGAAGGCTCGCCATTCGTTGCGGACATACTTGGCGCGGGAGACCCCGACACCCGGGAAGTAGTAGGCCGGTGCCGTGGCGGCCACACGCGTGCTCGTCTCGGGGTAGTAGTCGGCACCCACGTGGATCAGGAACTTCGCACGGGAGCGGTCGTCCGGACGGGCCGGGTTGTCCACCACCAGGCGGGCCTGAACCGTGGTCACCAGTGCTTTCAGATCCCAGGCATCGAAGTTGATCGGGCTGCCCCAGCCGTGGAACACGCGGTTGCGGCCGTTGGGCTTGAGTGAGCGGGAGCCGTCGGCCTCGTAGCGGATGTCGGCACGAGTCGTCTGGTCACCCTGCAGCGATTTCGGGTAGTCCTCGCCCGAGATGGGCTGGTTGATGATGACTTCCCAGCGGTTGGTGGACTTGCGCTTCATGTACAGCTTGATGTTGCGCATCTGCACCCGGGTGTTGGTGGCACCGTTGCCCACACCGTCGAACACCACCAGCCAGGGGATGACGGCGTTCCAGGTGGCGCTGCTCTTGAAGTGGGTGTTGGCCGGTCTCCAGTAGCTCGGGGTGTTGGTGCCACGGGGGATGTTGCCCATGATCACGTAGCCCGGACCCGAGGCCCAGCCGTTGCCCTTGTCCACACCGGCCAGTTCGCCCTCGTTGTACAGCTTCATGTCGTTGATGATTTCCTGCACCGAGTTCACGGTGCCGCCACGGTTCTGCTGGGCGACGGGGGCAGGAGCCGGCGCGGGCGCGGGGGTCGGCCGGGCGACGCTGGCCGAAGCCACCACCTTCACGGCCGGGGCCGTGAAGTTCACGATGTCGCCGGAGCGGCCCAGGACTTCCTCGGTGTAGACGATCGACTTGCCGACGTCAGCCGAGGTCGGGACGTATTCCGGACCCCAGCCCTTGTCCTCGCCGTTCACCTTCCAGATGGCGTTGGTCACGTAGCCGTTGGTGTAGGAACCCATCGTGCGAACCAGGCGCTGGCCAACCACCGCGTTGGCAGTGCCGATCGAGATGGTGGGCATCGTGCTGGCCGTCGGATAGCCAGGCTTGGCAGCCTGCGTCGGCTGCTGGGGGGCCGTTGCCGGGGCGCCGGCCGAGGCCACCACCCGCACGGCAGGGGCCGTGAATTCCTTGACGGTGCCGTCGCTGCCCCGAACTTCTTCGGTGTAGACGATCGACTTGCCGATGTCCTCGCGGCTCGGGGTGTATTCCGGACCCCAGCCCTTGTCCTGGCCGTTCACGCGCCAGATGGCGTTCATGATGTAGCCGTTCTGGTAGGCGCCCAGTTTGCGTTCCAGTGTCTGACCCACCACGGCATCGCGCGTGCCGGTGGTCAGCGAGGGTTGCGTGGTGACTTCCAGGCTGTTGGCGGCCACCACGGTCACCGGCGTGCTGTGGAAGGTGGCGCTCTTGCCGTTGGAGGGGTTGCGCACCACTTCCGAATAGCTCACCTTCTTGCCGGCATCGGCAGACACGGTGGAGTAGCTCATCTGGGTGGCGCCGCTGATCGGCTGGCCGTCACGCAGCCACTGGCGCGAGGCGGTCTGGCCGTTGCGATAGCTGCCGGCCACGGCGTTCAGGCGCTCGCCAGCCTTCACCTGGGCATTGCCCGAGATGCGCGGTGCCGTCACCTGGGCGGGCGAGGCGGCATCGACCACCGTCACTTCCGCACTGTAGAAGGTCTTGACCTCGCCGGTACGCGGGTTGTGCACGCGTTCGCCGTAGATGATCTTCTGGCCGACGTCCGCTTCCACCGGGGTGTAGCTGGCGGCATAGCCGTTGCTGATCTCGACGCCGTTGCGCAGGCGGAAGCCTTCGAAGGCCACGCCGTTCTGATAGGTACCCGAGACGCGGGTGACGGGCACGCCCACCATCAGCGGCTGGTTGGCCGGAGCAAAGCGCGGGGCCACCGTCATCGTGGGGGCCGTGGCCGGAGCAGGCTGCTCGGCGGCCGGGGCAGGACGGGGAGCGGTCACCACAGGCTTGGCGGCCTGGGCGCCGGCAGCGACCACCGTCACTTCGGCACTGTAGACGGTGATCACTTCACCGGTGCGCGGGTTGCGCACACGCTCGCCATACACCAGCACCTGGCCGATGTCAGCGGCCACCGGCGTATAGGCGGCCTGCTGGCCGTTCTCGACCGGCTTGCCGTTACGCAGACGGAAGCCCTCGAAGGCCTCGCCGCCATCATATTCGCCCGTCACGCGGGTCACGGGCTCGCCCACCCGGATCGTGCGACCGGCAGGGCCGAAGGCAGGGGCCTTGCGGGCGACGGGCGCCGTGGAGCTGACCACCGTCACCGGGGCGCTCTCGGCCCAGATTTCTTCGCGGGTGCGGGGGTTGACGACACGCTCGCGGTAGATCAGCTGCTTGCCGATATCGGCAGCCGTCGGGGTGTAGGCAGCCTGCTGGCCATTGGCGACTTCCTTGCCGCCGACGTAGAGGCGCTGGCCTTCCACGGGCTCACCGTTGCGATACTGACCCATCACGCGGGTGACGGGCTTGCCGACGCGGATCGTCTCACCGGCCGGGCCGAAGGACGGGGCCTTCAGGATGGCAGGCTGGGTGGCAGTGGCCTTGACGGCCTTGGCCACCTTGTCGGCGTGAAACTGAGGAACGTGGCCTTCGGCCGGCTGACCCACACCAGCAGCCGGTTCATTGGCCGCGTCGAAGAATGCGCCCGCCAGGCTTTCTTCCTGCTGGCTGCTCGATGTCGGAGCGCCGCTCTGCTGGCCCTCGCCGCCGCTGCCACCGCAGGCAGCCAGCAGGCCAGCGCTCAGGAACAGCGCGGCCAGCGTCCGCGGCTGGGAGGAGAGCATGCCGTTCAAGAGAGGTAAGTCTTCGGCGGGCGGGATCTGGAATTGCTTTTTCATGGTCTGACGTTCATCGTGTGGTTGGTGAACCCGGCAGGTACCTGGGCAACTGCCGTCGTTGTGCGCTTGCATGTGTGCGTCATGCGGGACGTACTCTACGAACGACAGTTTTGGTTGTTAAACAACACGGGACGGACGGTTGCTGCCATGGGACGGGCAGGCGAATGAAAAGAAAAGCCACCCTTTGGCGGCCTTTTTTCAATGACTTTGTGGGAAACGCCCGCTGGCAGCCGTGACCGGTTTCCTGGGAGAGCGATTCCGCGGCTGAGATGCCCCGGTGAGCCGTATCGTGGCCATCCCATGAATCCATGACGGGTGGGTATTGCCTTGCACGTCAGGCAGCGAGGTTGCTGCATGGCCGAAGCGGCCCGTGCGGCATGGGGCTCATGCGCATCCATGGCCGCTTCCGCGCAGGACAAACCCGTTTTGGCAAGTGAAAAATGGCGCGGCGGCACCTATCGCCTTACAATCGGAGGCTGTTCGTGTCCCGGAGCCATCCGGGGCAGGACACTGCCGGAAAGCCTCCCTGTGCATTTCTTCACGGGCGAGGGCATCGCTGCGTGGCAGCATCCGGCCTTTCGACACGGGGCGCATGCGCCCATCGTGTCCATGCCCGCGTCGTCATCCGGGCTTCGTCGCCGGCCGGTCCGCCCGGACCGCCGACCTCTCGAACCCCCTTCGCCCCTCGGGTCATCGTCATGCCAAAACCTGATGTCAAATCCCTGTGCAGGCTTCCCCTGGCCCTGATGCTCGGGCTGGCCCTTGTCGGCTGCAAGTCCACCGTAGCGCCCAGCGGCGACTGCAAGCCGGTGGCGGTCAACAAGGGTGCAGACGGTCTGTCGCTCATGGTTTCCGACAAGGTCGTCAAGAGCATGGGACCCGAGTATTTCGGCTTCAACCTCGAAAACAGCGAGTTCCAGCTCTCGCTCTGGGATGCCGAGCGGCAGCAGGTACGCCCCGAGGTCACGCGCTTCCTGAAGCAGCACTTCCCGGGGGCGGTCTATCGCTATCCTGGCGGCACCACCGCCAACTACCACCGCTGGAAGACCTCGGTGGGCAAGGTCGCCACGCGCAAGTCGGTCCGCATCAACGACTGGATCGAGCTGCCGCGCATCGAGTTCGGGGTCGATGAGTACCTCGATTTCGTGGGCGAGATCAATGGCCAGGTCTGGTACGTGCTCAACCTGAAAGGGGACATCGACAGGCTGGCCGACATCGACAAACTCTCCGGCGAGGCTGCCGACCTGGTCCGCCACATCGGCGAGCGCAAGGTGCCGGTCGTGCGCTGGGAGCTGGGCAACGAGCTGGACCGCTTCGAGGAGAAGTGGACCTCCGACCTGTACGTGAACCGCGCCCAGACCGTCATGGCGGCCGTGCGCAAGGTCGATCCCAAGGCGCGTTTCGTGGCCATGATGGCCGACTTCGACGCCCAGTCCGACCGGGGCATCAACGCCTCGCAGTACAACACGGCGCTGGCCAAGGGGCTCAAGGGCAGCGGCATCACCGAATTCGCCCAGCACCTCTACTATGACGGTGAGCCCGATGGCCCGCCGGTCACCAACCGCATCGACCACCTCTGCCAGTCCATCGCCGATGCCGAGAAGGGCGGTGTCCCGGCCAAGGATGTCGGCTTCTGGGTCACCGAGCACGCCCGCTGGCCCGAAGGGCAGGGCGAGGACTGGAACAGGAACTGGCGTCAGTCGGGTGATCTGGGGGCCAGCATCGGTCTGGCCGACCTGATCATCACCACCACACAGCTGCCGCAGGTCAAGGGTACCGATCTGCATGCCCTACACGGCAGCACCGGCCCGTGGCCCATGTTCCACCAGCCCGAGGGGGCCTCTGCCTACCATCCGTCGGTGCCGCTGCATGCCTATGCGCTGCTGCGCGAGACGCTGCTGCCCCAGGTGCTGGAAACGAAGACCAGCAGCGGCAACCCGTCCAGCTATGGCGGCGGCTATTCGGCCCGTGGCACGGTCATGACCAACCAGGATCGCAGCCGCTACAGCGTCTGGGCCATCAACCGCGACAAGGCTGCCACCGAGATCACCCTCAACATGCCGGCACTGGCCGGCAAGACGCTGAAGGCCAATCTGGCCAGCATCGGTGGCGGCGTCACCCAGATCAACAACTACGACCGTCAGGTCATCGACGGTCCCAAGCGGCAGAGCATCCAGCTCTCCTTCGACGCCCAGGGCGTGGCGCGCTACACCGTCGCGCCCAACTCGGTGTCGGGGCTCAGTTTCGCAGGAACGACACGCTGAGCGCTTCCTTGATCCTTCTCTCCGTCAGAACAGGCAACAGATCCCATGTCGGAACACGCCGATCACAACCCTTATAGTGCGCGGCGTATCGCTGCCGGCATGAAACACTTCCTGATGGGCAAGGCGCTGACCTCCGTGGCCGGTGTCGGTGCCCTGCTGCTCACTGTCCGGCACCTGCCGGTCGAGGAGTTCGCCGCCTACTCCGTGCTGCTGGGGTTGACCGAGGTGCTGCTCACCCTCACGTCGGTCGGTACCGGGCAGATCCTCACCCGTTTCGTGCCCGAGATCTTCAACCTGCGCTACGCCTGGGCGCTGCGCCGGCTCATCGGCTATTCCATGGGCCTGCGCCTGCTGCTGATCCTGCTCACGGTCATCGTGCTGATGATCTTCCCGCTGTGGCTGGCCGACTGGGTGAGCCTGGAGCGGTGGGTGGTGCCCCTGCAGCTCTACATGCTGGTCGTGCTGTTCCGCACCACCTCCAACTCCGAGTTCCAGATCCTGGAGGCGATGCTGGAGCAGAAGCGCGGTCAGACGGCCTTCGCCGCCGTCACCGTCGGCAAGTTCATCGGTGTGGTGGGCCTGGTCTGGGCGCAGCAGATGACGCTGACCAACCTGATCCTCGTCGAGATCTTCAACGAGGCCATCGGTGCCCTCGTCATGACCTGGGGCGTCTACAAGGCCAGCCGCAATCGTCCCGGCGACAATACTGACGTTCCGCTGCAGCGTGAATGGCTGAACAACAACATGCGCCGGATGATCGACTTCGGCATCAAGGGCTACACCCAGGGCCTCATCATCCTGCCCTATGGCGGCATGGTGAACCGTCTGGTGGCCGGCAACCAGTTCACCGCCATCCAGGTGGCGCTCTTCGGTTTTGCGCAGTCCATCTTCGACCAGCTGCAGCGCTACCTGCCGGCCCAGCTCTTCAACGGCATGATCCGTCCGGTGATGGCGGCGCGTTATTCGGCCAATGGCTCCTACCAGGAGGCCGAGACGGTCGCCAACGCGGCGCTCACCGTCAACCTGGTGCTGATCGGCCTGGCCGCCACCTTCTTTGCGGCGGGCGGTGGTGACCTGTACCTGTGGCTGTCCAAGGGCAAGTACGGTTCCGATGCCAACCTGCTCATCCTGATGATGTGCCTGGTGATGGCGCTGGAGTCCTGGCGGCATTCGCTGGAGAACCTCTCGCACACCGTCGAGCGCTACGGCTTCCTTGTCTTCAGCAACCTGTTCCTGGGGCTTTCGCTGCTGCTGGGCGTGGCCCTGGCCCCGCAATTCGGCATCGTGGCCCTGCCAGCCGCCAACTGCGTCGGCCTGGTGCTGGCCAACATCATGGTTGCCTACTGGCTGCGGCGCACGGGCTTCCCGTATCAGGTCAACCTGGAGCACATCCTGGCCTGCACGTTTGCCAGCTGCATCGGGCTCATCGCAGCCACCTTGCTCTATCACGTCTTCCCGCAATGGTGGTGGCGCGTGGTGCTGGCCTCGCTGGTCTACCTGGTGGTGCTGGGCCTGGTGCTGCGCCCGCGTCAGGAAGAAGTCCGCATCTTCCAGGCCGTCCTCAAGCGCAAGCGCGGCGGCGGCCAGCCCGAGACCACACCTCCGGCTGATGGTGGAGCCGCGCCGACGGTCTGAGTCTGCAGGCATCAACAAGCATCGGCCACCCCCTCACTGGTTGGGTGGCCGATGCACTCCGAAAGGCGCCCTTTAAAGGGCGCCTTCTTTTTTGGCATGATGATCCTGGGCATGACAATCGGGGAATGTCGATCAGGCATGACGACCGGGCATGAAAAAAGCGCCCAGGCTTCAGGAGCAAGGGCGCTTTGGGGATGATGTCCGGACCGGCTTCAAGGACCGAAGGCGATCCCTGACGAGGTACCGTCCGGCCTTCGCGGCCTCAGGCCGCAGGTTTTTCCGTGCTTTCCGTGCCTTCCGGGGCGGGTGGCCTGGCCTGGCCATCTTTCCACACGGGGTTCGGGTACTCAGCCACCGTGTAGTGGATGTCCTTGTTGTCGATGTGGTGCGGATAGAAGAAGGGCACACCGATCAGGAAGCCCGAGCTGCGGGCGGCCGTGCCTGCCAAATCCTGCAGGAAGCTCACGCCAGGGCGGCGGATGTTCTTGGCCACGATGTAGCCGATGAACAGCAGCAGCCACCAGGGGCTCACGAAGATCGCCAGCAGCAGGGACAGGGCAAACACCGCGGTGGGGCGCTGGTGCGAGATGAGCAGCGGCCAGTAGTGCCGGTTCATCCAGTGACGGCGGAACACCACGCCCGGATAGCACATGCTGCCGTCCAGCAGCATGCGGCCCAGCCGGTGCCACTGGAAGTAGTCCACCGTGTGGTGCGTGGCCATGACCGTGGCATAACCATAGATGCCATAGCCCGCCTTGCACAGCCGCAGGCCCAGTTCCTGGTCCTCGTTGACGCGCATTTCGGTCATGAAACCGCCGACCTTCTCGAAGGCCTCGCGGCGGATGAGCGAGATGCCGCCCAGTTCCACCCGATAGCCGTCGGCACGCACCTTGTAGCGGTCCGGGCCGTCGGTCAGGAACTTGCCGGTCGGTGAATAGAACTTCTCGGGCAGCTGCCCGGAGGTGACGTTGTGGTGCGGCAGGCCATCGGGGCCGAGCGCGACCTTCAGGAAATCGGGGCCGATTTCCATGTCACCGTCGATGAAGAAGAATGCGTCACCCTTGGCCACGGCAGTACCCGCGTTGCGGGCAATGGCGGCGTTGGTGTGGCCGGACAGATGGACGATGGTCACGTCCTTGCCCAAGCGTTCGCGGACACGCTCCGGCGTGCCGTCCGTGGACTTTGAATCGACGAAAACGACCTCGTAGCGATCCAGACCGGCAGCCTTGGTAGCCACCTGGACACTGGTCAGGCACCTGTCGATCGTTTCGATCTGATTGCGGGAGATGATGATGATGGAGAGCAGGGTCGTCTCCTGTACGAGTCTGGGGTTCGGGCAGGACACGGCAGCAAAATGTTGCATTTGTGCAACTCTGCTGCCCGATGTCTCTCACTCAAAGCATGTCGATGATACTACCGATACCCGAGACAATACGGTAAAACCATGCCTCATGTCTGTGTGAGGCCGGTTTTTCCCGATGAACGGTTGGCGTCAGGACAACGGGCGATGCGGCGAGTTAAAGTTTTTTTACCCGCATTTGCCGGTTGTGTGGCGCTTTTCGACGGAATGGACGGCTAGTATTCCAGCCGCATGGGGCATCCTGCCGTGCCCTGCCTGAGTACGGCGTGCAGCGCAACCCTGTGCTTTCCCGGTTTGCATGAAGAAAGCGGCCCGCACAGGGGCCGCCAGGGGAAAGCAGGGAGCTGTTCGAAGCCGGTTGCCGTTTTCAGGCGGCTGCCACGGCACGGGCCGGGGCCACCGTCACCGGTGCGTCGTCTTCCGGCGGGACAACCTGTTCCGGCGTCAGGCCCACCAGCTCGGTCAGCACGCGGCGACGGATGGGCGTGTGGATGTCATCCGGGAACTTGCGGCCGAAGAAGGCCGGTGACTTCTGCAGGAACTCGAAGTCGGCATCGGTCAGCCAGGCCGGGTTGGCCTCGATGAAGGTGACGATGCAGTGGTTCATCGGACCGGACTTGAAGCCCTTCTTCTTCACGCCCTGCATGATGATCGACGGGATCAGGAACTCGTCGGCAATGCACAGCTTGGGGAAGTGCGTCTGGATGTCCTTCTGCGCGAAGCGCTCCAGCATCCAGCCCACGACTTCACGCCGGGCACCGAACCAGGTCGAACCATAGAAGGGCGGGAAGTCCTTCGTGAACACATGGCCACCCAGCGTGGGGTTCACCAGCAGGCGCGTGACGAAGCGTGCCAGCCGGGCCACCGGACGGAGCTTGCCGTTGGCATCCAGGTTGCCGCCGGTGCGCAGCTGCACGCCGGCCAGGTCACGTCGTTCGGGCGTATTGTTGAAATACAGCACCATCATCCGGCGCAGCAGCCGGTGGCGGAAGCTCTCCTCGCCCGCAAAGCCGCGGTACGACACCGACATCAGCGCGTCGTCGTCGGCCAGCATGTCGATCCAGGCGAAATCCACGTCCGTCTTGCCCGAGGCCACATGCTCTTCCAGGGCCTTCACCGGCTTGATCGGCAGGCAGGTCGGGCTCAGGATCTGGAGATAGTCGAATTCCAGGTTCTCATAGGCATAGCGCATGGCATGGAAGATGCCTTCCGAGAAGCCCCAGATGGCCCAGCCAGTCCGCTTCGGCTCGGGCACGAAGCGCACGTTGGGCTCGTTCACCGAGAAATCGGGCGTCTGGCTGAAGTCGTGGTGCACCACCACCGTGTGGGGGGCAAGCGCGCGCGCCAGCTGGGCCACCGACTCGGGGCTGTGGATGGCCGACATCACGACAAAAACGATCTTGGGTTTCATGGCTGCTGCAAGAACTGCTCAATGAGGTTCATCGGGATTGCCGCCCGGATCCGGCTGCCGGTTCAGCCGTCCTGTCCGGTCATCATGCTCGCGTCGTCGGGGGGTAGCCCGACTTCCGGCCTATGCTACCGGCCGGCAGGACGGGGCGCCGAAATCGTTCCCGGATGTAACGGTCCTGAAACAGAATTTGCGATTGATCATGACTGGGCGTCGCGGATTGTCAGGGAAAAATGCCTTCAATGCGTTGATTTTGTTGGCGTTCATCCCAAAAATCCACAAAACGTGCGGCAAGAACGTTACGTTGTCATATTGCAACGCTTGAGACGCCGCCCGGAGGGCCGCTCTGACGGACGGGCCACCGCTGGCGCCGGAACGGCGCTTCCTGTGGGACGGGCGCACACTACCGCACTGCGCAACCCGGGAGGCCCCTATAGAATGGCTGCCTCATGAAAACGACACCCCCCCGCCTTCTTTCCCTGAACTCCTACCACTATCGCCGTGGTGGGTCCGACGTCGTCTACCTGGAACATGACGCGCTCTTCCAGGAACTCGGCTGGGAAACGGCCGTCATGTCCATGCACCACCCGAAGAACATGCCCTCGCGTTGGAGCGAGTACTTCGTGGAGGAGCTGGAGTTCGGCAACGCGCACGGTATCAAGGACAAGCTCGTCAAGGCGTCCAAGGCCATCTATTCCTTCGAGGCGCAGGACAAGCTGCGCAAGCTGCTCAAGGTCTTCCCGGCCGACGTGGCGCACCTGCACTGTATCTACCACCACCTCTCGCCTTCGGTGCTGCCCGTGCTGCACGAGGCCGGCATCCCGTCGGTGCTCACCGCACACGACCTGAAGATCGCCTGCCCGGCCTACAAGATGCTCAACAGCACCGGGGTCTGCGAGCGCTGCAAGGATGGTTCGGTCATCAACGTGCTGCGCCACCGCTGCGTGCGCAACTCGCTCGGCGCCAGCGCCATCGTCATGCTGGAATCGGGCCTGAGCCGCACCATGAACACCTGGCAGAAGTACCTGGGGCGTGTGGTCGCCCCCTCGCACTTCTACCGCAACAAGCTCATCGAATGGGGCTGGCCCGAGTGGCAGGTCACCTACGTCCCCAACTACGTCGACGTCAACGCCTTCACCCCCTCCTACGAGCCGGGTGACTACGTGCTGTTTGCCGGTCGCCTGGCCCCCGAAAAGGGCGTGGCCACCCTGGCCAGGGCGGCTGCCCAGGCAGGCGTCAAGCTGCGCGTGGCCGGCACAGGCCCCCTGGAAGAAGAACTCAAGGCCATGCCGGGCGCAGACCGGATCGAATGGCTGGGCTTCTGTTCGGGAGATGCCCTCTGGAACCAGATCAAGGGCGCGCGGGCGCTGGTGCTGCCCAGCGAGTGGTACGAGAACGCCCCCATGAGCGTGCTCGAGGCCTTTGCCAGCGGCAAGCCCGTCGTCGGTGCCGACATCGGCGGCATCCCCGAGATGATCACCCCCGAGATCGGCTGGGTCTTTCCCAGCGGCGATGTCGACGCCTTGGCCGGCGTGCTGGCCGACGTCTTTGCCCGTTCCGATGCCGACATCGCCGAAATGGGACGTAAGGCCCGCGTTCATTGCGCCACCCATTTCAACCGCACGCGGTATATTGAAGGCATCGAAACCGTCTATCGAGAGCTGGGAGTCAAGTTTTGAGCAACGTGCCCAACACTGCGGCCGCGTCTTCGGCCGTGTCCGCCCATTCCGCGCCTGCGCTTCGCATCCTCGGCATCCGTGGCGTGCCGGCAGCGCATGGCGGGTTCGAGACCTTTGCCGAATACCTGGCGCTCTATCTGGTGAAGAAGGGCTGGAAGGTCACCGTCTACTGCCAGATCGACGGGACCGGCCCCATCACCGAAGACACCTGGGAAGGTGTCCACCGCATCAACATCCCCGTTGACCGTGCTGGCCCGGCCGGCACCATCCAGTTCGACTGGATCGCCACCCGTCACGCCCAGAAGGCCGGTGAACCCTGCCTCACGCTCGGCTACAACACCGCCATCTTCTGCACGCTGCTGCGCATGGCACGCCTGCCCAACGTCATCAACATGGACGGCATCGAGTGGCAGCGCGCCAAGTGGGGCGCGGGTCCCAAGGCCTGGTTCTATCTGAACGAATGGGCGGGCGCCTGGCTGGGCAACCACCTCGTGGCCGATCACCCCGAGATCAAGGTCCACCTGTCCCGGCGTACCAGCCCCGAGCGCATCACCGTCATTCCCTATGGCGCCGAGGACATCCGCTCGGCAGACACCGCCCCGGTGACGGCCCTGGGCCTGGAGCCCGGCCGCTACCTCAGCGTCATCGCCCGAGCCGAGCCCGAGAACTCGCTGCTGGAAATCGTCGAGGGCTTCTCGCGCAAGCCGCGCGGCATGAAGCTGGCCGTGCTGGGCAAGTATGAAGACGGCAATGCCTATCATCAGGCCGTCAAGGCGGCTGCCGGCAACGAAGTGATGTTCCTGGGCGCCATCTACGACAAGAAGGTGGTTCAGGCGCTGCGCTTCCATTCCGCGGCCTACGTGCACGGTCACCAGGTGGGCGGCACCAACCCGTCGCTGGTCGAGGCCCTGGGCGCCGGCAATGCCGTCATCGCCCACGACAACCGCTTCAACCGCTGGGTGGCCGGCCCCGGTGCCGCCTTCTTCGACGGCGCAGCCGGCTTTGCCACGCAGCTCGACGCCATCCTGGCCGATCCCACCCGTCTCGACAGCATGCGCAAGGCCTCGCGTGAGCGCTTCCTGGCCGAGTTCCAGTGGGAGAAGATCCTCTCGGAATACGAGACCCTGCTTCTGAAGTATCAGAAGTGACAGGGCAGGGCGGTGGGCCGTTCCAGGGCATCCGGGCCATCACGCTGGACCTGGACGATACGCTGTGGCCGGTACTGCCCGTACTGGCCCAGGCCGAGCGCGAGCTGGTCGAGTGGCTCGCGCCCCGCGCGCCCCTGACAGCGCAGACGCTGGCTGCAGGTCGCAGCGTCCTGGCCCTCAAGTCCCAATACCCCGAGCATGCCCATGACATGAGCTGGCTGCGACGCCGGCTCCTGCATGACCTGCTGACCGAACTCCACGAAGACCCGGCGCTTGCCGACCCTGCCTTTGCCGTCTTTCTGGAAGCACGGCAGCGGGTGACCCCCTGGCCCGAAGTGGAAGGCATCCTG
>ERZ772935.679-NODE-679-length-13460-cov-4.221858_pt1 | contig 13460 bp, 8 predicted proteins | sample MGYA00511683_ERZ772935 | MGnify/ENA primary metagenome ERZ772935 (study PRJEB29015, sample SAMEA2738086) | human oral metagenome | biome: human oral; feature: human-associated habitat; material: saliva | place: China | collected 2228 ...
AACTCCATCGGGCAGGACCGGCGCTTCATGGCGCGCTACATGCCCGAGCTGGAGAGCTGGTTCCATTACCGCAACCTGGATGTGAGCACGCTGAAGGAACTGGCACGGCGCTGGGCGCCCGAGGTCTATCGCAGCTTCAAGAAGCGAGGCGCCCACACGGCGCTGGCTGACATTCAGGAATCCATCGACGAACTGCGGCACTACCGTCAGCACTTCATCGGACCGGCCGGGCAGCCGAAGGGCTGATCCCGAGTCCGGGATCAGCCGGGGCCCTGGCGGATGTGCTCAGGGTCTGGCGGGCGTCTCGACAGGCACCCGCCGGTACAGCCCCAGCAGGTGCGGCGTCTTGCCGAAGGGCCGCTGACGCTGCCACAGCGACTGCCAGGGCTGGGCCAGGATCTCGGCGGGTGTGGCGCCATCCAGGCTGGGGTTCTTGGCGCGGCCCAGCAGGTCGGGCAGGTTGATGGGCGTGCCCGGCGTGTCGTCGGCCACCAGCAGCCAAGGGCAGACAGGCTTGGAAGGTGCGTCATCCTGCTGCCGCAGATCCGGCAGCCGCACGAAGCGGGCGCCGGCGTAGTAGGCAAACAGGGCCAGTTCCCCGGCATCCGCTCCGGCATGCAGCACGCAGCCCGGCTGGCTGGCAAACAGTGCCCGCGTGGGAATCACCAGTTCCTGGTAGCTCTTTCGCCAGTTGCCGGCAGGCAGCCACAGGGTCATCAGGAGCAGCCAGGTCAGCACCATGCCCCCTGACGACAGGGCCATGGGGCGCCAGAAGGGGCGCGGCCGGCGCGACACGCGCCACACCACCAGCAGCACCCAGGCTCCTGTGGCCAGCAGCCCGATGATCAGCTCGATGACCGAAACGTGGGCAACGAAGCCCGGCAGCGCGGCTTCGGCCCGGGCGGCCATGCGGGGCGGCCAGCCCGACATGAAGGCAACCCAGTAGGCCCAGACGGCCAGGCTGGCCACCGAGAAGATCATGACGGCGAACCAGTCCACCACGCTGACCAGGTTGCGGCGGATCATGGGCAGCGTCATGCCCGTCAACACGGCCATCGGCAACACCATCGGGGTGAGCGTGGCTTGGTGGTCAGCCGTCTGCGGGTTGCACAGCGAGGCCAGCAACATCAGCAGCAGCGGGAAGAGGGGCGCGGCAATGGGCGCCTCACGGCAGCCGGCCCGCCAGCGCCACATGCCCCATAGCACGAAGGGCCACAGCGGCCACAGGAACCACGGCAGCGTGCCGCCCAGCTGGGAAAGCGCTTCACCACTCGGTGCGCCGAACATGCCGGCATTCCAGGACAGCCAGCCGTGGAAGAACTCCGCCACCTTCTGGCTGGCGGCCGGATCCACCGGCAGGTTGCTGTCACCCTCCATCAGGGGCAGGGCCTGCACCACGGCGTCCGAGTGGCTGAAATAGGCCAGCAGCGCCGGCCAGACAATGCTGCCCAGCACGGCCACCGGCAGCATCGTCAGCAGGATCCAGCCCGCCACCAGCCGGAAGGGCACCACCAGCCACAGGAGCAGCAGCGTGGCCAGCAGCATGACGACGGCCAGCGGAATGCCGTAGGTGAGCAGGCTGGCAGCAATGGCCAGACCCACCAGCAGCCCGCCGCGGCGGGGACGATCGATGGCGACCGACAGGCCGAACAGATGCAGCGCCACACACAGGACCTGGGAGGCGTTGGCTGTGGTCTCGTGGATGGGAGCGATGAGCCCGAAGCAGGCCAGCACGGCCAGCAAGGCCGCATCGGCCACGGCATGGCCGAAGTCCTGCGGACTGGCACCGGCGCCGAACGGGTCCTGCGGCTGGATCTCGGGCCTCACGGCCAGGTTGCGCGCCGCATACCAGAGCAGCGTCATGGCCAAAGCGATGCCCGCAGCCGCCGTCAGTCGCATGGCCAGATCCGGGGCAATGCGCCAGCCGTCGGCCGCATGGCCGAAGAAGCTGGCCAGCAGCGTGTTGAAGAGCCGTGCGGCGTGCATGCCCAGTGCGCCCACCCAGAAGGGTAGCGGGCCACCCTCGTCGGGCACAAGCTGGCCCTGCACGTTGGGCAGCAGCCAATCGATGCTGTTGCCGGTGGCCATGGTGTGGGCGATGCCGAAGCCGATGGCGTCGTCGGTCCGCCAGGGGTCGCGTCCGAACAGGCCGGCCAGGACATAGACCGCGCAGAACAGCAGCGGAATCCAGCGCGGCAGGCGCGCGGCGTCTGCCGAGGTGACCAGATAGGGTCTGACGCGCGACCCGGAACTAGAGCTTGTCATCGTCGGATCCTGTGAGGCCGATCAGTCATCGTTTGGGCTCATTGTCCGCCAGGGGCGCATCGGACGCACGAGAGACCATGGAAAAAGAAAGCCCCGGCAGTTGCCAGGGCTTTTCTGGGGCCACGGCGAACCGCGGCCAGGGGCCGTAGAACGGATCAGGCCTTGGCGGCAGTAGCGCCGGTGCGGGCGAACTTCTGACGGAACTTCTCGACGCGGCCGGTCTCGATGATGCGCTGCTGGGCGCCCGTGTAGAACGGGTGGGACTCGGAGGTCACGTCCAGCTTCATCAGCGGATATTCCTTGCCGTCGTCCATCTTGATGGTTTCGCGCGTGTGCACCGTGGAACGCGTGATGAACTTGAAACCGTTGGCCATGTCCTGGAACACGACTTCGCGGTACTCGGGGTGGATGCCTTCTTTCATAGGGGAATCGGTTGGGTGTTCAGCGCCGAAGCAGGTGGTGAAAACGCACGCAACGGTACGACAAGTAAACGTCCATTATAACGGTTTGGCATGCCCGTGCAACGATTCGCCCCCGCTGGTCGGGCTTGGGCTGCCGGCCGTCGGGGACTTCGGGCAGCGCTGACCGACGGACGGCGGCCCATGAAGAAACGGGGACGGGCGGATCGAAATCCATCCCGTCCCCGTCCGGGGCCGCCCATGGCAGGGCGGCCGGTGGAGCGAAGCCTGGCTCAGGCGCTGGCGGCCTGGCTGGCCGATCCCTCGTCGCTGGCTGCCTCGCTGCCGGACTGGCCGGACGTCTTGCGAGGCTTCTTCTCCAGGTGCTTGGCCTTGGAGGCCGACAGCAGGGCGCAGACCACGGCAGCCATGTAGGGCACGGCCTGAAGCACCAGCACCACCATCCACATGGCCGATTCCAGGTGGTTGGGCAGCCGGGTCATCGAGATGCCCAGCGCTGCCACCAGCAGGCCGATCAGCAGCAGGGCTTCCTCGCGCACGCCACCCCAGGCCATGCCTGCGGGTTTCTTGGGCTTGGCGGGCTTGGCCGGCTTGGGTGCCGGGGCAGGGCTCGTGGTCACGGTGTCCACGGCAGCACCGACTGCGGCGGCATCGGCTGCCGGCGTGGCCGACGCAGCCGAGGCCGACTCGACATCGGCGGCCTGCGTGCCGGCGCCACCGCCTTTCTCGGTCACCTCGAAGACGGCCGTCTTGTTCCACAGGCCCGAGAACACGCCCTGGGCGATGCCGTGCGACAGGGCCATGCCGGCCAGTGCGGCGCCCCAGACATCCTTCTGCTCGCAGCGCACGCGGCGCATGTACATCAGCGGTCCCATCAGCGCCTTGAAGAAGAAGAAGGCGATCAGCGGGATCATGAACAGCAGGATGGGCAGGCTGAACAGGTGGGGCGCGGCAATGATGCCGATGCTCCACGCGATGGCTGCCAGCGCGAACAGCAGGTGCAGGGCGTCACCGATCCATGAGAACCAGCCCGTGATGAAGTGGTAGCGCTGTGCCGCCGTCAGGTTGCTGCGGCCGAACAGGGTCTTCGCGTGCGCCTTCATGATCTGGATGGCGCCCTGTGCCCAGCGCTTGCGCTGCTTCTTGAAGGCGAAGAAGGTGTCGGGCGTGAGGCCGCGACCCATCACCACGTCCACATAGCGCAGCGTGTAGCCCTGATTCATCAGGCGCAGGGCCAGCTCGGCGTCCTCGCAGATGGTCCATTCCGACCACTTGCCCTCCAGCAGCGGCTGGGCGCGCACCAGCGTCATGGTGCCGTGCTGGATGATGGCGTTGCGCTCGTTGCGGTGGTGCATGCCGATGCGGAAGAAGCCGTCGTACTCGTAGTTCATCATCCGCCGGAAGGTGTGGCGGCTCCAGCCCCGGTGGGCCTGCGGAGACTGCACCACGGCGGTGTCCGGATCATCGAAGTAGCTCACCACATCCTTTAGCCAGCGACGCACCACCACGTAGTCGGCATCCACCACGCCGATGATCTCGGCATCGGGCGCCGTCTGCGTCAGCCCGTAGTTGAGCGCGCCAGCCTTGAAGCCGGGCCACTTGGGCAGGTGGAAGAACTTGAAGTTCTCGGGCAGCGTGGCCATGAATTCCTCGACCGGCTTCCAGAGCTTCTCGTCCTTCGTGTTGTTGTCGATGACCAGCACCTCGAAGTTGGTGTAGTCCAGCGCAGCCAGGCTCTTGATGGTGGCGATCACCATGTCGGGCTGCTCGTTGCAGCAGGCCAGGTGCAGCGACACCTTGGGTTCACGCGCACCGGGGGCCAGCGGACGTGGGCGGTAGACGTGACGCAGGTTGCCCGGCCAGAACATCTCGACGAACTCGAAGAAGTTCGTGAGCAGGATGGTGGACATGGCCAGCAGCGACGGCACCAGGATCACCAGGAAGGTCCAGTCGATCGGGCGCATGTAGTAGTCGAAGGGCAGGGCCACCAGCCAGGCAAACAGCGAGATGACGGCCTGCAGCACCAGGCCGAAGGCGATGCGGCTGGGCAGTTGCAGGTTGGAGAAGCTGAACATGAACCAGAACAGCGCCACCACGCCGATGGCCGACGCCAGGGCGGCCTTGGTTTCCCAGTTGGGATCACGCTCGATGGGGCCGGTCAGGCTGTACTTGGGCTGGCGGTAGGCGTCCAGGTAGCCCCAGTACGGGCCGGCCCGGCCTTCCAGCTCGATCTTCCAGGGCTGGTCGATGCCCTCCATCAGGAAGTAGTCGATGTTCTCGGCGGCAGCGCGCACCAGGAAGCCCCGGATGAACTCGGCCTGGCTGGCGGGCGAGGCACGGGAGGAGTCGCGGCGGTCGCCCTGACTGGGCCAGCCCACCTCTCCGATCACGATCTTCTTGTCGGGGAAGCGGCGCTGCACCTCGTGCAGTCGGCCGAAGGTGTACTCCAGCGCCTGCTGGACCGGCAGGCCTTCCCAGTAGGGCAGCAGGTGGACCGTGATGAAGTCGGCGTTGGCGGCCAGCTCGGGGTAGCGCAGCCAGATGTGCCAGGGCTCGGCCGTGGAGACCGGCTTGCGCACCCGGCGCTTGACCTCGCGCATGTTCTGGATGAGCTCGGCCGGGGTGCGGCCGGCGTGCAGCACCTGTTCGTTACCGACGATGACCCGTTCGATGGAGCTGGTGTCATGCACCGCCTTCTCGATGGCGTCGAATTCCTTCTGGTTGCGCTCCTCATCCTTGCTGACCCAGACACCGGCCGTCAGGTGCAGGCCGGCCTTCTCGGCCAGGGCAGGAATGTTGGGCTGATCGACGCTGCTGTAGGTCCGCACCCGCGTCGTGTAGTCGGACAGGATCTTGAAGTCCTTCTCGATCGAGGACTCATCGGCGTTGCGGCCATCCAGCGGGTTGTCCCAGCGCTGGGCGGAGTTGTAGGCCAGGCCGCTGATCTTGCCGTAGAAGGCCGGCGCGTCCACCAGCGGGTTGATCTTGTCCCAGGTCACGAAGTTCAGCACGGCCAGCGACAGGGCGAGGAACGCCGCGCCCACCACGCGGCCGAAGGTGACCGGATGGTGGTTGCGGAAATGCTCGCCCAGCGGGTTGTCGGGAATGGGGTGGCTGGGGGGGGCCTGGGTGGACGAAGGGGAGTCCGGTCCGGACATAGGGGATGCTTCCTGTCGGGATTGACGAACGAGATGCGATGCGTCGACGCGGCGCGCCCCGGACATGCCGGAGGCGGGCGTGCGCCGGGCATTGTGCCCGATCCCGCAATGATGAACCTTCACGGGACCAGGCAGGCCGGTCAAAGTCTGCCGTACGTGCGGAATGTCATGAATGACATGCAGAACGTCCGACACGACCTTTGCGCGGACAACCCGAGATTCTATGCGTTGTCGGCTCTGGCAGAATTACGAGGCTGTCACGTCACTTTGCAGCCTGATACACATGGCGCTGCCGGCGTATTTTCTGGCCGCCTGATTCCTCGGCGGGACCGGTATCATCCTCTTCTGTGCCCGCCCGGCCGTCCTGCCGTTCCGGCATCCCTGAGTACGCTGGGTGCTCCTTCCCATCGATCGTCACAGACCATTCCCATGTTCGATTTCCTGTCCCGCAACCGTTCCCGCTGGATGACCCTGCTGAGCGTGCTGGCGGCCCTGCTGGTGCTGGCCTGGTGGCGCGCCCAGGGCACGCCGCAGCCGATGGTCGATGCGGCCGACGACAAGCTGCAGTGCGTCTCCTATGCGCCGTTCCGCAAGCCCGGCGAGACCCCGCTGGATCCCGGCGCCATGGTCTCGGAAGCGCGGCTGCGTGAAGACCTGTCCATCCTGGCCGCCCGTTCGCAGTGCGTGCGCACCTATTCGGTCATCCAGGGGCTGGACAAGGTGCCCGAGGTGGCCAAGTCGCTGGGCATGAAGGTGCTGCTGGGCGTCTGGATCGGTCGTGAGCGCGACAAGAACGACATCGAGATCCAGCGTGCCATCCAGCTGGCGCGTGAGTACCCCGACACCATCCGCGGCATCGTGGTGGGCAACGAGGTGCTGCTGCGCCGCGAACAGTCGGCCCAGCAGATGGGTGCGTACATCGATCAGGTGCGTAGTGCCGTCGATGTACCCGTGACCTACGCCGATGTCTGGGAGTTCTGGAGCGAGAACGCCGAGCTGGCCCGGCACGTCTCGTTCGTCACCGTCCACATCCTGCCGTACTGGGAAGATCATCCGGTGGGCATCCACGCCGCCATCGACCACATCACCGGCACGGCCGAGCGCATGCGCCAGATGTTCAATGGCAAGGACGTGCTGATCGGCGAGACCGGCTGGCCCAGCGAAGGCCGCCAGCGGGATGCTGCCGTGGCCAGCCGTGTCAACCAGGCGCGCTTCATGCGCGAGTTCAGCCAGGCTGCGGCTGACCACCACCTGAACTACAACTTCATCGAGGGCTTCGACCAGCCCTGGAAGCGGGGTCAGGAAGGCGCCATGGGCGGCAACTGGGGGGTCTTCGACAGTGAGGGCCAGGCCAAGTTCCCCGCTACCGGCCCGGTCGCGGAAGATCCGTACTGGTATCTGGGCTGGCTGGGGGCCGTCATCGGCCTGGCAGCCGCCCTGGGGCTGTCCCGCCGCTGGCAGCTGACGGAACGACTGCCGCAGGTGCAGGTGCTGGCCCTGGGGGCAGCAACCGGAGGCCTTGTGGTGGCTCAGCTGCGCTACGGCATGGTCTGGAACCGCAATCCGCTGGAATGGGGTGCCACCGTGTTGCTGGGGGCGGCATCGCTGCTGCTGGTGTTCCGTCTGGCGCAGCTGCTGGCCCTGGGTCGTTCCGACCGGCCGGCCGGTCAGGGGGCCTCGTCGCTGGTGGGCCTGACCGTGCCGTCGTTCAACACACTGTGGCGGCGTCGGCGCGCGCACTTCGACGCGCTGGACTGGCTGGGCGTGTGCCGCAGCTTCCTGCTGTTCGCGGCCGCCATCATGACCCTGCTGCTGGTCTTCGATGCCCGCTACCGGGGCTTCCCGACGGTGCTGTACATGCTGCCGCTGCTGGGGCTGGCCATGGCGCGGCTGGCCGGCCTGCGGCTGGCGGGGGCCGTGGAAGAGCGCGTGCTGGCCGCTGTCTGCGTGCTGGGCAGCATCGCCTTCGTGCTCATCGAGGGCTTTGCCAATGGCCAGTCGCTGACGTTTGGCGCCACGGTGGTGGCGCTGGCTGCGGTGGCTACCGATGGCCGCTTCTGGATGCCGGCGCAGGACGAGCACTGAGAAAGTGGTGGAGCCGGGCGCTGCCCGGACATGAAAAAGGGCCTCATGAGAGGCCCTTTTTTTGCGCCTTCCGATGACCGGAAGTGGAAGTGCTGTCGGGGTGAGGCCTATCAGGCGGGCTGCGCCAGACGGCGCGCCTTCACGTCCAGACGCGCCAGCAGCATGGCGGCCACCAGTGCAGCCACGGCAGCCGGCTCATACGAATAGAGGATGAGCCCGGCCACGGCGAGGGCCAGCGACAGCCGCGCCATCAGCAGGCTCTGGCGCCAGCAGGCCAGCAGCGACAGCACCAGGGCCACCCAGCCCAGGTCCTGCCGGAAGAACGAGAGCACCAGCGCGGTGCGCACACCGCACCAGCCTTCCCATCGGTGCATGTCGCAGTGCAGGGCCAGGTCGGTGGATTCCACCACCAGGTAGCGCAGCAGCAGGGCCACCACCAGGGCGATGGCGGGATAGGTCAGGTCCTTCAGGCGGATGTGCATGGGGCTCATTTCTTCATCATTTCGAAGAACTCGGTGTTGTTCTTCGTGGCCTTCATTTTATCCAGCAGGAACTCCATGGCCTGCAGTTCGTCCATGTCGTGCAGCAGGCGACGCAGGATCCAGACCTTCTGCAGGATCTCGGGCTTGATCAGCAGTTCCTCGCGGCGGGTGCCGGAACGGTTGATGTCCATCGCCGGGAAGATGCGCTTTTCCATCATCCGCCGGTTCAGGTGGATCTCCATGTTGCCGGTGCCCTTGAACTCCTCGTAGATCACCTCGTCCATGCGGCTGCCGGTGTCGATCAGCGCCGTGGCCAGGATGGTGAGCGAGCCGCCTTCCTCGATGTTGCGGGCCGCACCGAAGAAGCGCTTGGGCCGTTGCAGGGCGTTGGCGTCCACACCGCCGGTCAGCACCTTGCCGGAGGAGGGCACCACGGTGTTGTAGGCACGGGCCAGGCGGGTGATGGAGTCCAGCAGGATCACCACGTCCTTCTTGTGCTCGACCAGGCGCTTGGCCTTCTCGATGACCATCTCGGCCACCTGCACGTGACGGGTGGCGGGCTCGTCGAAGGTGGAGGAGACCACTTCGCCGCGGATCGAGCGCTGCATCTCCGTCACTTCCTCGGGGCGCTCGTCGATCAGCAGCACGATGACGACGGCATCGGGGTGGTTGGTGGTGATGGCATGCGCGATGTGCTGCATCATCACCGTCTTGCCGCTCTTGGGCGGTGCCACGATCAGGCCGCGCTGGCCCTTGCCGATGGGGGCGATGATGTCGATGATCCGGCCGGTGACGTTCTCGTCGGTCAGCAGGTCGGGACGCTCCAGACGCAGCACCTCGTCCGGGTGCAGCGGCGTCAGGTTCTCGAAGAGGATCTTGTGCTTGGAGTGCTCGGGGGGCGCGCCGTTGATGCGGTCCACCTTCACCAGCGCGAAGTAGCGCTCGCCATCCTTCGGCGTGCGCACCTCACCCTCGATCGAGTCGCCGGTGTGCAGATTGAAGCGGCGGATCTGTGAGGGCGAGATGTAGATGTCGTCCGGGCTGGCCAGGTAGGAAGTCTCGGGGGTGCGCAGGAAGCCGAAGCCGTCGGGCAGGACCTCCAGCACGCCGTCCCCGAAGATCTGGTCGCCGTTGCGCGCCTTGCGCTTGAGGATGGCGAACATCAGCTCCTGCTTGCGCAGGCGGTTGGCAGCTTCGATCTCCAGGCTTTGCGCTATTTCGATCAGGCGCGAAATATGCAGGGCCTTCAGCTCGGACAGGTACATAGGTTGGAACGGATGAGGGTTGGTCGGAATCGGCCCCGCCGGAAACGATGCCGGCATGGCAAGACTTCGGAGGATGGAATGGGGGTGTGGCCGCGCGCCGGGCGGACCTGACAGAGCAGGAGCGCCTGTGGGCGACGGTGACAAGAGCGGAGGCCGACCGGGAAACGCAGGCTCGGTGGCCGGGAGATTGCCTGCTGGGCGCGATGGCTGGAAAGCCGACGGGCAGAGCCGGGATGTTCCGGAGAGGTCCGGAAAACCGTGCCGGCACCTTTGTGCGCCGTTCCTGCCGGGCTTCTGGCTCGGCGGTCGGTTCTTCCGGAGGATCCGGGCAGGCAGCGCGTGCACGCGGTGCAGAGCGCTGCGGCAGATGGCCCGTTGCGCATCGGACCCGCAGCCGGCAGATGCAGTGCCGGTCTGTCAGGGGCGAGTGCCCGATCAGGTTCGGGTTCGCACTGTACTACGAATGACCTGCATGTGCAAAAAAATCACACAAACCGGCCGCAGATTTCGCCACGCCGGTCACATGGCGCGACGAGGGGAGCAACGAGACGGCCGGCTGAAGGTCGGGCGAGCGGGATGCTCCGTGCGAAGGGGCTGTGCCAAGGCAGTGCAACTGCAGGAACGGCCGGCCGGGCCGGCGCTGCGTGCAGGCACCGCGCTGTCGGCACCCGGGATCAGAGGTTGCTGTCGAGGAAGGCGGTGAGCTGGCCCTTGGAGACGGCGCCCACCTTGGTGCCCACCAGCGTGCCGTTCTTGAACAGCATCAGCGTGGGAATGCCACGGATGCCGTACTTGGCGGCAATGGCCTGGCTCTCGTCGACGTTGACCTTGGCCACGGCCATCCGGTCGGAGTAGTCGTGCGAGACCTCGTCGAGGATCGGGGCGATGAGCTTGCAGGGGCCGCACCATTCGGCCCAGAAATCGACCAGCACCGGCACGTCGGACTTCAGCACATCGGTGTCGAAGGAATCGGCGGAAACGTTTTTGATACCCATGGGTTTTCTGGAACTCTCCTGTTCGGACGCTAAAAATAACACGGCTGGCCACCGGGAGGCGCAGGGCACGCAAGCCTGGATGCCGCCGGAGGGCGGGGGCGGGGGCGCGAATGCCGTTGCCCCGTACCGTGCCAAAGCCCGTATTCAGGCCTCTTTCCGTCAGATCGGGGTGGATGGCAGGGAATCAATGCCATCCGTCGGTCCGACGGCCGCATGCATCGTCTCGGGAATGACACATATGTCGATACGACATGATGCCTTGCCGGAACGGCTGTCTTCGAGGCCCGGGGCGGGCGTGCCGGAGGCCCATGCAGGGGAGGGCGGCGGCAGATTCCGGGGCGGATGCGTGCGGGCATGCCCGAACTTGTCGTTGCGGCGCCTTGATATACAATCGCCAGCGGACGGGCCTCCTCGCATTGTGGCTCGGGAACCTGGTCAGGTCCGGAAGGAAGCAGCCATAACCGAATCCCGCAAGTGCCGAGGGTTCGGCTCGTCCCCCTCATATCTCGCCGGTACAGGGTGCTACAGGCCCTGCGGCGCCTCCCGTCTTCCAGTCTTTCCGCCCGGTGCGCCCCCGTGGCTCCGGCAAGGAACCCGGTGCAGTCACTTTCTCCCTCCGGCAGCCATCAGGTGCTGGCCCGCAAATGGCGCCCGCGCGACTTCGATTCCCTGGTCGGACAGGACACGGTCGTGCGCGCGCTGCGCCACGCACTCGACAACCAGCGGCTTCACCACGCTTACCTGCTTACGGGCACCCGGGGCGTGGGCAAGACCACCATCGCCCGCATCCTGGCCAAGGCCCTGAACTGCGAAAAGGGCGTGAGTTCGCATCCCTGCGGTGAGTGCTCGGCCTGCCGGGGCGTGGACGAGGGGCGCTTTCCCGACTATCTGGAGATGGACGCGGCCTCCAACCGAAAGGTCGAGGAAATGGCGGTGGTGCTGGAAAACGCTGCCTACCTGCCCACGGTGGGCCGCTACAAGGTCTTCGTCATCGACGAGGTCCACATGCTCTCCACCCACGCCTTCAACGCCATGCTGAAGACGCTGGAAGAGCCGCCGCCCCACGTCATCTTCGTGCTGGCCACCACTGATCCGCAGAAGGTGCCGGTCACCGTGCTGTCGCGCTGCATGCAGTTCGGTCTGCGCAACGTCAGCCCGGCCACCGTGGCCGGACACCTGGCCAACGTCCTGCAGGCCGAAGACATTCCCTATGAAGAACGGGGCCTTGAGCTGATCGGCAAGGCCGCCGGGGGCAGCATGCGCGACGGTCTGTCGCTGCTCGACCAGGCCATCGCGCTGGGTGCGGGGCAGGTGAAGCAGGCCACGGTGCAGGAGATGCTCGGCACGGTCGATGAAGACCTGGCGCCCGAACTGCTGGCGCTGCTGGCCGCCGGCGATGCCGCTGCCGTGGTGCAGCAGGCCGACAGCCTGGCGGCCCGCAACGTGGCCCATGCCCAGATCCTGATGGCCATGGCCGCCGAGCTGCAACGGGTGGCGCTGGCCCAGGTGGGCCAGGGCGAGCCGCACGTGCTGGCGGCGCAGATGGATCCTTCCGATGTGCAGGTCTGGTATCAGATCGCCATCCATGGCGTGCGTGACCTGCCGCTGGCGCCCGATGCCCAGACCGGCTTCATGATGACCCTGCTGCGGATGCTGGCTTTCCGTGCCGACAATCTGGCGCTGGGCGCGCTGACTGCCGTGGACGATGGCGCCGCCGCGCCGGGCCATGGCTCGGTGGCAGCGCGTGGCATGGCGGCACCGGGCGGTGCGACACGGCCTTCCTTCGGCGGTGCGCCGGACCGTGCTGCTGGCCAGGGCGGTGCGCAGGCACCCGCCCAGAGGCAGCCGGGCGCCGGGAGAGGGGCACCATACGTTGATGCCGCGGGTGGCCCGGATGCCAGCCCGGGCATGGCGCCGTCGGGGCAGGGGGGCGATGCCGCCATGGATGCGCGCGCCCGTGCTCGCCAGATGGCTGCCGCCATGGTGGCCCGTGGCAGCAATGGTCCTGGGGGGGCTCGGCAAGCGCCCGTGTCGGGTACGCCGGCTGCCGCCCCGCGTCAGACGGGCGCGCGCCAGCCCACAGGCGGTGAATCGTCCGCCCGGCCCGTAGCCGACGACGACCGGCCTCGACCGGCCCGGCAGGATCTCTATTTCGACACCTCGGCCGATCGCCGGTCGCAGGCATCCCGTAGCACCGGGCCTGATGCTTCTGCAGCGTCGGCACCAGCTGTCCATGCGCCCGCCACGCACGCGCCTGTTACGCATGAACCCGCCGCGCCCGCCGTATCCGCGCCGGCCATGCAGGTCGCCGCATCGCATGCGCCTGCTGCGCAGCCGCCCATATCGGTGCCGACTGCCGCCAGGGCCCCCGCTGCGGCTGCACCCGCCGTGACACATGCTGCTGCAGCGCCACATGCCCCTGCGGTGGCCCAGGCGCCCTCGGCCTCAAACACCCCAGCCGTGTCCCAGGCACGCGCTGCGGCCCATGCTCCTGCGGTGCCAGGCACACCCACCGCGGCCGATTCGCCCGCCATCGCCACCACGCTGGATTTCGACGGCGACTGGCCGAGCCTCGTGGCGCGCCTGCATGCCCAGGGCGCCGTGCGCCAGCTGCTGGCGCAAAGCGAGCTGAAGGGCGTGCAGGGGCAGGTCTTTCAGGTGCAGGTGCCCATCCGCCATCTGGCCGAGCCTTCGCTGGTGGAGCGTGCCCGCGAGCTGCTGGCCGACCACTTCGGTGCCGGGGTGCAGCTGCAGGTCACGGTGGGCCAGACCGGTGGCCAGACCGCGGCCG
>ERZ772935.683-NODE-683-length-13418-cov-8.658535_pt1 | contig 13418 bp, 10 predicted proteins | sample MGYA00511683_ERZ772935 | MGnify/ENA primary metagenome ERZ772935 (study PRJEB29015, sample SAMEA2738086) | human oral metagenome | biome: human oral; feature: human-associated habitat; material: saliva | place: China | collected 2228 ...
TACTGTCTGCGGCTTCGTCGCCTTGTCCTGATTTAAATTTAATCCACTATAATATCAATGGGCTTGAAAGTGCCGCTCTGAGGAGGTTTGGACGTATCGTGTTTTTTCAATTTCAAAACAAGCAACAGCGGATTTTTTCTTTATTGAGCGCGGCTGTTGTAATTGTCATCGTTATGACCTTATGGTCTTATGCTTGGGCGCAATATTTTGATTTAGGGGCGAATGAACCGAAGGAGGCGCTTGAGATGGCCGGGTTTGGTTTGTTGGTGCAATTTTTCCTATGCCTGCCTTATCTTTATTTCAAGCGATATATTCTTGTCTCTCTGTTGGCGACATCGATTCTTAATGGCGCCTATCTGTTTTTGTATTGGAGCAATTCGACGCTGCTTTGTTGCGGTGATATGGGGCAAGGCTTGATGTCTATGCTGTTTATGTTTGTTTCGGGTGTGTATTTCGTTGTCTCCTGTTTGGTGATTATTGCGTGTTTGCATGCTAAGAAGGTCAGGAAAATCGGACAGCCCTCATAATCCGGCATAGATATAGTGGATTAACTTTAAACCAGTACGGCGTTGCCTCGCCTTGCCGTACTATCTGTACTGTCTGCGGCTTCGTCGCCTTGTCCTGATTTAAATTTAATCCACTATAAAGATAGGGAAAAAGGTCGTCTGAAACCCAAATTTGAGGTTTCAGACGACCTTTTTTATTGCGTTGCGTTCAACTTTAAACGCTGTCAACCGATTCAAACCAAACCCAGCTTTTTCAGCAGCGCGACGCTGCCTGCGTCCACAAGACGGAAGGTTTCGTCAAAGTCGCCGGTGTACCACGGGTCGGGGACGTGGCGGTAGCCGCTTTCGGGGATGAGGTCGGTGAGTTTGAAGATTTTGTCGGGGTGTTTGCCGAACATTTTTTCCAGTTCGGCAAGGTTGTTGTCGTCCATGGCGATGATGAAGTCGAATTCATCGAAATCTTCGGAACGCACTTTGCTGCTGGTAAAACCTTGGTAGTCGATGCCGTGGGCGGCGAGGATTTTGCGCGTGCCTTGGTGCATGTTTTCGCCGTCGTGCCAGCCGGATGTGCCAGCGCTGTCGGTGCGGACGCGGTGGGCTACGCCTGCTTCGCGGGCGCGGTGGCGCAGGACGTATTCCGCCATGGGGGAGCGGCAGATGTTGCCGAGGCAGACGAAGAGTACGGAATGGTTTTTCATAGGCGGTTTAGGCGTGTTCGGAGAAGAATGGGTTGTGTCCGTCCAGGGACAGGGATTGCGCGTAGGTCGGCAGGTCGGCATTTTCCGGCAAAACGTCGTGCAGAATGCGGATATGCTCGACGCGGCATTCTGCCATCAGGTCGAGGAAGTTGTGTTGGATGACGGCGATGTTGTCGGAAGACGAAAGGTTCCACACGAACACTTGCGGGACGACTTCAAACGCGCTGTCGGTCGCGTTGAAACCGAACAGAATCTGCCCGCCCGCCCTTGCAGCGATGACGACGCCGACGCGCGGACTCTGCATGCGGATGGCGCGGATGGCGTTGGTGGCGAACACGTCCATCGCCATGCGCTGACGGGTGTGGCTGCCGTCGGTCAGGGCTTGGAGCGGGGTGTTCGGAGAGAGCGGGTTGGTGAAGAGGGTAACGCCGGCGGCGGCAAGGCTTTCCTGCCAAACCTGCATCAGCGGCAGGCCTGCCTGTTGCAGGTTGACGCCCAAGGCGGTTTGCAGGTTTTTGTCGCCGTAGCCCAACGCGTAAACGACGTGGACGGACTGCCCTTCGGGGCAGATCAGCGGTTTGTCTTCAAAGGTTTGCAGGAACGCGGCGGCGGATTCGCTGTTTTGTTTCGCGTTCCACCACTGTTCGGGTGTGATGCCGCTTAGGTCGTCTGAATGGGCGAGGAAGGGCAGCCATTGGGTGTTTTGCGTTAAGGCGCGCAAGTGGGGATAGTTGGACAGGCAGGCAGTCAGTGCCTCGGTAGGCAGCGTCAGGGGCAGCGTGCGCTCCTGTTTGCAGCCGGCGACGATGACGACGGGCAGGGCAAACCATTGGGCTTCGTCGTCGTTTTCGGCGGATAACACTTGGTTGATGCTCTGCATCAGCGCGTTGTAAGTCTCTACATCGGGCGCCATGGTCATAGCGACGGACAAGTTGACGTAGTAGTTTTGATGAAGCTGGCTGCGGATTTCGGTTTGCAACTGCCCCACAGCAATCTTGCGGGTTGCGGCGGTCGTGCCGTGTGCGAGCAGTGAGGCGTTTATCAGTAAATGGTTTTTAACCGGAGTCTGCGGATAAGGGCGTGTGTCGTGGAGGATGAAGGTATTCATATGGATATAAATCGGTGGTTGTCCGGACAGCTCGGATTATAACAATATCGGGATACGGATTGGGAAAAGGTCGTCTGAAAACGACGCTTCGGCAGCGTTCAAACAAATATCGCAAGCTGCCTCAAACCAATTTGACGTTTTCAGACGACCCTTTTTCTATTTTTCTTTGTTTTCTTCTTTTGCCCAGTGTTCCCTTACCCGCGCTTTGCCGTCCGCGTCCAAACGGCGGTAAAGGTTGATGACTTCCTCGGCGGAGGCGGTGTTTTCCGGCTGTGCCGCGCCGAACAGGGAGCGCACATAATCATCCGCCGGATGGTTTTGAATATCCTGCGGCGTATCGACCTGCACCAGCCTGCCTTGGTGCATCACGCCGATGCGGCAGGCGAGTTTGGCGGCTTCGTTCATGTCGTGGGTAACGAAAACGATGGTGGTGCCGAGTTTTTTGTGAATCAGGGAAACGGTTTCCTGAAGGGAGGCGCGGGCGAGCGGGTCGAGGGCGGAAAAGGGTTCGTCCATCAGCAGGATGTCGGGTTTGGCAGCGATGGCGCGCAGGATGCCGATGCGCTGCTGTTCGCCGCCTGAGAGTTCGTGCGGATAGCGGTTTAGGTAGGTTTCGGGCGGCATACCGACCAGCTCGAGCAGTTCGTTCACGCGCGATGTACGCTTCGGTTTGTCCCAGCCCAAAATGTCGGGCATCAGCTCGATATTCTGCCGCACGGTCATGGTGGGGAACAGGGCGATTTGTTGCAGCACATAGCCGATGCGGTGGCGCAGCCCGCGGATGTCGTAATCTTTGATACGCCTGCCGTTGAAATAAACATCGCCGTCGGTCGGCTCGGTCAGCGCGTTAATCATGCGCAGTGTGGTCGATTTGCCGCTGCCCGAACCGCCCACCAACACGAAAAACTCGCCTTGATAAATGGTCAGATTCAGTTCGTTCACGGCGGTGTGGTTGTCGTAGCGTTTGCTGACGTTTTTGAATTCGATTAAGGGAGTATGTTCAGGCTGCATCATAAATATCCTTTGCAACTTCGACAAAACGGCGCGGCTCGCGTTCTAGCAATTTCGGCAGGTCGTCTGAAACGGCGGCAAGTTCGCCTTTAGCAATGGCGGTGTAGGTGGAAACCCACGCTTCAATCTGCCAATCGGGCGTGTCAGGGTACGCAGCTTTGCGGCTGGCGAAGGCTTCTTCCACGGTTTCGTTGTGGTAGCGGTGCGGTTTACCGGTGATTTTGGTTAGGACGGCGGCTATTTCAGTAAAACTTAATGATTGGGAACCTGTCAGCGTGTAGGTTTGATTATCGTGGCGGTGGTTGCCGTATGCGATGTCGGCGATGACGTTTGCCGCCGCTTGGGCGACATCGCGCTGCGAAACGCAGGCAACGCGCCCATCGTCGGCAGGGCCTGCGATGATGCCGTCTGCGTTGGCAATCGTTGCCATCATCTCGCTGTAAAAATTGTCGCGCAGAAAGGTGTAACGCATATTTGTTTGCCGGATCGCATTTTCGGTAACCGCATGGGTGCGCGCCAGCGTGAAGGTGCTGTCCAACTCCGCCTGTGCAAAAGAGAGATAGACAATGCGTTTCACGCCCGCTACCGAAGCCGCCTGCACCAAAGTCAAATGCTCCTGTTCGCGCGTCGGGCTTTCGGCGGCGGACACCATAAACAGCACATCCACCCCGTTTAACGCCTGTTTGGCAAGCTCCAAATCACCATAGGCAAACCGCCGCGCCTCGCAGTTCGGCAGATCGGGAGCTTTGGCGGGGTTGCGCAGCGGCAGAATAAGCGGCAGGCCGCGTGTGTTCAAATGACGAGCAACCATGCCTCCGATGTTGCCGCTGGCGCCGGTGATGGCGATGTTCATGGGGAACTCCTTGGGAAGTGGAGGAAAATAATAGGGGAAGGGTAGCTGAAAAAGTGGCTTTAGGGTAGACGGATTTTCAGACGACCTTTTAGAAGTAGTAAAGGTCGTCTGAAAAGCAAAAAACAGTCCACAACTTCGTTTTGAAGGTGTGGACTATTTTGTTTGGGCTAGGTTAGGGCTGTATTTCACGCTGCCCTATATTTGCAACTGTTTAGCGGAATTCGAAGAATTCCAAATGTTGCGACCGTGTTTTCAGGCTGTCTGAGATGCTGCGTGTAAAACTGCGGCTGCCGCAGAGCCACAGGCTGCGGTTTGCACTGTCGCGGACGGTTTGACCGATATGTTCGGCGGTGAGCCTTTGGGTTTCGGAAGGGATATAGTGGAAATTGACATTGGCTTGTTGCGCTAACTGTTGCCAATGGGCGAGCGTTTCGGCGGGTAGGTTTCTATCGGCGTGAAACCAGTCTGTCGGCTGGGTGGCGGGCTGTTTGGCCAGTTCATTGAGTCGTGCGAGAAATGGGGTAAAACCGATACCGTTGCTGACCCAGATTTGCGCTTGTCCATCGGAAAAGTCGAATCGTCCGTATGCGCCGTCGATTTGCACGGTGTCGCCGATATTCAGGCGCTGCGGCAGGCGGCGGGTGTAGTCGCCCAGACTTTTGATGATAAGTGTGAGCTGTTGGTGATTAGGCTGCCAGTCGGAGGCGATGGTAAAGGGGTGGCTTTCTCCGTGTGCGCGTAAAAAGAGGAATTGTCCTGCGCGGTGTCCCTGCCATTTCGGGGCGTTCAGGGTCAGGGAAAGTAGGTTGCCGTTTTGATTTAGGGCGGATACGGTGGCGTTTTGCGGGTTGCCGATGCGCTTGAATAGGGCAATCAGCGAGCAGGCGATGCCTGCAAGCAAGGCGGCGATGAGCAGCCAGCCCAGCGGTTGCGACCAGTAGGCAAAATTTGCCAATACGATGGTGTGCCACACGAGCGCGAGATAAACGGGGACGATAAGTATATGGAGTTTGGCAAACCAGCGGTAGGGTATGCGCTTGATGAGGGCGGCGACAAGCAGGACGAGGGCAACATAAAAAGCGATTTCGCCAACTTCTTCGGCAAAGTGGCGTTGGGTAGCCAGCCAATCTTTTAATGTCAATATTTCCTGTATCGGCGGGCGTGGCGGCTTTTTGCCGTCAAACAGACCGAGCTTTACCAGCCATTTGGGGAATTGCTTACTGGTCCAGTGCAGGATGCTGCCTGAAAGGGCAATGATGCCGAACCATTTGTGCAGGCGGTACATTTTGTCCAGCCCGCCGAGCGGGGTTTCGAGTATTTTGGGGCGCACGGCAAGTATCAGACAGCCACTCATGGCCAGTATGCTGATGGTGCCAGTTAGTTGCAGCAATAGGTTGCGTACGGGAAATACGCCCCACTGGTCTGGAAATGATGTAGCAAGCAGCCATAAAGCGAATATGCCGCCGAAAAATATGGCTAGGGTAAATTTAATGTTTTTCATGGTAGTGGTCCTTACGGATGGGAATATGAAGCGGTCTGCGCCGTTTGTGGGGATTGTATGTGGGGAAAATTAGGTGGAAATTATTGGTGTGGGGCAGGGTGGGAAGGGTTTACCTGTTGAGGTCGTCTGAAAAGTTTAAAACAACCTGACCTTTTCAGACGACCTGAAAAGCAGCAACCCGTTTCATCGGCCATGATTCCGTTGTCCAAACGCGTTCAAATTCTTCGGCGAAACCGTGTTGTGCGGCGTAGGTTTGCAATTGTTGCAGCCAGGTTTTCGGGGCGATGTCGGCGGCGGTGCGGGTGGTGTGCAGCAGGTAGGGGCGGGTATCGAAAGCTTGGACGATGTGCTGGCTGACGGCGTTTAAGGCTTGGGGATTGTGGTCGGTTTGTCGGGAGATTTTTTCGTATTGCGACAGGGCGGCGGTTTTTGCGGTTTCGTGTTCGGCGACGGTTTGCGGGCTGTTTCGGGCGGTGGTAGCTTGGATGGTAATCAGGGGCGGCAGTTGCCCTTCGGTAAGCGCGGCGGCGAGGCGCAGGTGTCCGTCTAAAATCAGCCAGCGGTCGGACAGGGCGGGAAGTTCGTACACCAAGACGGGCGGCAGTTGGTTTTGCTGTGCGCGTTTGCGCCAATATTTCAGACGACCGTCTTCGGCGTAGTGCGTTTTCAGGGCGATGAAGCGTTCGGCTTGGGTATAAAAATTGTTGTCCAGCGCGTCGAAACGGCTGCCTGAAAATAGCCATTTTCGGTAGTTTTCGTCGGTTTCAGGCTGCCCTACGGCGGTGTCGTGCCAGCATTCGCCCCATTGCGGGGGCAGGCTTTGGGCGGGTCGGTAGTCGAGATGCCATTCGCCGATGCCGAGCAGCCCTGTGTTGTGGGCGGCGAGTTGTTTGATGAAATATTTGTTCCACAACAGGTCTTGCTTTGCGGCGGGTTGGCGGGCGATGTGTTCGTTTACGCGGCTGCCGATGTGCCCGACGGGTTGGTATGTCTGCCAGCTTTCGGCGTAGCTGCGGATGAGGTAAACGTCGTATAAATCGTGGCTGAAGAACGACCAGAACATGGGTTCATCGTTGTAAGTCAGGCTGAGGCTGATACCGTCGGGTGTGTGGAGTTTCAGACGACCTTGCGTTTGACGGTCGATATGCAGGGCAAGGCTGTTGGGTGAGGCGGGATGGTGGGTCAGGTTGTCGCTGTATTGTTCCAGCGCGGCGGTTAGCGATTGGTAGTGCATGGGGTGTCCTTTGTAAGGCGTTCAGCGATAACTGATGACAATCATCGTACTGCCGTCTTTATTGTGGTAATACGCGCCCGCATTGCCCCAGGCAAATTGACGGCATTTGCCGGATAACGATGCTTTAATGGAACAAGGGGAATCGCCCAGCTGTTTATCCAGCCATCGATCAAACTGTTTTCTACGTTGCAATTCGCGTTCCTCCGACCATGCTGCCCAGCTATTGTCCTCGCCTATCGGGCAGAAGAATATGGATAAGCGCTCCAGCCGCTGCTGCTCGAACCGAGCGGTAAGGGTGTATTGTTCAGACTGTTTGGTAAATGACAAACTGAAAAATGTTATTCCCGCTTGCAGATGATTCGGGCTGGATTTTGGGAAGGATGCAATCCAGTCATCAAGCGTGGTGCGTGCGCCAATAATGTTACCGTCCGGCAGGATGATGCTGCCGTTTTCAGGGTTTATTTTCATCGGTTTGAATTTCCAAATATAGTTTTCAGACGACCTAAGACCATGTCCGTTTTATCACGCCTTTAAGCCGCACGATTTTTCATTTCACCAACAAGCGCCCTTGTCTCGCCAAATTCAAAGTCGCCAGCAACAGCAACATTACCAAACCGGAGCCTGCAGTAGCGAGGAAATAGCCTAAAAACAGTAAACGCTGTTCGGCAATCAAATGAAAACCGCAGCCTGTCATTGCTGCCAAACCGAACGAGAAACCCCAAAAGCTAGGGCTGAAACCCTGTTCCAGCATCCAAGGCAGAAGGCGCAGCAGTAGCAGGAATTGCAGGCAGCCGTAGCCGATTAGAAGCAACGAGAAGGTATCGATGTGTCCGCCTGATGCAGCAAAATAGGCGCCGCAGCCGACAAAAGCGGGCGCAAGCTGAATGCCGACAATACCGCGCACAGGAGCGTTGACGGGTGTGCCGGTGCGCAAACGGCTCAATATGGCGGCTTCCAAGCTAAGCCATGAAAACAGCCCAGCGCCCAAAAACAGCCAGGCGTAATCCGACCAACCCAATGCCGCCATTGCGGTCGCGCTGACAAAATTGGTGGCAACGGTGGGCAGGTAAACAATCGGCGTGGTGGCATCAAGGGTATGGACGCCGCGCCACAAGCCGCCTGCGCGGTACATGGCAAATGCCAACTGTCCCGCCGTTCCCAGCAAAATCAATCCTTTTGCCGGTAGCGTTTGATAGGGTAAGGCTGCCAAACCTGCCAGCATCGTGGTAATCGGAATCGCGCTGATGAAACAGCATTGCACCAAATCCTGCAAATCCTGCAAAAATTCGGGGCGGAAAAAACGGATTTTGATGACGTAGGCAATAACCAGCAGCAGCCAAAGCATAAATGCGGCAGCTAACAGCGTTTCCGCAGCCCAATTCGGCAAAAGCCCGATATGCGCGCCGTAACGCCAAGACAAACCAAGCGCGAAAAGCCCCAACGGCATGCTGAAATAGCTGAGGGGGACGGGAAATTTTTTGGTACTCATATTGTGATGTGAGTTTTAAGGAAAAATTTGCAGTATAGCCGATTCAAATCGGTAAGCTCAACTTGGGGCGGGATTCGGAAAACTGTTGAATCTATTATCGGTTCAGGCCGTCTGAACGCGCGGTTTCAACGAAGCAAACAATGCAGGCTGCTTTTTGAATGGTCAAAAAGCAGCCTGCAAGCATCAGCGGCACACAGGCGGCCGCTGTTTCATTATTACCGCGCGCTCACGTCCTTCATCCACGCAAACAGCTCGTCCAAATCGTAATCGCCGCCGTGTCCTTGTCCCCAGGGCAGGGCGTAATCCACGTTTTTGCCGTGCGCCTGCAATTTGAGTGCAAGCAGTTGCGAGACGGCCAGCGAGGTGTCGCGGTCGTTTTCGCCGACGCGGATGCGGTAGTGCTGTGTGCCGCCGCGTTGGATGAAATTCATGGCGTTCATGATGCGGACGGTGGCCGCGTCTGCCGTTTGCGCGCCTGGCACGGTGCTGTTTTGCGCGCCAAACGCAGTGAAGTGTTTGGCTTGGGTTTGCGCGTCGCCGAACAGGTTGTTTTCGCCGGTGGACAAGTCCACGCCGTCAAATGCGGGCGCGGTTTTTTGTCTGCCGACAAATTTGGCGTAGGCGGAAAAATCGGCGGTTTTGACTTTGCCGTTTTCTATCGTCAGCCAGGTTTGGCCGGACAGGTCTTTGCCTTCGTCCAAGGCTTTTTGCGCGGATTGGGCGAGCATGGATTCGATTTGCGCTTTGAAGCTGCCGTTGCCGTTGTTGTCCAGCGTCATCGGCACGCCTTGGGCGTTTTTCAGTTTCAGGCTGTTCACATAGGCGGGGAACAGGTTTTTCAGGCCGTCTGAAAGGCGTATTTGTTCGGCGGTTTGCGTGCCGCGGACGGTTTTGCGCTCTACGTGGTAGTCGATCATGGAAATGTCGATTTTTTCGTAGTCGTTCACGCCGTTGAACTGCCATTCGTAGGCGGCGTCGGCGTGTTCCAGATTGGTAATCGGGCAATAGGCGGACACGGCGAATATGTCGTCCGTGGCGTTGGCCGCACCCAGTGCGCGCAGATAGGGCGCGTATTCGCGGGCGTTGCCGCTGGTGCCGAGCAGTGCGGACAATGCGCCGCCCGCGCTGGTGCCGTTGCTGATGATTTTGCGTGCGTCGCCCGCCATTTTGGCGTCGTTGGCTTTGAGGTAGCGCACGGCGGCTTTCAAATCGACAATGGCGGCGGGGGCGCGCCCGTTGGCTTCGGTGCGGCCGCGCGCGCCGGGGCTGGCGACCACATAGCCTTGCGACAGGGCCACGGCGATGGCGTTGGGCTTGCCGCTGCCGCGCGAATCGGTTTCAGGCTGCCCCGCTTCGCCCGGCATGTAGCCGCCCACGTTGTTCGGAAAGAAAATCGGTGCGGTGTTTTTGGTGAAGCCGTTGATGCTACCGCCGTGGAAATACGCTTCGGGGATGTACACGTTCATGATTTGGTAACGCGTGTCGGCAGGCTTCATCACATAAACAATGTGCTCGAAGGCGCGGTATGGCACGCTCTGCCCGTTCACGTTGATAGTGCGCAGGCTGCCTGAAACTTGGGAAAAGTCGAGATTTTTCGGCGCAGGGTAGCGCGGCAGCTCGGCCTTTTGCGGCGGCGCGGCTTGGGCGGACAGGGCTGCGGCCAGCAGCAGGGCGGGGATGCGTTGAAGTTTCATAGGATGGCCCTTTCGGTCGTTGTGAAAAAAAGCTGCCTGTGGGTTGCGCGGCAGTGGGCGCAAGACGGGGGTAGAATATCGGTTTTTAGGGCTGAGGGGATTAAAGGCCGTCTGAAACATGGCCGGTTGCCTGTTCAGACGGCCTGTTGTTTATTTCGGTGCAAGTACGTCCGCTACAAAATCGGGCTGCTCCCACGCGCCGCCGGCAAAGCCTTTGCACTGCGTGTCAATTTCGCTTTTGCTGCGGATGAAGGCTTTGCCGTCCCACACATATTCAACCGTGCTCCAACAGTCGCCCAAGCCGCGGCCTTTTTGGTTGCCTGAAAGTGTAGCCGTACCGTTTTTGTCTGCGTCGAAGCCGCCGTATCCGCCCAAGCTCGAATCCTCCAATACGGTGTAGAGGCGGCTGAATTTGCTGTCGGCGATGGCGAAAAAACTGTTGCTGTTATAGGCAAATAGTTCGCAACCTGTTTCGATTAGCACTTTGCCGCCGCTTAAGGGATAAACGGTGATGCTGCGGTTGCGTTTGGAATCTTGCAGCATGGTGCATTCGCCGGCTTGGTAAGGTTTACGGATAAGCTTCCATAATTTGCGGTATTCGGGCGTGCCGGCGGCGTATTCCCTGCCTTTCGTTTCGGCGGGCACGCGGGCGGCCTGAATTTTGGGCGGGGCTTGGGGCGGCAGCACGGCGGGGCTTTGGGCGGCAAACCGTGTTGCACCGGTTTTCACCCACGCGCTGCCGTCGCCCACGCGCCCTTGATAGGCATCGGCGGCGAGCAGTGCGGCGTATGCGCCGTCGTCGGACAGTTCGCGTTCTTTGCCGCCGATACGCAGGGTTACGCGGTTTGCCGTCGTCAGCACGGCTTCGACGGCGGCGCGGCCGCCTTCGGGAATGGTGGCGAGCGTGAAGTCTTCATCGATGAGGATGTCGGTGATTTTGCTGCCGTTTGCAAACAGGCCGACGGTTTGATTTTTTAGTGCGTTTTTTTTGTTGGTTTCATCATGGTCATGGGGAAAGTCAAACGATTGTGCGGACATCACCCAGAATTTGCCTTCGGCCAGCCTTGCTTGATCAAAGGCTTTGTCGGGGATTATCCACACCTTGCCCTGACGGTCGGAAATCGACAGCGGCCGGCGTTCGGCGAAGGCGGTGATGAGTTGTTCCGTCTGCTTCGGGCTGAGTGTGGCGGTGTAGTCGTCTTTGCCGAAGGCGACCGTGCCCAGCGATTGGCCGTTTAAAAACAGTTCGCTGCCGGTGTTGTCGGCTTGGGCGCAGGCGGCGGGTGTTTCGCATTCTTCGATAATCTGAATCTGCGCGGTAGTGGCGGCGTTTTTGCCGGCGGGGCGGGTGAACAGGACGGATACGGCATTGTCCGAACCGTCATTGTGATAGCCTGCCACGCGGCAGGTGCCGGTGTTGTCGCAAACGGTGTCCCAATCGCCCATTTGGGTGCGCAGGCCGGGAAAGTTTGGTGCGGCTTGGGCGGTTGCGGCGAGCAGGCAGGAGAGGAAAAGGATGGTTTTTTGCATGATGGGGTCTCTTTGGTTGGGATGTTTTGCCGACCGTCTGAAACGGGTTGCTTGGTTGAAAACAGGCTTCGGACAGTGTGGGCACGGAATAGGCAAATTATACAAAATGCCGGTTGCCGCTGTGCGCTTATTGATGCCAGAGAGGCGTCAAAGGGTATTGCAAATGGGAGGGGTGAAGTTACGGTATCAGGTTTTCAGGGGTTGGGCGTAAGTGAAAGAGGCCGTCTGAAAGATGTTTTCAGACGGCCTCTTGGCCTACGGATACGGAACCTGATTAAAACGATACTTTTAAACTGCCGTAGAAGGCGCGGCCGTGTTCGTTGTAGGTCTGCGCGCCGTTGCCGGTGCGGTACAGTTTTTTGTCGAACAGGTTGCTGATGCCGCCGCGCACGGCCACTCGTTTGTTCCAGTTGTAGCCGGCATTGATGCCCCAGATGCCGTATCCGCCCAAAACGGTTTGGTTGCGGGCGGAAGCCAGGGTTTCGCCGCTGCCGCCGCTGCCGCTTTGTTCGATGTTGTTGATGGCGACCGAACGTGGTTTGGTGCGGCCGTATTGGGTGAAGGTCAGGTTGGCGTCAAAGCGTTCGTTCGGCGTCCAGGCCAGCGTGCTGTTGATGGTGAACTTCGGAATCAGCGACAGGGGGTTGCCTTTGTAGTCTTCCGATTTCTGCATGTAGGTGAAGTTGTTGCTCCATTTCAGCGTGTTGTGCAGGGGGACGACGAGGTTGCCCTCTAGGCCGGAAACAGTCGCCCTCGGCGAGTTGTCCCATTGGTAGAGGATGCCCGTGCTGGTGCTGCTGCGGGCTACGATTTCCGTGCCGGTGATGATTTTGTTGCGGTAGGCGTTGTGGAAGTAGGTTGCCGAGGCCTGCCAGCCGTTTTTTTCGAATTCGATGCCGATTTCCTTATTGACGCTGGTTTCGGGTTTCAGGTTGGCATTGCCCATAAAGTAGCAGTGCGGGTTGCTGCCCAATTCCACAGGGCAACCGTTGCCGCGCGTGTACAGGATGAATTCGGGGTTGCTTTGGTACAGGTTTGGGGCTTTGTAGGCGCGCGCGATGCCGCCTTTGACCAGCCAGTTTGCGCCAATCTGCTGGGAGAAGTTGAGCGCGGGACTCCAGTTGCCGCCGCTTTTGCTGTTGTGGTCGTAGCGCAGGGACGGTATCAGTTTGGTGGACGGGGTCAGCGAAATATTGTCTTCGACATAGATTGCCTTGTTCTGCTGCGATGTTTTGCCGCCGCGTATGGCGGAAACGCCCGGGAAGGTCGATGTTTGGCCTTGGTCGGTAAAGCCTTGGCGGTTGGATGAGGGATCGTCCAGTTTGCTGTCGGTAAATTCCGCACCGACGGTTAGGACGTTTTCTACCCCGAGTTTGAACGGTATGTTGGCCTCGCTGCTGAAACGCAGGTTTTTCAGACGGCTTTGGACGTATTCCGTGCCGACATAGCTGCCCTCCGGCCCGCCTGCCAAACCTTCGGGCAGGTGGCTGTTGGTGGTGCGTTCGTAGCTGATGATGTTTTTGGTGTCGCCCCAGTCCCATACGCCGTCATGTGTCAGCGAGAAGGCGGAACGGTAGAGGCGAGCGGTTTCCTTGATGCCGCTCCGGTAGATTTCGCGCAGGGTCGATTCGGTGTCGGAAATCACCGCGCCTGTGGCGGTATCGGTGATGACGGTCCGTGTATTGGCGGCATTGGAGTTTTGCGAATCGCCGTTGTAGATATTGCCCTGACGGCTGTAATCGCTGTCGAAAATCAGGGTTTGCGACGGACTGATTTTCCATTGCAGGCGGCCGG
>ERZ772935.684-NODE-684-length-13414-cov-9.150909_pt1 | contig 13414 bp, 11 predicted proteins | sample MGYA00511683_ERZ772935 | MGnify/ENA primary metagenome ERZ772935 (study PRJEB29015, sample SAMEA2738086) | human oral metagenome | biome: human oral; feature: human-associated habitat; material: saliva | place: China | collected 2228 ...
AGTCCATGATTGAAAAGCTGGTAGCTACGATTACAGAATTGCTGGCATTTGAGTGCTTAGAAAATGAACTAGACCTAGAATACGATGAAATCACCATTCTAGAATTGATTGATGCGTTAGGAGTCAAAGTTGAAACTTTGAGTGATACAACTTTTGAAAAGATGCTAGAAATTGTCCAGGTTTTCAAATATCTTTCCAAAAAGAAACTCCTTGTCTTCATCAATGCGACCGCCTATCTGTCAAAGGATGAGCTAGTAAATCTGATAGAGTATATCCAACTCAATCAACTAAGGGTTTTATTTGTCGAACCTCGAAAAGTATATGATTTTCCGCAGTATGTGCTGGATCAAGACTATTTCTTGAATCCTGAAAATATGGTATAATAAGAGTAACAATGGAATCAGACGAGCTGAAGTCTGGCTGAGACGAATGGCGCGATTACGAAATTTCGTGAGAAAAATTCTTCTACGAGGTTTTAGAGCTGTGTTGTTTCGAATGGTTCCAAAACAACCAACATTTTCACTGCTTTAATCGGGCGGTTTTAGAGCTGTGTTGTTTCGAATGGTTCCAAAACAAAGCACGGAGATTTTTAGTAGCGTTTACAGTTTTAGAGCTGTGTTGTTTCGAATGGTTCCAAAACAAGTCAGGAACTCGCTGAGTTTCTTCTACTGTTTTAGAGCTGTGTTGTTTCGAATGGTTCCAAAACAACTAATGCTTAAGCGTAATTATCCGCTTAGTTTTAGAGCTGTGTTGTTTCGAATGGTTCCAAAACCATCGGGAGTGGGTATCATTGGGACTCTATGTTTTAGAGCTGTGTTGTTTCGAATGGTTCCAAAACATAGTGAAAGCGTATTTGAAAAGAATGCTAGTTTTAGAGCTGTGTTGTTTCGAATGGTTCCAAAACTCACCGCTAGAGTTAGAATTGGTACGAGCTGTTTTAGAGCTGTGTTGTTTCGAATGGTTCCAAAACAAGTGAAAGAGCCTACAAAGGCAAATATACGTTTTAGAGCTGTGTTGTTTCGAATGGTTCCAAAACTGTGTCCTACTATGTCAACTCTATCAGTCCGTTTTAGAGCTGTGTTGTTTCGAATGGTTCCAAAACTAATGCTAGATGGGATTGTGAATGCGATTGGTTTTAGAGCTGTGTTGTTTCGAATGGTTCCAAAACAAGCTGAAATAATGCTAGGGTTTTCATACTGTTTTAGAGCTGTGTTGTTTCGAATGGTTCCAAAACATTTTTCAAAGGCTGCGAGCCAAAAGTAGCGTTTTAGAGCTGTGTTGTTTCGAATGGTTCCAAAACAGCCACAAGAGCAGTCTTTTCTCTACCCTTGTTTTAGAGCTGTGTTGTTTCGAATGGTTCCAAAACACAGTGATATGCAATGGTTCAGATACAAAAGTTTTAGAGCTGTGTTGTTTCGAATGGTTCCAAAACGCATGACTGGATACAAGAGGGTGAGTGCGCGTTTTAGAGCTGTGTTGTTTCGAATGGTTCCAAAACATTGAAGAGTGTAATGGCGGACTACAAAACAGTTTTAGAGCTGTGTTGTTTCGAATGGTTCCAAAACCTATGGGAGTGATACCTCGTCCACTGGTCTGTTTTAGAGCTGTGTTGTTTCGAATGGTTCCAAAACTATCTCACATAACTACTTTGTTAAAACTCAGTTTTAGAGCTGTGTTGTTTCGAATGGTTCCAAAACGAAGCGTCTGAATGACTTACTAGCTGAACAGTTTTAGAGCTGTGTTGTTTCGAATGGTTCCAAAACTCCTGAGACGACCTGAGAAAGTCCGTGAGTGTTTTAGAGCTGTGTTGTTTCGAATGGTTCCAAAACAATAGATACCTCTACCATGTCCAGCCCCTTGTTTTAGAGCTGTGTTGTTTCGAATGGTTCCAAAACAAGCCACAAGAGCAGTCTTTTCTCTACCCTGTTTTAGAGCTGTGTTGTTTCGAATGGTTCCAAAACGTTTCTTTGCAGCTGCAAGTGCGCCGTCCTGTTTTAGAGCTGTGTTGTTTCGAATGGTTCCAAAACGAGATACAGAACGAATATAACTCGAGCGCCGTTTTAGAGCTGTGTTGTTTCGAATGGTTCCAAAACGGGCGAGCGAAATAAGTAGCCTTGCCCGTTGTTTTAGAGCTGTGTTGTTTCGAATGGTTCCAAAACGTCCTGTCTTGACCTTGTCAATTAAGGTCAGTTTTAGAGCTGTGTTGTTTCGAATGGTTCCAAAACGATTGCCCATGGGATAATCTCAGGTGGCTTGTTTTAGAGCTGTGTTGTTTCGAATGGTTCCAAAACATGCAGAACATTACGAGCACGCTATGACCAGTTTTAGAGCTGTGTTGTTTCGAATGGTTCCAAAACAGTCCTCATCTTGGACGACAACCCGAATCCGTTTTAGAGCTGTGTTGTTTCGAATGGTTCCAAAACTTATAAACATAAAAGCACCTGACGGCAATCGTTTTAGAGCTGTGTTGTTTCGAATGGTTCCAAAACTATTTGTAGAGCTCCCAGACCAATTCCTTCGTTTTAGAGCTGTGTTGTTTCGAATGGTTCCAAAACTAACGCAAACGTCTACGAGGAGGGTAGCATGTTTTAGAGCTGTGTTGTTTCGAATGGTTCCAAAACCAAGTAACAGCTAAGTACCCAAATTCACTTGTTTTAGAGCTGTGTTGTTTCGAATGGTTCCAAAACATTATGGTTCGAAATTATCATTGGATATTTGTTTTAGAGCTGTGTTGTTTCGAATGGTTCCAAAACCTGCCTAGCCTAAAAATTGAATTATCCGCCGTTTTAGAGCTGTGTTGTTTCGAATGGTTCCAAAACCGCCTTTTTTGTTGTAGACATTGACTTTCTGTTTTAGAGCTGTGTTGTTTCGAATGGTTCCAAAACTGCTTTGTATATCCTGCTGGGATGAAGGATGTTTTAGAGCTGTGTTGTTTCGAATGGTTCCAAAACGACACGAAGCTCCCCATAGTCAAATAAATCCGATTCTTAAAAAGAGAGTCGGATTTTAATTTTATTCGACTTCGATTTTCTTACTATAAATTTTTTGTAATTTCTGGTTGTATTTTTTTAAAATTCTGCTATTATGGTATAATATTTATTTAGGAGGAAGAGAATGAGCTATATTTTGGAAATTTTACCCAGTCTTCTAAGTGGAGCAGCAACGACCTTGCAGGTGTTTGCTTTGGTATTGGTTTTTTCGATTCCTTTGGGAATTATGCTGGCTTTTTCGATGCAAATTCGCTTGAAGCCCCTGCAATGTCTGCTCCATATTTACATTTGGATTATGCGCGGGACGCCGCTTTTGCTACAGTTAATCTTTATTTACTATGTGTTGCCAAGTATCGGCATTCGGCTGGATCGGATTCCTGCAGCGATTATTGCCTTTACACTAAACTACGCCGCTTATTTTGCGGAGATTTTCCGCGGCGGTATTTCTTCCATTCCGACTGGACAGTACGAAGCTGCGAAGGTTTTGAAATTTACTCCTGTTCAGACGATTCGCCTGATTATTTTGCCGCAGGTCGTAAAAATTGTGCTACCAAGCGTATTTAATGAAGTCATGACTTTGGTGAAAGATACTTCTTTGGTGTATGCTTTAGGAATTTCAGACTTGATTTTGGCTAGTCGTACAGCGGTCAACCGAGATGCAAGTCTGGCACCGATGTTTGTTGCGGGTTTGATTTATTTACTTTTAATCGGTCTGGCTACTCTGGTTGCAAGACAGGTCGAAAAGAAATTCAGTTATTATAAGTAGGTGCTATTATGTTAGAATTACGAAATATTAGTAAAAAATTTGGTGATAAGCAGATTCTAAAGGATTTTAATTTGATTGTGCCTGAAAAGCAAGTATTGGCCATTGTTGGACCTTCAGGCGGAGGGAAGACGACTCTTCTGCGTATGCTAGCAGGTTTGGAGACAATTGATTCGGGACAAGTAATTTATAATGGAGAGATTTTGGATGTAGCAGAGCTTGAAAAGCGCAATCTTCTAGGCTTTGTTTTTCAAGATTTTCAGCTCTTTCCTCATTTGTCTGTCTTGGAAAATTTGACCTTATCACCTATACATACAATGAATGTTTCCAAAGAAGAAGCTGAAGAGAAGGCGCAGGGCTTATTGGCTCGTTTAGGCTTGTCCGAGCATGCCAAGGCCTACCCTTATTCGCTGTCAGGTGGGCAAAAACAGCGGGTCGCTTTGGCTCGTGCTATGATGATCAACCCAGAGATTATCGGATATGATGAGCCAACTTCTGCCTTGGATCCTGCCTTACGCTTGGAAGTAGAAAAACTCATCCTTCAAAATCGTGAAATGGGAATGACGCAGATTGTGGTCACACATGATTTGCAGTTTGCGGAAAACATTGCGGATTCTATTCTCAAAGTCATACCAAAATAAGGGAGGTCCGAATGAAAGTAAAGAATATTCTTTTGACCTGTTTGACCCTGATCCTAACCTTTCTGCTTACTGCTTGTAGTTCCAATGTCAGTGATCCCAGCTTAGATAACTGGAGCAAGTACGAGGAGAAAAAACAGATCACAATCGGCTTTGATAATACCTTTGTCCCTATGGGATTTGAGCAAAAAGATGGCACTTATGCAGGGTTTGATATTGATCTGGCCAATGCTGTTTTTAAGGAATATGGGATTGAGGTGAAATGGCAGCCGATTGATTGGGATATGAAGGAAACAGAGTTGACCAACGGCACGATAGACCTTATCTGGAATGGCTATTCCGCGACGGATGAGCGAATGGAAAAGGTACAATTTACCATTCCTTACATGAAAAATGAGCAGGTTTTGGTCAGCAAAAAGTCCTCTCATATCTCACAGGCCAGTGATATGGCAGGAAAAGTATTGGGTGCCCAAACGGGATCTTCTGGCTATATAGCTTTTGAAAGCAATCCTGAAATATTGAAAACCTTTGTCAAAAATCATACAGTGACCCAGTACCAAAGCTTCAACGAGGCTTTGATTGACTTGCAAAATGACCGGATTGATGGTCTCTTGATTGACCGCGTTTATGCCAATTATTATCTGACAGAAGAAGGAATTTTAGATCAATATTCAGTCTTTTCAGTTGGATTTGAGAGCGAGGCCTTTGCGGTCGGGGCTAGAAAGGCGGACCGTACTTTAGTTGAAAAAGTAAATGCTGCTTTCGGAAAATTATACCAAGAGGGAAAATTCCAGAAAATCGCTGAGAAGTGGTTTGGAGAGGATATTGCGACAGACCAAGTGAAAGCATATAAAAACAACTAGTTTTCTGCTAGTTGTTTTTTCGTGTTTCTTGGTGGAAGATATTTTGCCAGACTTCGTGGCGACGCCAGAGGCTGGTATGGATGACATCCCCGATTTGATAGCGAATCAGCTTGGTTTTTTGGCTGACGGATGTAATTTCTAAATTTTTGATAGGAGAAGTTTGGGCTCTCTCTAGTTGAAATTCCTCTTTGTTTAGCTGGCGACCATCTTGGGAAATGTAGACAAAATCAGAGGAAAGAAGTGCATCCAATTGACTGCCTTGGTCGACTAATTGCTCACGCATCAGGAGTTTTTGATAAACATTATCCAGAATCTCATCTTCAGGAATAGGGGCTGGCTCAATGTGAATATCAATATCGAAGACCCCGAAGTCTTCTTTGAGCATATCCTCTACCTGATCAGCAATTTCGTGGCTTTCAAAGACGGAGAGGTCAGGATTCATTTCCAGTATAATATCCAGATAGATATTGCTACCATAGGTTCGTCCACGCTGGGATTTGACACGTGTGATTTTAGGAATTTGCAGAATGGCACGCTTGTAATCGTCTAAAAGGTCCTGATCAAAGCCGTCTGACAGGCTAAAGGAGGACTCTATGAAGATGTCATAGGCTGTTTTTAGAATGAAAAATGTAATAATGATGGCTGCTAGCTTATCAACGATAGGGAATTTCAGGGAGCTGGCAATAATGGCAACAGAAGTGCCCAGAGAAGTGATAGCATCCGAGAGATTGTCCTTGGCGGCCGCATCCAGAGCTTTGGATTTTACCCTTTTGGCTAGGTTTTTATTGTAAAGATAAACACCAAACATGATGATGGCCGATACAATCCCGACGATGGCTCCCACAGGATCAATCAAGGTTTCTTCCTTGTTAATGATTTTTTGAGCCGTATCAATGAGGACATTGAAACCGACAAAAAACATGATGAAAGAAGTAATTAAGCTGGCCAGATCTTCAATCTTCCAATGGCCAAAGCGGTGGTCCTTATCTGCTGGTTTTCGTGCCATACGAAGGCCGATTAAAACTGCTAGATTGGCAACGATATCGGAGACGTTGTTGAAACCATCCGCCGTCAAACTGGAGGATGTCAGTGCCGCACCTGCAATGATTTTTGTAACGGATAGGCCTATGTAGGTGGCAATTGCTAGGAGGGCACCTCGTTCGGCAAGTTTGAGATTGTCGCTTGGATGATTATTCATGGCTGCTCCTTTCTAGACTACTATTATAGCTTTTTCACACTCGAATTTCAATTGAAGACAGTTGCCTTTTCGATAACAAATTCACTCGAATTTTGATATAATGGAAGCATTGATTTTCAGTTTGATTTTATATTGAAAGGATAGAAGATGAATCCCTTATTAAACGGTATGAATGACCGTCAGGCCGAAGCGGTCCAGACGACAGAAGGTCCCTTGTTGATTATGGCGGGAGCTGGTTCGGGTAAGACCCGTGTCCTGACCCACCGCATTGCCTATTTGATTGATGAGAAGATGGTTAATCCTTGGAATATCCTTGCCATTACCTTTACCAATAAGGCGGCGCGGGAGATGAGAGAACGGGCTGAAAAACTTAAAACGGAAGCTCAAGATTGCTTAATCGCTACCTTCCACTCCATGTGTGTGCGTATTCTGCGGCGAGAAGCAGATCATATTGGCTACAACCGCAACTTCACCATCGTTGATCCGGGCGAACAGCGGACTCTGATGAAACGGATTCTTAAAAATCTCAATCTGGATCCTAAAAAATGGAATGAGCGCGCCATTCTGGGGACTATTTCCAATGCTAAGAACGACCTGATTGACGAGGTAGCCTATGCGAATCTAGCTGGTGATATGTACACGGAGATTGTGGCCAAGTGCTACACAGCCTATCAAAAAGAACTGCGTCAGTCTGAGGCTATGGACTTTGATGACTTGATTATGCTGACCCTGCGGCTTTTTGACCAAAATCCTGACGTTCTGACCTACTACCAGCAACGTTACCAGTATATCCATGTGGACGAGTATCAGGATACCAACCATGCCCAGTATCAGCTGGTCAAGCTCTTGGCTTCCCGCTTTAAGAATATCTGCGTGGTCGGAGATGCTGACCAGTCTATCTATGGCTGGCGGGGAGCCGATATGCAGAATATCCTGGACTTTGAAAAGGATTATCCAGAAGCTAAGGTAGTTCTATTAGAGGAAAACTATCGCTCGACTAAGACCATTCTTCAGGCAGCTAATGAAGTCATCCGAAACAACCGCAACCGCCGTCCTAAAAATCTCTGGACTCAAAACGAAGACGGTGAGGAAATTGTTTACTATCGGGCTAATGACGAACAGGACGAAGCTCTCTTTGTCGCTCGGACTATTGATCAGCTGAGCCGAGAAGGATACAGTCATAAGGATTTTGCAGTCCTTTATAGGACCAATGCCCAGTCACGTACGGTAGAAGAAGCCCTGCTCAAGTCCAATATTCCTTATACTATGGTCGGCGGAACCAAATTTTACAGCCGTAAGGAAATCCGTGATATTATCGCTTATCTCAACCTCATCGCCAATCCTAGCGATAATATCAGTTATGAGCGCGTGGTCAATGAGCCTAAGCGTGGTGTCGGACCGGGAACGGTAGACAAGATTCGGAATTTTGCAGCTACTCAAGAAATCTCTTTGCTGGATGCGTCAGCCAATATCATGCTTTCGCCAGTCAAGGGTAAGGCGGCTCAGGCGGTCTATGATTTTGCCAATATGCTTCTGGATTTGCGGGAGCGCTTGGATAATTATACAGTGACTGAGCTGGTAGAGGCTGTATTGGAAAAGACAGGCTATTCTGCAGCCTTGGCTGCCCAGGCAACCTTGGAGAGCCAAGCACGGATTGAAAATATCGAAGAATTTCTGTCTGTGACCAAGAATTTTGACGAAAGTCCAGACAATCCTGCTGATGAGACGGGTTTGGATAAGCTCAGTCGTTTTCTCAATGACCTAGCCTTGATCGCGGACACAGACGACGGAGATCAGGAGAGTTCTGAAGTGACTTTGATGACCCTCCATGCGGCCAAGGGATTGGAATTTCCAGTCGTCTTTCTAGTCGGTATGGAGGAAAATGTCTTTCCTCTAAGCCGAGCTTCTGAAGATGAGGATGAGCTGGAAGAGGAGCGGCGTCTGGCCTATGTCGGTATTACTAGAGCAGAGAAGGTTCTCTATCTGACCAATGCCAATTCTCGCCTGCTTTATGGTCGTACCAACTACAATCAGCCGACCCGATTCTTGAGAGAAATCAGCTCAGACTTGCTGAACTATCAGGGGCTAGCTCGGCCGGCAAACAGCTCCTTTAAGGTTAGTTATACCAATAGCGATACTAGCAAATTTGGTCAGGGCATGAGTCTGGCTCAGGCTCTACAAGAGCGGAAGCGCCAGGCGGCTCCCAGTTCCATTTCTACAGGCAGTCTGCCTTTTGGAAAGAGCAGTCAGAGCCAGCCATCTAAGCCAGAAGTTGCTTGGGCTATCGGGGATATTGCCCACCATAAAAAATGGGGCGATGGTACAGTTCTGGCAGTCTCTGGGAGCGGAAACAGCCAAGAGCTTAAGATTAATTTCCCAGAAGTCGGTTTGAAGAAAGTGCTGGCCAGCATAGCACCGATTGAGAAAAAATCATGATGAGGCAGTCGATTGAAGCCTGGATCTTTCGTCCAGAGGATGGAGAAATCTTGCTCTTAAAAGTGGAAGCTGAGAAAGTTTCCTTTTGGCAACCCATTACTGGTGGGATTGAGAGTGGCGAGAGTCCAGAAGAGGCCTGCCTTCGTGAAATAAAAGAAGAGACCGGCTTGGTCTTAGCTTGTTCAAATCTGACTAGTCTCGGAGATTTCACAGTAAAGATTGATGAAAATCTGTCCATCCACAAAAATCTCTTTCTAGTTCTGGCAGAGCAGAAGGAAATCCAGATTTCTGATGAGCATGTAGGAGTTCAGTGGGTAGCTTTAGACAAAGTTTCGTCGCAGTTGTACTGGCCCAGCAATCAAGCGACTTTTGAGATTATAACTGAGAAGCTATAAGATATAGCTTCTCTTTATTTCTTTTGATAAAGAAATTCTATTGGTCAAGCAGGGCGTTTAATGGTAGACTTATCACATAACTATAGTGAGGTGACCTTATGACACGTGAATTTAAATTTGAAACCCTGCAGCTTCATGCTGGACAGACAGTTGACCCGACAACTAAGTCGCGGGCTCTGCCTATTTACCAGACAACTTCCTATGTGTTTGATGATACTCAGGAGGGAGAAGATCTTTTTGCCCTACGCAAACCGGGAAATATCTACACTCGGATTACCAATCCGACCCTGTCTGCTTTTGAGGAGCGGATTGCGGCTTTGGAGGGTGGAGTCGGAGCTCTAGCGACAGCCTCAGGTATGGCGGCTCTGACCTACACTATTCTGGCCTTGGCTCATGCTGGCGACCATGTAGTGGCAGCCTCTACCATCTACGGTGGCACCTTTAATCTGCTCAAGGAAACCCTGCCTCGCTATGGCATTACCACGACTTTTGTGGATATTGAAAATCTGGCTGAAGTAGAAGCGGCCATTCAGGACAATACCAAGCTGGTTCTGATTGAAAGCTTAGGCAATCCGCTGATTAATATCCCTGACTTTGATGCTCTAGCTGAGCTGGTTCATGCTCATAAAATTCCGCTGATTTCTGACAATACCTTTGCTACACCTTATCTGATCAATGTCTTTTCTCACGGAGTGGACATTGCGGTGCATTCTGCGACCAAGTTTATCGGCGGTCACGGGACCAGCATCGGAGGTGTGATTGTGGACAGCGGTCGCTTCGACTGGGAAGCTTCTGGCAAGTTTCCGCAGTTTGTTGATCCAGACCCGAGCTATCATGATATCAGTTATACGCGCGATGTCGGAGCAGCAGCCTTTGTCACTGCTGTCCGGACCCAGCTCTTGCGCGATACGGGCGCAGCCATGTCCCCCTTCAATGCCTTTCTCTTCTTGCAGGGGTTAGAAACTCTCTCTTTGCGCGTAGAGCGTCATGTGTCCAATGCGGAGAAGATTGTAGATTTCCTAGCAGGGCATCCCAAGGTTGAGCAGGTCAATTATCCCAAGCTTGCTGACAGTCCTTATCATGCTTTGGCAGAAAAATATTTCCCTAAAGGCGTAGGCTCTATCTTCACCTTTAATGTCAAAGGCGGAGAGAAAGAAGCTCGTAAGGTTATTGATAGCCTAGAGATTTTCTCTGATTTGGCCAATGTAGCAGATGCTAAGTCCCTGGTCGTCCATCCAGCTACGACGACTCATGGTCAGATGTCGCCAGAGGCTCAGCTGGCAGCAGGCATTACACCAAATCAAATCCGACTCTCTATCGGCTTGGAAAACGTGGATGACTTGATAGAGGATCTGAGAATAGCTTTGGAAACTATCTAAATTTCAAGGCCTCTAGACTGAGCAAATAAGATTAAAACTAGGTTTTCGCCTAGTTTTTTGTTATAATGAGAGATATTAAAAAATAGCAGGTAATCAAAATGACAATTTCAGTGATTGTTCCGTGCTTCAATGAAGAAGAGTCTATTCCTTTATTTCATGAAGCCATGGAAGCGGTCAAATATCAAATCCGTGATCAGTTTGAATATATTTTTGTCAATGACGGATCGACGGACCGGACCTTGGCTGTTTTGCGTGAGCTCAGCAGTCGCTGTTCAGATGTGCACTATCTGTCCTTTTCTCGTAATTTCGGAAAAGAAGCAGCCCTCTATGCTGGTTTGCAAGAGGCGAGCGGGGATTTGGTGACAGTCATGGATGTGGATTTGCAGGATCCGCCCGAGCTCCTGATTGAGATGAAGGCCATGCTGGACTCGAATCCTGAGCTGGACTGTGTGGGGACTCGTCGGACTACTCGCGAGGGAGAGCCGCCAATCCGAAGCTTTTTTGCCAATTTGTTCTATAAGCTGATTAACAAGATTAGTCAGGTAGAGATGGTAGATGGTGCGCGTGACTTCCGACTGATGCGCCGCCAGATGGTAGAAGCCATTCTGGAAGTTTCAGAGTACAATCGCTTCTCCAAGGGAATTTTTTCCTGGGTGGGCTTCAATACTGAATACTTGGCATACAAAAATGTCGAACGAGTGGCTGGCAAGACCTCTTGGAATTTCTGGTCTCTTTTCAACTATTCTCTGGAAGGCATTGTCAATTTCTCTGATGCTCCACTCAACATCGCCTTTTTAGGGGGTATCCTGTCTTGGATTTTAGCCTTCATCCTGATGGTAGTCATTATTATCCGTACCTTGGTTTTTGGTGACCCGACATCGGGCTGGCCGTCCCTTATGACCGTCATTCTCTTTCTCGGTGGCTTCCAGTTGTTGACCATCGGTATCCTGGGCAAATACATCGGCAAAATCTTCATGGAAACAAAGAAACGCCCTGTTTATGTGATTAAGGAGAGGAGTAAGTAGATAATGAAAAAGAAACAGCAACTTAGCTTTTATTTTTGGACCGTTTTTATTTTTGGGTTAATATCCTTGTTTGCTGTTTATCCTCTAGCCAATGGAGATGAAGGATATCATTTGTCAAAAAGTTACTTGATGTTTTCTTCAGAGAAACCGGAGGCAATGTCAGAATCTTGTCTTCGGGGAATGGAATTGACAGCAATCAGTCGGCCTAAGGATATCTCCGTTCGGCGGTTTTATAAGGAGAAATTAGAGGGTGTAGAGAAGGATGGGATTGAATTCCATCTATTAACTGATCAAAATTTTACACTGTGGATTGACATCGGTCATATAGTACCTGCTTTAGGCGTCTTATTGGCTCGTTTTGTTTACCCTAGTTATGGCGTTATGTTGATTTTTGCAAGATTGTTTAACCTAATCTTTTTTTCTTGTGGAATGGTTTGGATTTTGAAGCGTTGCAAAACCAATTTTTTCACTTGTTTTATGATTTTTACTGTTCCTTTTATGCAGAAAATTGCTAGTCCATCCTACGATGTTTTTGCATTTCTGGCGATTGCAGCTTTTGGAACTAATTTTTTATATCTCAGTAAATTTAGGAATTTTTTTGAACTTGACAAGAGAGATTTAAGTTATAGTGCTTTTACAATCTTATTCTTGCTACTGACTAAACGCAACTATATTTTTGCCTTACCCGCTTTGTTAGGGATACCTATGTTTTATGGTAGTCTACTAGATTTATTCAAGAAAAGTAAGAAGCGAATCAGAGGAGCCACATTAGTTAGTGCCTTCTTAGTGACGTTTTTTTGTCTGTTTACTGCTCACAAACTTTTTAATTTAAAAGATTTGTTCCGTGTTTTCTTTGATAATTACTTTAATGTAGCTACTATGGGTGGTAGAGGCTTAACTCTGTTTTCTGTTGTTCAAGATAATTTGCCAGATATCGTAAATATTTGTTGGATTGTTTGTCTTGGTTTACTTATGTTGGCAGAGGATACAACTTCTTATAAGCTAGGAACTGTTTTAGGAGGAGTAGGTGCCTATTGTCTTAACTGGTTTGGGATTTTTCTAGGCTTTTACATTGGTCATCCAGAACATCTTCCTTTTGATGACCTAACAGGTCGATACCTCCATGCTTTTATTATTTTACTTGTTCCCTTCATGGCTTGGTTGGGGAAAAAGATGCAAATCAGGGTTTCTGATAAATCTATTTCAAGAATTTCTGTATCTGCTACAGTAAGTGTACTTATCCTTTATCTGCTAATAACAGCTTACCGAGGATATGTTTTAGGAGTAACTCCTGCTTGGAAAAACTAAAATGTAAAAACCAAAAAAAGGATGAATTTTGTGTAATATGATATAATGAGTACATGATTATTTACAAAGGAGAATTTTAATGATTTTAATTACAGGCGCGAATGGACAGTTGGGAACAGAGCTCCGCTATCTTTTAGATGAGCGTAACGAGGAGTATGTGGCTGTTGATGTGGCGGAAATGGATATTACCAATGCCCAAATAGTTGACAAGGTCTTTGCGGAAGTCAAGCCAAGCTTGGTCTATCATTGCGCAGCCTATACAGCTGTTGATGCGGCTGAGGACGAAGGAAAAGAGCTTGACTATGCCATCAATGTGACCGGTACAGAAAATGTGGCAAAAGCTGCAGAAGCACACGGAGCAACCTTGGTCTACATCTCAACAGACTATGTCTTTGACGGACAAAAGCCTGTCGGTGAGG
>ERZ772935.685-NODE-685-length-13411-cov-4.122417_pt1 | contig 13411 bp, 9 predicted proteins | sample MGYA00511683_ERZ772935 | MGnify/ENA primary metagenome ERZ772935 (study PRJEB29015, sample SAMEA2738086) | human oral metagenome | biome: human oral; feature: human-associated habitat; material: saliva | place: China | collected 2228 ...
CGCTACCAGATCGATGGCGGCAGCCCCGGTCACCCAGGAGGAAGGCGCCTGCGAGTGAGCGATCTGAGGAGGGGCCAGACCGAGGCCCAGCAGGGGCAACACCAGCAGCGCAACGACGAGGTTCTGCCAGAAAGCCACCTGGATGGCGTCCATGCCCCGATTGCCGCGGCGGTTGCAGATGGCCAGGCCGGCAAAGCTCAGCCCCGAGGCCAGCCCCCACAGGAGCCCCACGGTGCCCTGGTCACCGACGTCGAATGAGGGCGTGACCAGCACCAGCCCCAGAGTGACGAGCGCCAGCATCGTGCCCTCGGCCGGCCCGATGCGCTCACGGAACAGCACGACGTCCAGCAGGGCGATGAAGGCCGGAAAGCTGGCAAAGCCCAGTGTGGCCACGGCAACGCCGCCCACCTTGACGGCCATGAAGAAGGTGATCCAGTGCACGGCCAGCAGAAAGCCGCTGGCCAGCACAATGCCGGCGCGGCGCGGGCCCAGCCCCTGCAGCAGCGGCCTGCGCTGCGCCAGGGCCAGCACCAGCAGTGCGGTTGCGGCGAACCCTGCCCTGCCGGCGGTGATGGCCACGGCATCGAAACGGATGAGGGCGCCGAGGATGCCGGTGAGCCCGAAAAGCACGGCCACCCCATGGGCGGCCGCGAGTGCGCTGACGTGCGGATTCTTCATGACCCGCTCATTGTCGGGGCTTGTCGGCGCTCAGGACACCCGGATCAACCCTGCCAGTGTACGCGATGGATCTGCAGCGTGCTGCAGGCATCCTGCAGCTTCTTCACGCCCTCGATGAAATGGGCGGTCTTGTTGTGGGCATCAAGCGCCGCCTGATCCTTCCAGTGCTCGACGATGTAGGCGGTAACCCCGTCCTCGGCATAAGCAGCACCATAGGAAACGCAGCCGGCTTCCTGACGGCTGGCCGCCACCAGTTCGGCCGTGGCCTGCTTCAGGCGGTCCATGTGACCGGGCTTGACCTGCAGCGTGACGACGAGATGGATGGGTTCGGACATCGGAAGCACCTCCCTGATTTCTGTTCTGTACAGTGCGGTCTATGTTACCGAAGCCGTCCCTGGACAGCCCGGCAATCCCGGACACCCCAGCCCGGGCCGGGATAGGACGGGACTGGGCCTTGGGGGCGGCCGTCTCCTTTTCGACGGTGGCGTCGTTGTGGATACGATAAAGAAGTTTTCATGATGAACGACGCCGGTAGCGATCATATAAGATCGCATGATGATGACCCCGAGTTCTCCAGACCGTGGGAACCGCGAAGGCGAGACTCCAGCCGGGCACACCGAGTCCGCCCCCGTTCGACAACATCCTGCATCCTCCCGTTCCATCCCGGGCATGCGGCTTGACGCTGCCTGCCTGATCCATGCGCTGAGTCCGCTGCTCTGGATTCCCCAGGCCGCGCTGCTGGCGCTGGGTGTCGCCCGTCTGCAGTCAGGCGCGGGCCTGGCCGGTGTGGTGTGGCCAGCAGCGGGCATCGTCGTGGCCGGCCTGCTGCGCGCCTGGCTGGATGCCTGGAGCAGCACCCGGATGTTCGAGTCGGCACGTGAACGCCTGAGTCTCTGGCGGGAACGGGCCATCACCTCTCTGTCTGCGCGTTCGCCGCTGGATCGCACCCGTCTGCATGCCGGCACGGCAGCCAGCGTGCTGGCCGAACAGGCCGAGGCCATCCTGCCGTGGCTGACGCGCTACCACGGTGCCATGTGGCGCGTGCGCCTGATGCCCCTGGTGATCCTGCTGCCCGTGGCGTGGTACAGCTGGGCCGCTGCGGCCGTGCTGATCACGGCAGCCCCGCTCATTCCGCTGTTCATGGTGCTGGTGGGCTGGCGCGCCCGGGCAGCCAGCGAGGCGCAATGGCTGCAGATGAGCAGCATGAACGCCTTCCTGCTGGACCGGCTGCGGGGGCTGCCCACGCTGCGTGCACTGGGCAGCGTGCAGGCCACGGCCCGTCGGTTGCGTGCCAGTGCCGAAGACCTGCGCCAGCGCACGATGAAGGTGCTGCGCATCGCCTTCCTGTCTTCGGCAGTGCTGGAGCTGTTCTCGGCGCTGGGCGTGGCGATGGTAGCGGCCTACGTGGGCTTTCATGTGCTGGGCTATCTGGAATTCGGTGCCTGGGGCGGTCGGCTCACGCTAGGCGAAGGGCTTTTCATCCTGCTGCTGGCGCCCGCGTTCTTCGAGCCGCTGCGGGAACTGGCAGCGGTCTGGCATGACCGGGCCGCCGGCGTTGCCGCCATGGACGCCCTGGAGCGGCTGAACGGGAACGGCCTGCCGCTGCTGGATGAGGCCCATGCCGTTCGGCCTGACACCGGAGAGCCGGCAACGGATCCCCTTGCGTCCACCCGCCATGATCGACCGGCCCCCGAGGCGGTGAAGCCGGCATCGGTAAAAGCGGCATCGGTAAAAGCGGCATCAGTGAAACCCGCATCGGAGAATCCTGCATCCCCCCAGCGTCCAGCCCCCGGTGTGCGGCTCACGGACCTGGGCTTCGCCTTTCCCGACGAGAAACCGGTGTTTCAGGGTTTCTCGCTGACGGTGCGACCCGGCGAGCATGTGGCCCTGGTGGGCGGCAGCGGCACGGGCAAGACCGTCCTGATGTCGCTGCTGGCTGGCCTGCTGGTTCCCACGGCGGGGCGCATCGAGATCGACGGCCAGACCCTGGCCCCGGACACGGTCCGGGCGCTGCGTGAACGCATGGCCTGGATGGGGCAGCGCGCCCACGTGTTTGCCGCTCCCGTCCGCGACAACATCGCGCTCGGCCGCCCGAGCGTCGATGATGAACGGGTGCGCCAGGCCATCACCAAGGCCCGACTCGACACGGTGGCCCAGGCCCATCCGGGCATCTCGCTGGGCGAAGGCGGAACGGGCCTCTCAGGGGGCGAGGCCGCACGCCTTGCGCTGTCGCGCCTGATGGCCGCGCCCGAGGCCGACCTGCTGCTGGCCGACGAGCCCACGGCCCACCTGGACAGCGAAACCGCCGATCAGGTCGCCGAGTCCCTGGTGACGCTGGCCCGGGGCCGCACGCTGATCGTGGCCACCCACGATCCCCGACTGGCCGCACGCATGGACCGTGTCGTGCAGCTGCCCACCCCGGATCCGGAGGCCGCAGCATGACAGGAAAGGACGACCCGCTAACAGGGAAAGACGACCCGGTGACCGAGAAGGACAGCCCGGCGAAGGATGGCATGGCCCGTCGTTCCGCCCTGCCCGCCCTGAAGGCGATGTGCGACGGCGCGTCGACACGCATGAAATGGGGTGCCGTGCTGGCCGCCGTGACGGTGCTGGCCGGCATGGGGCTGCTGGGCCTGTCGGGATGGTTCATCACGGCAACCGCCATTGCCGGGCTGCAGCCCGCGACGGCCCTGGCCTTCGATGTCTTTGCGCCGTCTGCCGGCATCCGGCTGCTGGCGCTGGGACGCACCGTGTCGCGCTATGGCGAGCGGCTTGTCACCCATGACGCCACCCTGGCGGCGCTGGCGCAACTGCGCGAACGCCTCTTCCGCGGCTGGGCAGAGACCGCCAGCATCCAGGACCTGCTGCGCCGTCCGGCACGGGCGCTGTTCCGGCTGACCACGGACCTGGATGCGCTGGACGCCTTCTATCTTCGCCTGCTGGTGCCGGCCGCCGCGGCGCTGGGCGCGACGCTGCTGGCCACGGTGGTGGTCGGCATGATGTCGCCCTGGCTTGGCCTTGCACTGGGCGGCTGGATGCTGATCATCGGCCTGGCCGTGATCATCGTGCTGGCCCGCCGCTCGCGGCGCCCCGCCACACGGCGGGCCCTGCTCACGGAAAGACTGCGCGCCCAGGCCGTGGACCTGGTGTCGGGCCAGACGGAACTGCTCATGGCCGGCCGGCTGGCCGCCCAGCGCGACACCCTGCGCCGCACGGACGAACGTCTGGCGCACAGCGACCGTCGTCTGCAGCGACTGGACGCGAAAGCAGCTGCCATCCACAGCGTGGCCGGCAGCCTCACGCTGGCCCTGGTCCTGCTGGGCGTGGGCCTGCTGGTCGAACAGGGACAGATCAACACGCCGGAGGCGGCCCTGGCCCTGCTGATTGCGCTGACGGCCATGGAACCCTTTGCGGCACTGCGCCGGGGAGCGCTTGAATCGGGGCGTGCCTGGCTGGCGGCTCGTCGGCTTTCTCCCCACTGCGCGCCGACCGTTCAGCCCCCCGCCCCACGCCCCGACGCAGGCTGTGCGATCATCGTGGATGATGTGTCGGTCCGTCATCCGGACAGCCCTGTGGATGCACTGGCCGCACTGTCGCTGAGGCTGGCCGCTGGCGAACGGGTCGCCGTGGTCGGTCCCAGCGGCGCAGGCAAGTCGACACTGATGGCGCTGATCGCCGGAGAGCGCCATCCGCACACCGGGCGCGTCCTGACGCAGCCCGGCGCCTGGCTGAACCAGCGTCCGGACCTGTTCCAGGACAGCCTGCGCGACAACCTGCGCCTGGCTGACCCGGACGCTGACGACGCCGCACTGTGGCAGGCCCTGGAAGCAGCCGGTCTGGCAGCGGCCATACGACGCCTGCAGGCCGGGCTGGACACGCGACTGGGCGAAGGTGGTCTTGGGCTGTCGGCCGGACAGACCCGCCGCCTGGCGCTGGCCCGGCTGCTGCTTCAGAAGCGCCCCCTGTGGCTGCTGGATGAGCCGACCGAGGGGCTGGATGCCGCCACGGCCGCCGATGTGCTGGCCCGACTGGACACGCTGGGCCAAGGGCGTGCATGGCTGATGGCCGCCCATCTGCGCCGCGAAGCGGCACTGGCCGATCGCCTGCTGGTGCTGCGCAACGGCAGGCTTGAAGGTGAATTCCGGCGCGGCAGCGAGGGCTTCGAGGCCGCGCTGGCTGCGCTGAGACCCGATTGATACATTATCCCGAAACCGAGAAGAGGAAACCCCCACATGGATGTCGACATCGTCAGCCTGTCAAGGCTGCAATTTGCGCTGACAGCGCTCTACCACTTCCTGTTCGTCCCGCTCACGCTGGGCCTGTCCATCCTGCTCGCCATCATGGAAACGGTCTACGTGATGACGGGGCGTTCCATCTGGCGTGACATGACCCGCTTCTGGGGCACGCTCTTCGGCATCAACTTCGCCATGGGCGTGGCCACCGGCATCGTGATGGAATTCCAGTTCGGCATGAACTGGAGCTACTACAGCCACTATGTCGGCGACATCTTCGGGGCGCCGCTGGCCCTGGAGGGGCTGATGGCCTTCTTCATGGAGGCGACCCTGGTCGGCCTCTTCTTCTTCGGCTGGGATCGGCTGTCCAAGGTCAAGCACCTGCTGGTCACCTGGGCGGTGGCCCTCGGCTCGAACTTCTCGGCGCTCTGGATCCTGATCGCCAACGGCTGGATGCAGAACCCGGTGGGCGCAGAGTTCAACCCGCAGACCATGCGGATGGAGATGAAGGACTTCTTTGCCGTCATCACCAACCCCGTGGCGCAGGCCAAGTTCGTGCACACGGTTTCGGCGGGTTATGTCGCAGCCGCCATCTTCGTGCTGGGCATCTCGGCCTGGTACGTGCTCAAGGGCCGGCACCTGCAGCTGGCCAAGCGCTCGATGACGGTGGCGGCATCGTTCGGTCTGGCCGCCTCGCTGTCGGTGGCGGTGCTGGGTGACGAAAGCGGCTACCTCACGACGGAACACCAGAAGATGAAACTGGCGGCCATCGAGGCCATCTGGGATACCGAGCCGGCCCCTGCCCCGTTCACGGCCTTCGGTTTTCCTGACCAGGAAGCCCGCGAGACGCACTATGCCGTGCACGTGCCCTGGGTCATGGGCCTGATCGGCACGCGCTCGCTCACCACGGAAATCCCCGGCATCAAGGATCTGGTCCAACGCGCCGAGCACCACATCCGCGACGGCCTGAAGGCCTATGACGCCCTGCAGAAGATCCGTGCCGCCAAGGGCAAGCTCGACGCCGCCGCGCCGGAGCGTGCCATCTTCGAGGAACACGGCCATGCGCTGGGCTATGCACTGCTGCTCAAGCGTTATGTGGACGATCCCCGTCAGGCCACGCCCGAGCAGATCAGCCGCGCGGCCTGGGACACGGTGCCGCAGGTGGCCCCGCTGTTCTTCTCGTTCCGTGCCATGGTCGGCGTGGGCCTGTTCCTGATCCTGCTGACCGCCACGTTCTTCTGGCTGTCGGCACGCCGCCGGCTGGATGCCTACCCGTGGCTGCTGCGGATTGCCGTGTTCGCCATCCCGCTGCCCTGGATCGCCATCGAGAGCGGCTGGCTCGTGGCCGAGCTGGGACGCCAGCCCTGGGTCATCGAAGGGGTGCTGCCCACGGCCGTGGCCGTCTCGAACCTGGGCGCCTCCACCGTGCTCTTCACGATTGCCGGCTTCGTGGCGATCTACACCGTCCTGCTGATCATCGAGATGAAGCTGATGTTCAAGGCCATCCGCAAGGGGCCGGAAGACCATCCGATCCCGCATGAAACTCAGCCCGGTGAAGCCAGCGCCCTGGCTTCCGCACAGTGATACTGCAAGGAAAAGGAACATGATTCTCCACGAACTCGTCTCCTACGAAGTGCTGCGCCTGATCTGGTGGGCACTGATGGGTGTGCTGCTGATCGGCTATGCGGTGACCGACGGCTTCGACCTGGGCATCGGCACGCTGCTGCCCTTCGTCGCGCGCACCGATATCGAGCGCCGCACCGTCATCAACACCATCGGCCCCATCTGGGAAGGCAACCAGGTCTGGCTGATCCTGGGCGGCGGCGCCATCTTCGCCGCCTGGCCGCAGCTGTACGCGGTGTCGTTCTCGGGCTTCTACCTGGCCATGTTCGCCATCCTGTTCGCATTCATCCTGCGACCGGTGGCCTTCAAGTTCCGCAGCAAGCGCGAAGACCCCGCCTGGCGCAGCCGCTGGGATGCCGTCCTGTTCATGGCCGGACTCCTGCCTTCGATCATCTTCGGGGTGGCCGTGGGCAACGTGCTGCAGGGCGTGCCCTTCCACATCGGGGAAGACATGCAGATCTACTATGAAGGCACCTTCCTTGGCCTGCTCAACCCCTTCGGCCTGCTGTGCGGGCTGGTGTCGCTGGCCATGCTGGTGATGCACGGTGCGTCCTGGCTGCAGCTCAAGACCTCGGGCATCGTGGCCGAGCGCGCACGGCGCTTCGGCATCATGGCCGCCATCCTGACCGTGGTGCTGTACGCGGTGGCGGGCGTCGTTCTGGCCCATCTGGTGAACGGCTACGTCATCACCAGCAACCTGCCCACCGATGGGGTCTCGAACCCGCTGCTCAAGACCGTGAGCACGCAGGCCGATGCCTGGTTTGCCAACTACGCGGCCCATCCGCTGCTGTGGGCGGTTCCGGCTGTGGGCCTGGCAGGTCCGCTGCTGGCGGCGCTGTGCCTGGCCGGTCGCCGGCCGCTGGCAGCCCTGCTGACCGGGGGTCTGGGCATTGCCGGCATCATCGGCAGCGTGGGGGCATCGATGTTCCCGTTCATCCTCCCGTCGTCCAGCATGCCTGCGGCGAGCCTGACGGTGTGGGACTCGTCCTCGAGCCACCTCACGCTGTTCATCATGCTCATTTCCACGGCCATCTTCATGCCCATCATCCTGACCTACACGAGCTGGGTCTTCACGGTGCTGCGCGGCAAGGTGGACGCTGACGACATCCGGAAGGGCAAGGGCCATGCGTACTGATCCCTGCTGCCTCACTCTCCCCTGCACCGTTCACCGATAAGGACACCGACCATGTGGTATTTCGCCTGGATCCTGGGCCTGCCCCTGGCAGCCGCCTTTGCCGTGCTCAACGCAATGTGGTTCGAGCTGATGGAAGATGACGCCATCCGGCGTGACCGGCTGGAGCCGCACGAGAAGCGGTGACGGCACCCGGTCCCGGCGCGGCCCTGAAAAGGACGAGCTGCGCCGGGACCCTTCGTTTGCGGGCAGGACATGCACAGCCCGCACACGACGGCGGCGACACGTGATGCCGCTCTTCATGCGCGCGTTGCCAAAAAACGGGGGGAGATGAGATGGGCGCCAAGCGCTGAAATGCGCGGGCTGCTGCGGCCGGGAACCGACCGGGATGTCGACGGCTGTGGACCTTGGGGGTGCTGGCCATGGGCCTGTACGCCATGACCACCGACCCGGTGATGCCGTCGATGATGGAATGTGGAGCGGGCGACGAGCCTCGAACTCGCGACCTCAGGCTTGGGAAGCCGGCGCTCTACCAACTGAGCTACGCCCGCATGGCGCGCATTGTACGATGATTTCTGTCCGCCTGCCCAGCTGCACCGTGGCAAGCCGGCCGCGCCCTCCCCCGGTACATCCGACAGGCGGCTGTGGGCGACATCGTCCCCATCCGAGAAGCGTGGCGGGACAGAAGGCTGCGTGTCGTCAGATTTGCAACACTCCCCCGACGGTGGTCGGGCCGCCGGGCGGCGCCTGACGGGATCCGCATCGTCCTCCTTATCATGGAGGGTCTTGCGCACGTTGCGGGCGCATGCCGGCGACCTTCTCGCTGAACCGTGCGGGTCTTCCGCGCGACGCTCCCCGGTGCCCCTGTCGCGGGATACCGCGCAGGCCGCGGCCTTGCGGCTTCCCATCGGCTGTGCCGCTTCTTCATCGCCCCAGGCGCGCGCGCTCCCTTTCCCGGATTCTGCTTTCACCGTCATGGATTCTCCTGCTGCTGCGCCCCAGGCGCCGGCAAATGCCCCTTCTGCCTTTCCCCTGAAGCCCATCCTGTGGTTGCTGGGCTCGATGACGTCGCTGGCGCTGGGCACCTCGCTGGCCAAGCAGATCTTCCCCATCGTGGGCGCGCAGGGCACCACGGCACTGCGGCTGCTGTTCTCGGCCCTGGTGCTGATCCTGTTCGGACGCCCGTGGCGGCACCGCATGCCACGCCATGACTGGTGGGTGGTGGCGCGTTACGGCATGACGCTGGGCATGATGAACATGCTCTTCTACCTGGCGCTGGAAACGATTCCGTTCGGCATTGCGGTGGCCATCGAGTTCTGCGGACCGCTGTCGGTGGCGCTGTTTGCATCGCGCCGGCCCATCGACTTCGTCTGGATCGGCTGCACGGTGGCGGGTCTGCTGATGCTGCTGCCCATCTGGCATGGTGGCGGCGATGCAGCTGCGGCCCAGGCCGTGATCGAAGGCGCGGCCGGTGCCCACGCCGTGGCCGAAGGCGCGCAGGGCGTGGTGCCCGGCGTGGCCTCGGCCAGCCTGGATCCACTGGGCATGCTGTACGCGGCCGGAGCAGCGGTGTGCTGGGCGGGCTACATCATCTTTGGCAAGAAGACGCAGCACCTGCACGCCGGCACGACGGTGGCGCTGGGGGTCAGCATCGGCGCGCTGATGATGTTCCCCATCGGCGTGGTGCATGCCGGCACAGCGCTGTTTGAGCCGAAGGTGCTGCTGATCGGACTGGGGGCGGCCGTCGTGTCCAGCGCCATTCCGATGTTCCTGGAGATGAAGGCGCTGCGCGGGCTGCAGGCCGGCACCTACGGGGTGATGACGAGTCTGGAGCCGGCGCTGACCTCCGTGGTGGCCATGCTGGTGCTGGGCGAGCTGCTGACGCTGACGCAGTGGTGCGCCATCGCGCTGACGGTGACGGCCGCCATGGGCAGTGCACTGACCTCGCAGCGTGGCGGATAGAATGCGGAAAAGTCTGCATCCCTCCCCCACGCATGAAATCCTTCTTCCATTGGTTCGAAAGCCGGATCGACCCGTATCCGGATGAAACACGACTGATCACCGAACGAAGCCTGTGGCGCTTCGTGCTCTCTTCGCTGCAGGGTGTGCGGCGCTGGCTGGTGCTGCTGTTCCTGACGGTGGCGGGCATCGGCGTGCTGGAGGCGCTGCTGTTCCAGTGGATGGGCTTCGTGGTGGACTGGATCGGCCGCTACACGCCCGAGACGCTGTGGGCCGAAAAAGGCAGCACGCTGACGATCATGGGCGTGGTGCTGGTACTGAGCCCGCTGCTGGTGCTGCTGTCATCATCGCTGCGCTTCCAGTCGCTGCAGGGCGTGCTGCCGATGCGGCTGCGCTGGCGCTTTCACCGGCTGATGCTGGCCCAGAGCCTGAGCTTCTATCAGGACGAGTTCGCTGGCCGCGTGTCGGCCAAGGTGATGCAGACGGCGCTGGCCGTGCGCGAGGTGGTAATGACCTTCGCCGACATGGCCACCTACATCGTCGTCTATTTCCTGACGAGCTCGGTGGTGCTGTGGAAATTCGATGCCTGGCTGCTGCTGCCGTTCGTGACGTGGATCGTGCTGTTTGCGGCCACGATGGTCTGGACGGTACCCAAGCTGGGCAAGCTGGCGGCAGCGCAGGCCGATGCCCGCGCGCTGATGACCGGCCGCATCACGGATGCCTACAGCAACATCACCACGGTCAAGCTCTTCTCGCACAGCGACCGCGAATCCAGCTACGCACGCTCGGCCATGGAGGACTTCATGGTCACGGTGCATGCCCAGATGCGCTGGGTGACGACGCTGGAAGTCGTGTCGCAGACGGTGAACATGCTGCTGACGGGCGGCACGGCTGCCATCGGCCTGTGGCTCTGGCACCATGGCAAGGCCAGTCCGGGCGCGGTGGCTGCTGCCACGGCCATGGCGCTGCGCATCAACGGGCTGTCGCAATGGATCATGTGGCAGTCGGCCTCGCTCTTCGAGAACATCGGCACCATCCGCGACGGCATCAACACGCTGACCCGACCGCACACGGTGCTGGACAAGCCGGCCGCGGTGCCGCTGGTGGTGAAGCAGGGTGGCATCCGCTTCGAGCACGTGGACTTCTCGTACAGCGAGAACGCCCGGCGCGAGCATCGGCCGGTGCTGGAGGACTTCTGCCTGGACATCCGCCCCGGCGAGAAGATCGGCCTGGTGGGACGCTCGGGTGCGGGCAAGTCCACCATCGTGAACCTGCTGCTGCGCTTCTATGACGTGCAGAAAGGGGCCATCACCATCGACGGTCAGAACATTGCCGACGTGACGCAGAACTCGCTGCGGGCGCAGATCGGCATGGTGACGCAGGACACGTCGCTGCTGCACCGCACGGTGCGCGACAACATCCTGTATGGCCGTCCGGATGCCACCGACGAAGAGATGCTGGACGCCGCCCGGCGTGCGCAGGCCGATGCCTTCATTGCAGCCCTGGAGGATCCGCAGGGGCACACGGGCTTTGACGTGCAGGTGGGCGAACGTGGCGTGAAGCTCTCGGGTGGGCAGCGCCAGCGCATTGCCATTGCCCGGGTGATGCTGAAGAACGCGCCGATCCTGCTGCTGGACGAAGCCACCAGCGCGCTGGACTCCGAGGTGGAAGTGGCCATTCAGGACAGCCTGAACGAGCTGATGAAGGGCAAGACGGTGATCGCCATTGCGCACCGGCTCTCGACGATCGCGGCCATGGACCGGCTGGTGGTGCTGGACAAGGGCCGCATCGTGGAAGAAGGCACGCACGCCGAGCTGCTGGCCCGCGACGGGCTGTACGCACGGCTGTGGGCGCACCAGAGCGGCGGTTTCCTGGCCGAGCAGGTGCCCAACGAGTGAGGTGACAGACCGAAAGGTGGGATGCAGCCGCCGAACGGCGGGTGGTGTCCCTTCCGGGCCCCCTGAAAGCCGAAGCCCCCAACGTCTCGCTCTACAATACGCGCCCCGTTTCAACCCCCGTATTTCATGAGCGAACACGCCAACCACGCGACCGGCCATGGCCACGCCACGCCGGCGCATTCCGACGCCCAACCTTCTCCGGCCACGCAGGCCATCAACGTGCGGCTGCGGCCGCTGCCGGGGCTGATCTTTGCCAGTCGCTGGCTGCAGCTGCCGCTGTACCTGGGCCTGATCGTGGCCCAGGCGGTCTACGTGCAGCACTTCCTGATGGAGCTGTGGCATCTGGTCATGGCGGCCTTCGGGGACCAGCATGCGCTGGATGCCCTGGTGACGAGCATCGGCTACCGGTCGGATGTGCCGGTGACGAAGATCAACGAGACGGTGATCATGCTGGTGGTGCTGGCGCTGATCGACGTGGTGATGATCTCGAACCTGCTGATCATGGTGATCGTGGGCGGCTTCGAGACCTTCGTGAGCCGGATGGATCTGGAAGGGCACCGCGACCAGCCGGAGTGGCTGAGTCATGTGAATGCGTCGGTACTGAAGGTGAAGCTGGCGATGTCGATCATCGGGATCAGCTCGATCCACCTGCTGAAGACGTTCATCAACGCCGACAACTACACCGACCGCACGCTGATCGCGCAGACGGCCATTCACCTGACCTTCCTGCTGTCGGCCATGGCCATTGCCTATACCGACAAGCTGATGTCGTCGGCGTACAAACAGGACGGGCATCACTGAGCCTGCCTTCACCATGTCATCCAACACCGTTGAATCACCGGCCGTGTCTGCGGCCAAGCGCTTTCCCGTCTGGAAACCCCTGCTCTTTCTGGCCATCCTGTGCGTGGGCCTTTACTGGGTGAAGTGGGATCCGTACTACCACAAGGCCTTCGTGGCCATCGAGAAGCACGACATTGGCAAGTCGATTCTGGCCGACAGCTACGACAGCCCGTGGCAGGCGATGTGGCAGTACGCGCAGGTGTATTTTCTGGCAATCTGGAAGGCGGCGGTGCTGGGCATCGTGCTGGGTTCGCTGGTACAGATTCTGCTGCCTCCGGACTGGATCGTGCGGTTTCTGGGACGCTCGCGCCTGGGCAGCCATCTGGTGGCCACGCTGGCAGCGCTGCCGGGCATGATGTGCACTTGCTGTGCCGCTCCTGTCGCCGTGGGGCTGTACAGGGCACGGGCGTCGGCCAGCGCCAGCGTGACGTACTGGGTGGCCAACCCGGTGCTGAATCCGGCCACGCTGGTGTTCATGTACTTCGTGCTGGGTGGCGGGTTCACGCTGCTGCGGGTGGTGTTTGGCGTGGTGCTGGTGTTCGGTGCCGCCTGGCTGGTGGGGCGGCTGGCAGAGCGCCGCGGGGTTTCCGAAGGCCGGGATACGGCCCTGCCGGGCGATACGACGGTTCGGGGCAGCGCAAACGGAGCCGCTGGCCTGGCCGCAGGTTCGGTGACTGAATCGAACGCTGCGCTGGATCGGACCGGCGCTACCGCCCTGCCCCGGGTGGCGGCAAACACGGGCGGCGTGTCGGTGAACACGACGCTGGCAGCGGCACAGGCGGCAGCAGATGCCGAGGCGCGCAAACCCTTCCTGCAACGCTGGCTGCCGGCGCTGTGGCAGCTGTTCCTGTCGACGGTGCCGGTGTATGTGATCACGGTGCTGGCGCTGAGTCTGGCCCGGGTGTGGCTGTTCCCGCATGTGGACGGGGCGCTGGGCGATGGTGTGCTGTGGATCGTCTTCTTTGCGGTGGTGGGAACGCTGTTCGTGATTCCGACGGCGGCCGAGATTCCCATCGTGCAGGGGATGCTGGCACTGGGGCTGGGCACCG
>ERZ772935.688-NODE-688-length-13394-cov-18.660544_pt1 | contig 13394 bp, 9 predicted proteins | sample MGYA00511683_ERZ772935 | MGnify/ENA primary metagenome ERZ772935 (study PRJEB29015, sample SAMEA2738086) | human oral metagenome | biome: human oral; feature: human-associated habitat; material: saliva | place: China | collected 2228 ...
GCACAACGAACACACACACGAGGACAACGATCATCCGCACGCGATTCTTCATGAAACCCTCCAAAAACGACGGAAACAATTGCAACGGGCCTTCGCTTTCTGCGAGCCACGCCCCGGAATGTTCTAGCGATAGCTTCTAAAGACGATACGGCGCTCACCCGACTGATCGAAGCAGACCTCGCTCTTCAGCCCCACCGTGGTTTCATAATTACCGGTCGTGACCTGAATGGAGGGGGCACGCAGTCCTTCGCGTTGATCACCGCTGATCTCACCGACGTCGATCGAGTCGGCTCGAGGGTACTGTTGCGTGTGGCACACGGCTTCTTCCGGTTTCTCCCCCCGAAGACACGCGGTCGCCAAAGCAGCGAAGCGTTCCTGATGCCATGCGTGCGTCTCCTCATCCACGGTGATGTCGACCTGATGACGTGCACGAGTTCCCATTTCTATCGCCGAGGCTCCCGCGACGGAGTCGACAGAATACTCGGTGTGCTCGCTGAGCTGTGTCACGCCGATGACATACATGCCCGGGTACGCGTATACCTCGTGGTCATGGTGATCGGGATGCCACAGGTCGTCGCTCGCGGAAATAGAAATGCTAGCCGTGGTGCCTCCGACAGAGCCCAGCGAGACCCCGCCGACGGTTACCTCGGTGGCATAGCCTTCCGTGCGCACTGTCTCCTCACGAGCAGCTCCCTCTGCGATGCGCCAGGGACCCACGTGCAGCCTGAGAGAAGCCGTATTCTCCACGTAGATTTCACGGGTGACTGTGCGACCGTTGACGGAAAAGTCGATAGCGGCTCCCTGACGCCCCCACACATCCCTGCCCGAATACATCCGCACAGCGGATACGGAAGAGGGCGCGGCCACCTGGGCCCGCCGCAGATCAACCAAGGAACCCCACGTAACACGGCTATCGTTGCGACCTCTGTCCATCTCAACGCTCAGCGCATCTTCGAAACGTCCCTGCGCGATCGCCTCCGCGTAGTAGCGCACGGCTGCCTCGGCACTGGTCCTCGCCAGGGAACTCACCGAGCCAATCAGTGGCAGGAAAACGAAAACATACACGAGGACAACAATGGTCCGCGCGCGATTCTTCGGGGACCAACTCTTACGCAGCATTGTCACGTACCCCCTCGTCACTTCTTCCTCCGATAGCGGTTACTCTCGTCGAGGAACAACACCGTGTGGGCCTCACCCGCATCGTCGAAGCACACCTCGTTGATGACATTCAGAAGCACGCGTTCGTCGACTGTTTCTACATTGACGCCCCAGCTCCTAAGGCGCCCAAATTCCCTGGACGCCCCACCAAAGTAGACCGACTCAACACCCGATACCTCCACGCCCGGGCACACGACGCCTTCCGGCTTCTCACCCTTCACACAAGCGACCGCGAGGGACTCGAATTGTTCCTCCTGCCACGCTTCCGTCTCCTCATCGAGAGGGACCTCGAGCCTGTGGTTCAGAAGCCCCTGTGTGAAGGCGATAGTCTGCGCCCCCACCGAGGAATCGACGAGCACTTCGGTCCCCTCGCCGACCGTGGTCACCTCCACCGGGTACACTCCCGGATACGCGACGAAGACGACGCTGCTGCTGCCCCTGTGCCACAGTCCCTCAGTTGGCACCGTCAGCGGGATAACCGTGCCGTCGCTACCTTTCTCACTCACTGCGCCGAGCGTCATACCTCCGACGCTCACCTCAGAGGCGTACCCCTCCATGCTGAGCGAATACATGGTAGCCAGCCCCTCAGTAACTTTCCACGCGCCCAGCAAGCCACGTCGAGAGGCATCGGGACGCAGGGTAATTGTGCGGGTCGTGACGTATCCATTGACGTTCAAGCCGATTCTGACGGCCTGCGTTCCATCCTGTTGCGCAACGCCCACGAGCGACACGCTCGTCACACTGGAGGGAACGGCGATCTGGCCTCGCCGCAAATCGACGTTCTCGGACTCCACGATGCCAGAAGCCTTGTCCGTTTCCATAGCCATCGCGTCCTCGAAGCGCCCCTGCGCCACGGCCTCGGCGTAGTAGCGAGCGGCGTCCTGCGCACTCGTGCGCGACAGATACACGAGGCCACCCACCACCGGCAGCACAACGAACACACACACGAGGACAACGATCATCCGCACGCGATTCTTCATGAACTCACTCCCTCTCGCATGCCCATTCAGCCGCCGAGGGCATCGGTGCCCCCAACCTCCAAACGGTCAACATAAGACAGCCTAGTACATACACCTGTGGGGTGGACCAACAGGTCCACCCCACAGACAAGGCGCATGTGGCGTCAGCGCACGCGGAACTCGATCGTGGTTCCCTCGCCGACGTCGATGAGGTCGCCGTCGTTCAGTGCGATCGTCACCATGGGGGTGACGTCCTGGAAGGATCCGTCAGCGTGGCGCAGGACGGTGCCGTTGGCGCTGCCCAGGTCCATGAGGGCCCACGAGCCGGGCGTCGTCATCATGACGGCGCAGTGCGAACGCGAGATCTCGGTGGCCGGGCTGGGCACGCGCAGCACGGTCGCCACGGGGCGGCCGGTCAGGGCGCGGGCGTCGGGGTCGCGGCCGATGACGACGTCACGCGAGACCTCGACGGGCACGGTGCCGCCGTGGATCAGGAAGGCGACGGGGGCGGCCGGGCCGGCGTTGACGGGCGCGAGGCGCAGGATCGTGGCCTCGGTGTCGGTCTCGGCACCCAGGTCGGCCAGTCCGGCGGCGCTCATGGCCTCGGGCGCGGCGGGCGGCTCGGGTGCCATCTCGGGAGCGGGCTCCGGCTCGGGAGCGGACTCAACCTCGGGCTCCGGCGCAGGAGCAGGCGCAGGCGCGGACTCAACCTCAGGCTCGGGCTCCAGCGCAGGAGCGGGAGCGGGCTCAACCTCGGGCTCAGGGGCAGGCTCGGGTTCGGGCTCGAACGAGGTGGACTCCGAGTAGGCGGCCAGGCGCTCGGTCGACGCGGCGGTGTTGACCGGCGGCTCGACGGCGTCGGCGACGACGTAGAGCTCGCTTGAGGTCTGCTCGACCTCATTCTCAGCGACGTCCTCAACCGCATCCGTGGCCTCGACCTGCTCAGGCGCGGCGGTGCGCGCGGTGGGCGTCAGCGAGACGGGACCGTTGGAGGTGGCTGCGAGGAACTGAGCCTCGACGGCGGCCAGGTCGACCGACGACGTGTGCGTGGTGGTCGGCTCGGGCAGCTCCTCGCGGGCGTCGCGGCGGGCGCGGCGCTCGTGGTCGGGAATGTCGGGGTTGATGAGGAAGCCCATCGTGTCGACGGGCAGGGAAGCCAGGGCCTCGACCTCGTCCAGGGCGCGGCCGATGCGAATCTCGGCGGCCTCGACGCGGTCGGCGGCGGGGACCATCCACGTGATCTCGTCGCCCTCGTTGATGCTCGCCTCGAAGGTCTGCCACTCACCGGGGTTGAAGGGCCAGGCCCAGATCGGGTCGGTCCACACCTGCTCGGTGATCTGTCCTGCGGCGCGCATGCGCAGCTGGATGTTACCGAGGACTGTCAAGTAGGGCTGTTCGCCGGCGCAGTCCAGGAGCAGGACGTCGCCCTGCTCGGCCTGCACGTGGGAGAGCCACGCCTGCGTGTCGGCTCGTCCCCACACGACATCAGCCGCGGAGTCCGCAAATTCGAGCGGCACCAACGCGGCACCGAGGGGTCCGGTGACGAGCATCGCGCCCTGTCCGCGACACAAGAAGCGTCCAATCTGAAGCATCAGTCACTGCCTTCTCTACGAGGAACCCGGCGCGCTGTCTGAATCGACGCCGGACGTACTGGTTGAATCATTCGATTCATGACATTCGTTGTCAATGTTACTCGTGATTGGGTTCCTGCGTAGACTACAACCGCAGTTGAGTTGTCACGAGTGCCGGCTTCGAGGCTGGCTTTCACGAGGACATCGGCGGTTCCCTGCGGACCGTTGCCAGCGGCGACGATCGCGTGGATCTGGGAGTCTTGCAGGACCCCGTGCACGCCATCTGTACAGATGACGGCGCGATCGCCCTCTTCGAGGGGCATGATCGTGTAATCCGCTTTGACGCTGCCGGATTGTCCGGCTCCCAGGGCCTTGGTGACGACGTTGGCCGGGGGAATCACCTGCGGCGCGCCGGAAGTGGCGGCCAGGTCGCGGGCTTCCTGCAAGGCGGAGTGGTCGTGGGTGAGCTGACGGATCCCGCCGGGGCCCACGACGTAGGCGCGCGAGTCGCCGACGTTGAAGGAGAGCCAGTAGGGGCCTTCGGGGGTCCACAGGACCATGAGGCCGGACAGGGTGGTGCCGGGCGCGCCCATCGGGTTATCGACGGGCGCCAGGCCGGCGACGGCGGTGGCCGCCGCGTCGATGGCGACGGAGAGGTCGACCAGGTCGACGGGGCGGTTTCCGAGGCGCTCGGGGCTCAGGAACTGCCGCAGAGTGATGACTGCCTTCGACGAGGCCTGGGCGCCGCCGAGGTGGCCACCCATTCCATCGGCGACCGCGAAGACGGGCGAAACCGCCAGCCAGGAGTCTTCATTTTCGGAGCGGACGGGACCGATGTCAGTCGACGCGCCCCACGATAGTGGGGCGCGCTCAGCATGTTCACCCTGAGCCATCTACCTTCGTCTTTCTCGCTGCGTTGGGCGCGTGGGATAACGCGTAACACCGTTATTCTACACGCGAGCCAGAAATGGTTACGCGCTATCGAACGGGATCAGACCAGGCGAGCTGAGCGCGGAAGGTGCCCGCCTCGCGCGAGACGACGATCGCTCGACCGGGCAGTGCGCGGACCGGCCTCACACGCCCGATAACCTGACCTTCGTCCGGGTTACCGGACAACATGATGCCTGTCGACCCGAGGTCAATGAGGGAACGCAGGACGCGCTCGTACAGGGCCTGAGAGGCGCCACCCATCCGCCTCGCGATAACCAGGTGGAGACCAACATCACCCGCCTGGGCCAGCAGCGGCTGTAGCGCCGCGAGCGGATTACCCTCGGAGGTCACGACGAGGTCGTAGTCGTCGACGAGGACCCAGAACTCTGGTCCCTTCCACCAGCTTCGATTCGCGAGCTGTTCGGGGGTCACGTCGTCGCCGGGTAGACGTTCCTTCAGGAACGCCACGAACTCAGCCATATCTCTTGCGACAGACTCGTTCGTCGTCAGGTAGGCGGCCAGGTACTCCTTCGGAATGGCGCCGAGGGAGGAGCGGCGCCGGTCGACGACGATGAGTTGCGCTTCCTGGGGCGTATTCCTGGCCACGATTTCGCGTGCAAGGGAGCGCAGGAACGTTGTCTTGCCGGACTTGGAGTCGCCGAAGAGGTAGAGGTGGTGCTCGGAGTTCGGGTCGAAGCGGAACGCCCCGAGTCGCGATTCTTCGACACCGAGAATGAGAGCGGGGGCTCGGCCCTGCACCGGGGCGAGCGCGCCGGGCAGCTGCGCGATCTCCTCGGCAGTGACCTTGGTCGGCAGGAGGCGAAGCTTGGGGCCGGGGCCGGCGGGCAGCGCCGCGCGGATCTGCTCAATCGTGGTGACCACGCCTTCGCTGACGGTCGCCGGGTCCGCCTCGCCGTCCGCGCGGGGCAAGGCGATGAGGACGTGGTGCTTGGACGCGCACACTCCTCGGCCCGGCCGAGCGTCCGGGATCTGCTTCTGCACGTTGCGGTCCAGCGCGGAGTCGCGGAAGTCGCCGATCTTGAGTTCGAGCTTCGAACCGAGCATGTCAACGATCTGCATGCGGAAGTCACTCCAGCGAGGCGTTGCGGCCACGAGGTGCACACCGAATGTCAGGGCGGTGTTGAGCATGCGACTGATCCGCATGTCGAGGTCGTCGAAGTCGGCCTTGAGGGAGGCCCAGTTGTCGACAACGAGGAAGACGTCGCCGTATCCGTCGTCGTAGAGCCCCTGGGCGCGACCGCGCCGGTAGGTCTCGATCGAGTCGATCTTGTGCTGCTGGAAATAGCGCGCGCGATCCTCGATAATGCCTTGGACCTCGGCGAGGATTCGGGTGAGGACTTCACCGGTGTCGCGCGTGGCGATACCGGCGACGTGGGGGGCGTCTGCGAAGGACGCGAAGGTTCCACCGCCCAGGTCGATGATGTAGAACTGGACTTCCTGCGGCGTGTAGATGAGCGAGAGCGACATGACGAGGGAGCGCAGCGCCATCGATTTGCCGGTCAGCGGGCCGCCGACGACCGCGAAGTTACCGCCCGCGCCCGACAGGTCGAAGGTGAGCAGGTCGCGGCGCTGCTCAAGCGGGATGTCCCTGATGCCCAGCGGGAAGACGAGGGAGCCGCGCTGGCGCCACTCCATCGACACGAAGCCGACGCCGTCGACGGGTGCGAGGTCGGGCATCATCTGGTCGAAGGTGTCGGGCACGTCCAGCGGGGGCAGCCACACCTGGTGGGCGGGTACGCCCTTACCGGTCATCTTCGCCACCGCGATGTCGAGCTCGCTCATGTCTGCCCACTTGGCGTCCCCGGGCAGGCTCATGACTTCTTCGGACGAGGCCGGGGCTGCGATGGGCTCTTCGCGTGTCAGGACGGGGGCCAGGGTGAAGGGCAGGACCTTGATCGAGCGGTCCGGCGTTCCAGCCGTGGACAGCTGGGTAGAGCCGACGGTTCGCTGCGGCGGCGGGGCCGCGACGTACGAGGCACGGAAGCGGATGAGTTCGTCCGTGCCGGGCATGAGGAAGCCGGAGCCGGGCAGCGAGGGGAGCTCGTATGCGTCCGGCACGCCCAGAACCTCGCGGGACTCGCTGGCTGAGAAGGTCTTGAGGCCCACGCGGTAGGACAGGTGAGACTCAAGGCCGCGCATCCTCGAGGTTTCGAGCCTTTGCGAGGCGAGGAGCAGGTGGATCGAGAGCGAACGGCCCAGGCGGCCGATCGCGACGAACAGCTCGGCGAACTCCGGCTTGGCGGTGAGCAGCTCGGAGAACTCGTCGAGGATCAGGAAGAGGGCGGGCATCGGGGGGAAGGAATGCTTGCCCGCGATACGGTCCTCCTCATACTGGGTGACGTTGGCGTAGTTACCCGCCTCGCGCAGGACTTCCTGGCGGCGCACCATCTCGCCCTTGAGCGCGTCTTGCATGCGGTCCACCAGGGACAGCTCGGACTCGAGGTTGGAGATCATGGCGGACACGTGCGGCATCTCGGACATGCCCGCGAAGGTCGCGCCACCCTTGAAGTCAACGAGGACGAAGTTGAGCTGCTCGGGCGAGTGGGTCAGGGCCAGAGCCAAGACGAGGGTACGAAGGACCTCCGACTTACCCGAACCGGTTGCGCCGATCAGGAGGCCGTGGGGGCCCATGCCCTGCTGGGCGGACTCTTTGATGTCGAGCAGGACGGGGACGCCTTCGGGGGTGACACCGAAGGGGACGCGCAGGCGGTTCCTGCCCTCGCGACGCACCCAGGCCCGCTCGGGATCGTAGTCTCGGATGTCGCCCAATTGCAGGAGCTCCATGAGGTCCACGGAGCGCTTGACGTCCGAGCGCCCGACGGGCGTCTCGCTCTCTTTCTTCTCGGTGCCCATGGCGAAGGGAGTCAGTCGTCGGGCGATGGCCTCGGCCTGAGCGCGCCCCACCCGCTCCCATTCGCCGACGATCGCCTGGTGACTGAAAAGGTTGACCTCGAGCACGCCGCGCGTCTGTCCTTTCGCCACTGGGTGGACGAGGAGGCGCACCGTCGACGGGCTCGTCAGCGCCCCCCACTTCTCGTGCAGGTTCACGACAGTCACGCCGGCAGCGCCGTCGCGAGAACCGATCTGGGTTGAGGCGGGCAGCTCAGCGCCGTCGCACACGACGAGGACGTGCGGCCAGGGCGTCAGATCACCACGTGGGGTAAAGCCCGGCCGATCCGTCACGTCGGAGCCGAGGAGGTCCAGCAGATCGATGTCCTCAGTGACCACCATGCGGGCGGGGCCCACGGCGTCCGACTCGACGGTCGAACCGGCGTGAGGGAGCCACTTGACCCACTCCCACTCCGTGAGACGATCCGGCGAGCACAGCACCGCGATACGCAAGTACGAGGGGCTGACGAAGGTCGCCAGGTGCGTCATGATCAGCCGCGCGACGCCGATCGTGTCCTCGCGGCGGCCCGCCAGCTCGACATGCGAATAATCCTCCAGGGGAACACCGAAGGCGACGCTGTCCAGGTTGCGGTGAGTCTCAACAAAGCGCGTCATCGCAGACAGGCACACAATGTCCGGGTTCGCCATGGGCGGCAAGTCGGGAGACAGCAGCTCCATCGCCAAGCTCTGCTCAGACACGCCAACTCGCGCATTGAGCATTTCGACGCCCGGCTCACGCTCCCACACGCGCTCACCCTGTTCCGCCACCGCAACCAAGGCCTCGGGCGCGGGAAGAGCCCAGTTCACGAAAGCCCGCTGGCGGTCAGCGACGTTACGGACCGTCTGCCTCGTTTCCGACAGGTACGCCAGGTACTCACCGCGCAGCGTGCGAACCTTCTGACGATGCTGGGAGACCTGCCGATAGACGTTGAACGCGACCATGGCGACCATGGCGAACACCATGCCGCCCGCCATCATCAGCATCATCGAGTTGCGACCCTGACCTGCGCCCCCGCTGGCCTGGGAGATCGCCATGAACACCATGACGCCCATCGAGCCCATCATCGGGACCACCATCGCAAGCACGTTGCCGATGCCCGCGGCCTCAGCCTGGTTCGGCGGAGCCTGGATGGGAATCTTCCCTTCGGGCATCTCCGGTACGCCCTCCAAGCGATCCTCAGAGTCAGCCATCGTTCCTCCCTTGTCACCGCACCCGGGTAGCAGTAGTCCCCGCTATCCTAACGTGGACCACAGTCGAACTTTTGCCAAGCCCGCGTCTGATGACACAATACTGTCTGAGAGTGTCATCCGTGTCGGAGACGAAAGGAGGCTCGCGTGGGACAAACACAGGCATCGATTACCGTCGTTGGCAGCTCCCACCGGGAGGACTACGTCATCCCCGTCGGAATGACGATCGCGGGCCTGCTCGCACTCATCGAAGTTGATCTGACCAAGCTGTCAGCTCGCCTCACACTCGGAGGCGGACGTCCCGTCGAGCTCGGTGCTGTCATCGGACGAGACATTCCCTCCGGTTCGGTCATCACCATCGTCGGCACGCAGGAATCGGCCCAAGCCGTCGCCGACGACCAACGTTCCAGAAACAACCGGCGCTTCCGGCCGGCGCTCACAGCCACGGCCTTCGTATTCGTTGCCTCCGTCGTGTCTCTCCTCGGCGTCCTCCTGCCCGTGCTCGCCCTGTATCGCGACGGCTACGACATGCTCCCCTCGCTCGCGACTGACACGTGGGGACGCCTGGGCCTGGGGATCGTGTGCGCACTCATCTGGTCGTGCCCGCTCCTGGCCCCGAGCAACGCAGCGCGCGGCTTCGCCCTCGTCACCTGTTGCACCGCCGCCGGGGTAAGCGTCGGCGTCGCAGCCACTCCCCTACCCGGCTCACCTACCCTGCTGCCCGTCATCGTCACCTGGTCCTGCCTGATCGTCGCCAGCCTCGTTCTTTTCGCCAGGCCCACGCCGAGCGCGCGCGTCAACGTCCAGTGTTTCGCACTGATTGCCGTGACCGTCACGGTCGCGTCCCTCAGCGCACTGAGCAGCATCCGCTTCGCTCCGTTGATCTTCACCGCGTCGATTTTCTTCGTCTCACTGTCTCCTCACCTGGCCCTCCAGGTCCCCGACCACCAGGTGCTCGACCTGCCGCTGGTCATGAAGCGCCTCCCCTCCATTCGCCTCACCGTCCTGCAGCCACCATCGCGAATCACGCCGCTGCGCGTCAACAAGACGCTGGCGGAAGCGTACGACCGCTCCCGCACGATCCTGTGGAACGCGACCATCGTTGCGCTCATCTCCGGCCTGTTCACCGCCTACCAGATGCCGGTCGGCGAGGAGACACCCTACGCCGGCTACGCCACGCTCGCGCTGTGCCTCCTCGCGATCCTCGCCCTGGTCACCAACGCGCGTTCGAAGCGCGACCGGCTGACGCATTACGGGCCTCGTCTCGCGGCGCTCGCGATCTGGGTGATGCTTTTCTTCGCGCCCGGTTGGGACCGCTACCTCCTGCGTTCCACGGGCGAGTCGTCGGCACCGACGCTGACGTTCGCGCAGCACGTCATCCTGCCTCTCTCCCTGTGCCTGCTGGCTGTGATCGTGCCCGTCGTGGCGCTCATCCGCTCGGGCCGCGAGCCCTCCGCCCTGGTCGGCAGAATCATCGACATCATCCAGGGGCTTTCACTCACGTTGCTCCTACCAGCCGCGACCTACGGGTCAGGACTTTTCGATCTCGTTTGGCGGAAGGTACTATGACAGCCACATCACCCGACCTCGTTGCCGTCCCCGCATCCCCCGGCAAGCGCGTTGCTGCGCTCCTCATCGATATCGTCGGCGCCGCGCTGTTCGGTGTCGTCGCCTCGGCCCTGTCACACGGCAACGGTGCCATCATCGTGACGACCATCGTCGAATACGTTGCCCTCCAGGCCATCCTGATCGCACTGCATGGTCGTTCGGTGGGCGCCTTCCTGGCGCGTTGCGCGCTGGTGCGCGCTGGTTCGTCGCAATTGTCCCCCTCGCTGATGGTGTCCGCGGGGTATGTCCTCCTGACGGCTCTGTCCTCGCTGATCCCGCCCCTGCCCGTCATCTTCGTTCTTCTGGGAGGCCAACGCGGGTCGTGGATGGCGAAACTGTTCTCACTTCAGTGCGTGACCTTCGTACCGGAGGACACAATCGACGAGGCCGTGGCGTCGCCCAGCCCCTACGGCAAGGCGGGTGCAGGCATCGCCGAGGGCCATACGAGTTTCTCCTCCGTGACCGACATTCCCTCGGCACCGATCGGCCACTCCAGCGAGTCACCGGCAAGCGCCCAGCCCAGCGTTAAACTGCCCAAGCCCAGCGTCGAGCTGCCCAAGCCCAGCGTTGAACTGCCCAAGCCCAGCGCCCCGGCGAGCTCACGCGCGTGGCCTGCCCCAGCCCCGGCCTCGTCAGTGCCGTACGTGCCCGGCCCGCAGATTCCCGCCCCCGTCCAGGAGGTGCCTGCCGCGGCGCCCGTCCAGGAGGAGGCGATGCCCAAGGCGCCAGCCACGGCACCGGCACCGACGCCTGCGTGGGCTCGCGAGACGCACACCCCGAAGGCTCCCATCGGGGCACCGATACCCACGCCGACGCCGGTTCAGGAGATGCAGGCCCCGAAGGCTCCCGTTGCACCCCCGGCACCGACCGCGCGTTTCTCCGCACCCATGCCGCAACCCCTCGCTCGAGAGGCGAGCGCCGAGGCGCCTTCCGCCGAGGTCGAAGCCCCTCGCCCGCCGGAGCCCGCTGTCCCCGCGCCCGCACCCGCTGTCCCCACGACCGCACCGAAACCTGCTGCCACAGCGACCAACAGCACCACGGCCTCGGCGCCGGCGAGCGCGTCCTACGCCGCACTCCTGCTCGACACGGGCCAGTCAATCCCCGTCAACCGCACGATCGTGCTCGGCCGCGCGCCCTCGCCGCAGCGCGCCACGGACTCCCCGATCCCCGTGGAGGATCAGACGCGCTCGCTTTCGCGTACGCACGTGCGCATCGCCCCCTCCGAGGGCGGCATTACGATCGAAGACCTTAACTCGGCGAACGGGACGCGCGCCCGTTCCCCCAACGGGCAGACCCACACCCTGGTTCCCGGCCAGCCCATCGAGCTTCCCATGAACAGTCAGCTGCTGTTGGGTGAACGCCTCATTTCCGTCGTGGACCTGCGCCAGCGGCGCTAGCGTGGCGCTGTGAAAGACTCTTCTGTCATTTCCTGTCATCTGGTAGGCTCGGACCATCACGATCATGTCTGTCAATGAGGAGTTGTCATGGGTGCCGAGAATGTTCCTGCGAACATGGAGGCTACGTACGAAAAGTGGAATAGCTGGGTCACCCTTCTGACCGGTGACGACGGTTTAGCGGATAGGTTCGACAGCGCTGCAGGCAAACTGGAGCAAAATATCGGGTTGCAGAACGAGGGCAAGTGGGGCGTTGAGAGCGGGCCCGCTGCTTTCAGCACGGCGTACGCCCGATACCTGACTCAGGAGGCCTCCGCGCTCAGGGGTATGGCGACAAACGCGCGCAACTTCGCTGCAGCCGTCAACTCTGCGATCAAGGCGCTCGAGAGTGGTGACGAAACGGCTGAGGAGAATCTCATGAAGACGGTTAAGGAGGAGAAAATCCAGTCCGTGTACATCTCCCCCGAGCGTCTCGCAGTATTCGACAACTATGACCCGGAACGCAGTGCCTTCTACGTTCAACTGAACAAGTACCACTACTAAGTTGGCTCAGATGAACGCTCTGCCTCGGCACTCAGGAAGGACTGCAATGGCAGCGACGTTGAAGGCCCGCGTGGCCCGGTGGGTGGCGTGTGTGGTTGCGGTTGGCGCGTATGCGCTGGGCGTGTGCGCGCCGACTCATGCAGTCGGCACGCCTGTGCCGACACCAAGTGTTCCAGTGACTACAGCACCCGAAACGCCCCTGCTGCCTAACCACGGCATTGTTGCCAGAGTCGTTGTCGAACAGCTACTTGTCGAAACTAGTGAGGATACTCGAGAGTGGGCCATGCGCATCAGCATCGCTTTCACTCACACATTCGATTCGCCCGAGAAGATCACCCGGGAGGAATGTCAAAGTATCGCCAACACCTTCTGGTCAGGCTCAGCAGAAGGCTACTTTGTCAAGGTCAGTCACGTGGGCGGCAATTGCGACATCGAAGCCTACTATCTTGGGGAGGCGCGCCACGCGTTTTATTCCCTCGATGAATCCGGCCACCTGCAGGTGCGCGCGCCCATGGTCTACCTCAACCAGATCTTCGCCTCCTTCGAAAACGCCACCATCAAAGAACTCGAAGTCAGGTTCACGTCGATCAACAACGCCCACTGCAACGCCAACCCCTCTCACGAGCACCTGGATGACATGTTGTCCGTGAGCCACTTGTCCTACTGTGACTGGACTCCCGAAGAAGGTGCGACCATCCCCACCAGCGATGAGCCCCTCCTCGAAGGCGATGTCGAAGAGGCGTTTTTCTCCCTGAATAAGGGAACGGTCGGGCCGTTCATCGACATGCCCGCACCGGTCAATCCCTTCACCATCACACCCACGCCCTCGCAGGCCGAGGAGCCAGCCTCGGGCGCCAGCGCGGACGCCGCTTCCGAGTCCTCGTCTGCTTCTTCGCGCGGCCTCGTCATCGCCGTGGGCGCGGGTGCCGCGCTCCTCCTCCTGGCCGCCGCGGTGGGAATCACCTGGGCGCGGCGCCGCACAAGCTAACAGGTCGGCTAACACCGGCCGGTACCCATCCCCCACAGCCCTCACACGCACCGAAGGAGTAGCAGCAGTGGCAACGATGTTGAAGGTCCGCGTGGCCCGGTGGGTGGCGTGTGTGGTTGCGGTTGGCGCGTGTATGGTGGGCGCA
>ERZ772935.691-NODE-691-length-13370-cov-8.467893_pt1 | contig 13370 bp, 8 predicted proteins | sample MGYA00511683_ERZ772935 | MGnify/ENA primary metagenome ERZ772935 (study PRJEB29015, sample SAMEA2738086) | human oral metagenome | biome: human oral; feature: human-associated habitat; material: saliva | place: China | collected 2228 ...
CGAAGGTGAATGAGTTGGACGATAGGGGTATGACCATTCTTTATTTCAGGAGTCGCGAGAAGGTTACTGGCCTTGCCGACGTCGACATGTAAATCGATCAAGAAATGAGGGAACAAGTGGAAGTTAATTATAAATTGCGGGAAAGAATTCTAGTAATTGCTTTAACTCTGCTGAGCGCATATATACTTTTTGTCATTCCTCAAAATGCACGCGATGACAGCGACGGTATCACTGCCACCTGCACCGTAACGAAGGCATATGCGCAAGAGCGTCGCGGCACGGATGTTAGTGGAATGACTGACACCGGGTTAAAAGGCGTCTTCGAGACGGAGGAATGCGGCACTCTCACGATGTACGCAGCTCCCGAGGGCTGGAAGATTTCCGAATATGTTAAAACCGCACAGCCTGGAAAAAAGTACCTATTCCACGTATTAAACTTATCCACTAAAAAAGATCGGGATTTTGATACGACCCGCTTTGAAGAAATCAAAGAATAACAACCTCATAAACTAAAAATAAAGCCCCCGCAGCTGAGAGTCATCCTCTCAGCCGCGGGGGCTTCATCGTATCAGCGTGTCCTCACGCGGCGAGCGTTAGGAGGCTCGGCGGCGGGAACGCAGCACCATCACAGTGCCAGCACCCAACACCAGAGCGCCACCCACAGCCACAGACACCGCACCAAAACCAGTGCGGGCAAGGCCGCCCTGCTGGGAGCTAGCGCCACCCGATGCAGCAGACACACCGGACTGACCCAGGGAGCCGCCACCAGCGCCGCCACCGGAGATACCACCCGGGTACACGCCGCCAGCAGAACCATCAGCCGAGCCATCAGCCGAACCCTGCGCGTTCACGTCACCGGCAGCACCAGAAGCACCAGCCTGACCGGAGCCAGCCTGCGCAGCACCAGACTGTGCGGAGCCGGGCTGGTGAGCACCAGCGGTACCGCCCGGGGTCGCCGAATCCACACGGCGCACACCACTAAAGTCATCCGACGCAGCGTTCGGGTCCTTCGGCACGGCAGTCTCAAACGAGCACGCATCCGACGCCTTCTTACCCACAGCAACCGCAAGCTGCTGCACCGGGCTGTTCACCTCAGTACCATCAGCCAGGGTCGCGGAATAGTGCACGTCAAACATGTACTGGCCGGGCTCAGAGAACACCCAGTTCGCGTGCGCGTGCGTCGCGTAATCAATGTCGATCGTGGTCTTGCCGGTCGTCGAATCCAGCAGCACATCCGCGCCGTTCAGCGACTCGGTGAACATGCCGAAGCGTGCACCCTCAGGCATGACCTTCGGAACCACGTGCAGGCGCACCGGGCCGCGCAGCTGCGAGTAGTCGATGTCCTGCGTGTTGTAGCCGGGCCAGGGCAGGCCGCTCTGCTGGGTCTGCGGCAGACCGTAGAAGGCGGTGCCGACCGGGCCCATGAAGTTCAGCTTCTCGTCAGCCATACGTTCGGTGCGTACACGGCGGGCGTTCTCGCTGACAGTCCACACAACCGAATCGAGCGGGCGCACGGTCGAATCAGCATCAATGATGCCGCTGTCGTCGCGCAGACCCACGGACAGCTGGCGGTCCTTCAGGGTCGCCTGGATGTCCAGGTGGCCGTGCGAGATCTTGGTGCGGCCGTCAATCTGACCGGGCACGCACTGGTTACCGGGGGTTCCGGGGGTGGACGGCTGCGCAGACGGTGCCGGGCTAGTCGGAGCAGGGGCGCTCGGGGTCGGGTTTGCGGGCGCGGGGCTAGACGGTGCCGGAGTGGAGGGCGCCGGAGCAGGTGCACTCGGCGCCGTGGAGGTGGACGGCTCAGCGGAGGCGGTGGGCACTGCGGGTACGGTCGGAACCTCGCTGGGGGATACCGACGGAACGGTGCTGGGCTCAGCGGTCGGCTCTGCACTGGGAGCCTCGCTCGGCTCAGCAGAAGGCTCGGTAGAGGGCGCGACGGTAGGCTCAGCGCTCGGCGACGGGTCCACCGGGGCAGGCTTGGGTGCATCACCAATGGGTGCGCTGTCCGGTGCCAGCGCGCCGTGTGCGGTGTACTTGGTGCCCGGCTCGTAGTTCGCCGCAACCTCGGTGGTGGAGGCGGAAGCGTTCATATCCGGGTGGGTCAGCATCTTCACGCGCAGAGCCGTGCCCTTGTAGAACGACTCGTCACGGAAGGTAAAGCGCGCCACGCCATCCTCGACGGAGCCTTCCAGGTCGAGGTACGGGTAGACCGGGTCATCCTGGGCGTAGAAGCCGCCGCGCATGAAGCCGCGCACCTTCGGGTCCTTGAAGCGGACCTCAACGGTGCTGAAGCCGTTGCCGTTCGGGGTGACGGTCACGTCGTAGTCCATGCTGGTCGGCGTGTACTGCTCGGTGCTGAGCACGGTGTTCGCTGCGTCCGGGATTTCTTCGGGCCAGGTGCCGTTACCGTCGTCGCTGTAGACGCTCTCGGCGCGGCCGGGCTCGTAGGTGAGCTTGTGCGAGATCCAGCGGGACGCCTCCGCACTGTTCGCGTCGGAGGTGTCGGGAGTGAAGACAGCCTGCAGCTGGGAGCCTTCGCTACCGAGCATTTCAGACCAGGTAGCGGTACCGTTCACGACCGGCAGGTCGGTCAGGAAGTAGCCGTTGTTGTACAGGGTCAGGGTGCCCTTGAGGTTCTTGTTTGCGGCGGTGAAGGTGATGTCGCTGAGCTTGTCGTCAGCGTCCTTGTTCTTTGCCGGGTCGGCATCCAGGCGGTGCGGTGCCACGGAGAGTGCGTACTTCGCAGTGTCCAGGTCACCGACGGGTGCCGCGTTGTAGCGGTCAACGGTGGGCACGGCGGTGGGGGTGCCGTCACCGAGCACGGGCTGCATGCCGCCAACCTGCCAGACCAGCTTCGACGGCTTGGAGCTGATGATGCGGCCGTCGGTGGAGCGCGCCACGGTGCGGTAGGTGACCACGTAGCGGCCGGGGCGGGTGAAGGTCGTGGTGTTGTGGGTGTGGCTACCCTTGTCGAGCAGCCAGGAGTGCCAGCCGGTGGAGCTGCTGGAGAGCATACGGTACACGTCGGCGGGCGCGTCATCCGGGTTGTAGCGGAAGAGCTCCATGCGGCCGGGACCCTCAACGGAGAGGATGTCGGTAGCGAACACGCCGTCACGGAAGCGTTCGGTGGGCACCTTCGTGGAGGCGCCCAGGCCAGCCCAGATGGGGTCCTGGTTGCCGTAGGTCAGGTGCGGTGCCATGTAGAGGGTCTGACCGGGTTCGCCAAGGAACGCCAGGGAGGGCGAGTCGCCCAGGGTCATGGTGTACTGCGACTTGCCGTCCCTGGTGCTGTAGCCCTTGCCGACCCAGTTGACGGTCTTGTCCAGTTCGTAGGTGTCTGCGCCGGTCTTGTAGGGGTTCGCCTCGTTCATGAGGACGAAGGTGCCGTTCTGCTCGTCCCAGTATGCCTTGGGGGCGTCGACGTGGCCCTTGGTGGTGACGATTTTGCCGTCGTCGGGGCCTGCGGCGGCGGGCAGGGAGGGGGCAGCGCCAGCGAGCGCGAGCAGTGCTGCGGCGGAGAGGAATGCGGCGGCGCGGCGGAGGGCGGGCTTGCCGCCGGGGATGAAGAGCGTGGGGGTGTGTGTGGTGACCCGACGCTGGGTCTGCTTCTGAGAGCTCATGACAACCTTTCTCATTTTTCTATCCTCTAGGGTAGCTCTTTTGCAAATAATTGTCATTTTGAACCTAAGTGAGTATAGTGATTCTCAGAAATACGTGTGCGCAGAGGCGCGCCCAAAAACGCACACCATACACATCCACAAAGAGAAAAACACGGCAGAGCACACCCCGGACGCAAGGGAGAAACCGGCAACAGGTCGCCGGATCTAACACCGGACCCAGCACTGGGCCCAGCACCGGGCAAACCCCGAAAGCATCGGGCAGTGTGCCAGCCAACGAGCAGTCATCCAAGGAGCCACCATGCAAGGACGCACCAAACCCCTGAGCCTACTCAGCGCAACCACCCTCGGATGCACCCTCGCACTCGGGGCACCCCTCGCCCTCCCCCAGGTCGGCACCTTCACCGCCGCACAGGCGCAGGAAAATCAGGCAGGTACCGAGTCGCGCAGCTACGTCAACTACGAAGGCGACTACGTCATCGCGGGCGTACACACCGAAATGCTCAACGCATTCCTCGACGGCAACCAGTTCACCCTCGCCACCCTCGCAGACACCGGCCCCGGCCAGCAGGGACGATTCAACCCCGCCCGCACCGTCTTCCACCTGCCCGACGTCGAGGACGCACACACCAACGTCGTAGCAGGCTACGACTACATTGCCCCCGAAGGCACCGACATCTTCTACATTCCCTCCACCCGCACCCGCGGCCTGCTCTACCCCGGCCTCGGTGCGGAAGGAATCCGCCCCGGCGCGCTCAAGGACAACATCATCAACCTTGAACTCGTGCGCAGCAGCGTACCCGAAGGCGGCCGCGCCGAAGTCTTCACCGAATCCGGCCGCGACAACCCGCGCGTCTTCAGCACCAACGACAAGCTCGCACCGCACACCATTACCTCTGGCGGTCACGAGCACCTCAGCTGGGCATTCACCCGTGCGGGCATCTACCAGCTGACGTTCCGCGCCACCGCAACCCTTGCCGACGGCACCCCGGTCAGCTCCGAGGCGACCTACACCATCGCCGTGGGCACTGACGCTGAGGACGGCTTCAAGCTCCTGAACGCGCAGAACGCCGCGAAGGAAGCGGCAAAGGAAAGCACGAGCGAAGCGACCGAAACCCCCGAGGCGAGCGCCACCGCTACCGAGAGCGCCACCGGCAGCCCCAGCGCATCTACTTCCGCTTCTGCCTCCGCAAGTGCTGAGGCGAGTGCATCGGCGGAGGCGAGCGCATCCACCGGTATTCGCCGCGTGGATGGATCCGTGAACGGCCAGAACGCCGCACAGGTGACCGACCCGAACGGCACGAAGGCAGCGGCGAATGGCGAGCAGGCATCCCAGGGCGGATCCGGTGTTACCGCCATCAGCGGCACCGACAACACCAATAACGGCTCCGACAAGGACAAAAGCAAGGACGGTAGCTCCCGCAGCAGCGTGAAGGGATCCAACGCCCAGAACGTCAGCGCACCAAGCAACGGCGGCGGCATTACCGGTAGCGGTGTGCTGTCTTCCGGTCTGCCCGGTAGCCTGAACCAGCAGTGCATCGCCACCGAGGTCCCCGCCGAAGATGCCAAGGACTCCAAGGATTCCAAGGACGCTCAGAAGGACAACAAGCAGAGCAACCAGGCAGCCCAGGCGCCGACCAGCATCCCCACCCTCGCCGTGGTCAACACCGCCGAGCACAGCGGCCGTGAAGAAGTCACCCACGGCCACTTCGACGTGGGCCCGATCCTCAACGGCGGCACCCTCACCAGCAGCGTGAAGGACGACCGCACCAGCCCCGCCCGCCACGTCTCCCCCGGCGCCCTCGAGTTCGTGCTCAATGACGCCGCGAAGCTCAACCTGCCCGCAGGCATGGAGAATATCGCCCCGGCGGGCACCCCCGTGCACATGATTGGTGCAACCCAGCAGCAGGGCGTGCCCTGGCTCGGCTGGAGCACCCAGGACCCCGAACTGCTCAAGCAGCTCGACGGCCCCGTCACCATGAGCCTCAACGGTTTTGAGGGCCCCGGCACCATGTCCACCTTCCTCTCCGGTAACTTCGGTTCCGCCGGTCAGAAGGTCTTCGATTCGCGTAGCGGCGGCTCCTTCCAGGTGCCCGCGAACACCCACCAGCACAGCAACTGGGTGTTCACCGCCGAGGGTCGCTACACCGTGACTATCGGCTGGACGGCACGCCTGAAGAACGGCCAGCAGGTCAGCAGTGAATCGGTTCTGCACTTCACCGTCGGCAACCCCGATAACGCCCCGGCAAGCAACAACGCACAGGGTGCGGCAGAAGCCAAGCAGGACGGCGGCAACAACGCTAACGGCGCTAACAACAGCGGCGAGAAGAGCACCGCTAAGAACCCCGTCAACGGCACCGTAGACGAAGCCACCGGCATCGTCACCAAGCCCGACGGATCCAAGGTGCGTATCGTCGGTAAGACCGCCTCCGGTGAGGATTGTGCTCTGACCAGCCAGGAACTCGCGAACGCCCAGAAGGCAGCCGCCGCAGGTAAGCTGCCGAACACCGGTGTGGTCATCGACCCGTTCATGGTCAGCACCTCCATTCTGGCGCTGGCACTCGGTGCCATGATTCTGCGTTCGGCACGCCGAAAGGGCCGCAGCGGTGACACCGCATAGCGGGCATACCGGTAACCGCGCACAAGCATATAGTCGGCGTACCGCCCTCACCCTCGCCTCCCGTATCGCGGTGGGTGCGGGGGTGGGGGCTGGCGCCTTTGCACTGAGCGGATGCGCCAGCACCGTGAACACTTCCTCTGACCGGATGCGCGTGGTCGCCACGACCCCGATTCTGGCGGATTTGGCGCAGCAAATTGCCGGCGACCGCGCCAGCGTGCACTCCCTGGTGCCTGCCGGCGCTGACCCACACTCGTATGAGCCGAGCCTGCGCGATATCCGCGATGTCGCCTACGCACGCTGCGCACTGACGAACGGTCTGCTGCTCGAGCAACGTAAGCTCAGCAAAATGGTTGAGGCGAACCTACCCGCCGGGGTTGTATCCGTGGCGGTTGCGGAGAAGATTGAGCAGTACGGCGGCAAGCTCGAAGCCATTGTTGAGGATGCCTCCCTGGACTCCATCTGGCTGGGTTTGCGTGTTGAAGAGGGCGGGCAGAACGAGTCTGCCCCCACCGACTCTTCGGATGCAGGCATGCGCTTTGAGGTGCAGAGCGTGCGGGCGCGCACCTCTACGGATTCGTCGAATGCGCAGTTGGCGGCGTTCATTACGCAGACCTTCGGCGCGGTGGAGATGCTGTGCGATTCGCATGCGCGCGGCGTGAACCTCACCCGTGAGGGGGACACCGCGATCCGTACCGGCGATATGGGTTCGCTGGAGCTTCCGTTGCAGGCGCATACGCACCTGTCGTGGGCGTTTAGTGATGCCGGCGAGTACGCGATTGAGCTGAGCGCCACCGCGGTCAATGCGCCGGATTCGGTGCGTTCTTCGCGTGGCACCCTGTACTGCGCGGTCGGTCGTGACCCGCAGGAGCTGGTGGACCGTCTGGCGAAGGAACAGAACGTTTCCGCCTCGGACATCAAGGTTCTTTCGGCAGGTCACGCCGATATTACGGCACGCACCGGCGACGGCAGGCTCGTGCTTCGCGCGGATTCCTCCCAGGGTGCCGTGGAGTACGAACTGAACCGCACCGTGGTCGCGGTCCCCTCCCGCACTCTGCAGGAGGTGCCCGCCGGCGGCAGCTACCGTTTCTTGCGGTCGGGTGCTTCGGAGCATCGCGGCCAGGTGTACCTGCTGGCGCAGGCTGTTCTGGGCAAGCACGTGCACGGCGAAATCGACCCGCACATTTGGCATTCGGTACCGAACGCGAAGGCGAGCGTGCAGGTCATTCGCGACGCGCTCACCTCCGCCGATCCGGCGGGTGCGAGCGAGTACGCGACCCGCACCGAGCAGGTGATGAAGGAGCTTGATGCCCTGGATGCTCAGCTGCATCAGGTGTACGGAGCCCTGCCGGAGTCGGCACGCAACCTGGTCACCACGCACGACGGCTACCGCTACCTGGCGAGCACCTACGGGCTGCACATTGCCGGTTTTGTGAGTGCCAGCGCGAGCGGCGAGCCGAGTATTCAGCAGCGTCAGCGTTTGCGTCGCACGGTTGAGGATTTGAAGGTTCCAGCGATTTATCTGGATAAGTCCACGGCGATGCGTTCGCCGGTTCTGACGGAGCTGGCTCGGGAGGCGCGGGTGCGTACCGGGGTGCTCTATTCAGATACTCTGGATGCGCAGGCTCCTCACTACGCGCAGATGATGCTGGCGAATGCTCACACGATTGCGCTGTGCTCGGGGGCTAGTTCTGGCGGCGATTCTTCGGGCGCCAGCTGCTCGGAGGCAAGTACCTCGTAACCCGGCTTTTAATCCTCCCACAAGTTTATATAGCCGTATCAGCATATAGACAATCTTTCACACACCGTTTCGGTCATGATCCAAGGAAGTCCTCATGATGAACTCAACCACCCCCTCCCGCTCATCGCGTAGCCGCGCCCTGCCCGCCCTGGCTCTGGGCGCCAGCCTCATGCTCGCACCCCTGGGCATGGCACACGCGGAGACCACCCCGGCAACCACAGAGAGCGCCTCGACTCAGCCGAGCGACAGCAACCTGAGCCGCGGCGAGCGCGCCCTCACCCAGACCCTGTCGGCGGAGCAGCCGGTCGCATCCGGCCGCACCGAAATTTCCGCCGGTCACGTGGATATGGGCCCTCGTTTCAACAACGGCAAGTTCGAGCTCATGCTCCACGACGACCACGGTGAAACCCCCGTCTGGCGCAGCCTGGACGAAGTCATCTACCGCGGTAGCGATAAGGCGATCCTTGAGGTGCCGAACGACCCGCGCTACTCCTTCGTGGGTGCGCCCGCCGGCTCGAAGGTGTACGTGATTCCGCAGACCGAAGCTAAGGGCGTGATCTGGCCGGGTTGGAACACTCAGGACCCGCAGCTGGTGTCCAAGCTGAACCGCGGCGTGAACCTGACCCTGGAGCAGGTGAGCGGCCCCGGCACGTTCAGCCTGTACCTGGAGAACGGCAACTTCTCGGCACCGCAGGTGCTGTGGTCCTCGACCAAGAATGAGCCGCAGAAGCTGTGGGTGGAGAAGAACACTCACACCCACGCAAACTGGGTATTCACCGCCCCCGGCGAGTACCTGCTGAAGGTCACCGCGAGCGCTGAGCTCTCCGACGGTTCGACCGTGTCCGATACCCGCTACCTGAAGTTTGCGGTGGGTGACTCCGCAAGCGCCGATACCCTGTACGCGATGGAGGCGCAGGCACGCGGTTCGGCATCCTCAGGTTCGGCTTCTTCTGCTTCTCAGGCCGCCGGAACTCAGGCTGCAGGTACCCAGGCGTCCGGTTCGTCTTCTGCCGCCGCTGCGTCGAGCGACCAGAGCGGTCACCGAGCAGAGCTCACTGTCCCCTGGGGCGCCATTGCCGCAGGCGTGGCAGCTGTCATTGCCGTGGGCGCCTTCCTTTCGTTCCGCCGCCGCTCCTCCGCGCAACGTGAGGCACTGGATGAAGTGCGCGGTGACCGTTCGTGAGCGTGTCGGTAACAGCGGGTACTGAGCCCGTTCTTGAGATTTCAAACCTGTACGCCGGCTACGCACGCCGTTCCATCCTCAAGGATCTGTCCCTGACCCTGGAGCGCGGCGAGTTTACGGGTCTGATTGGTGCTAATGGTGCCGGTAAGACCACGCTGCTGCGCACTATTTTGGGTCTGATTCGCCCGGCGTCCGGTCAGGTTCGTGTGTTGGGTGAGTCGCCGCGTGTGGCGCGTGCGCATATTGGTTATGTGCCGCAGAAGCACCAGTTCCAGTGGGATTTTCCGCTGACCGTCAAGGATACGGTGATGACCGGTCGCGTGCGTGAGATTGGGTTCTTCCGCCGCCCGGCGAAGAAGGACTGGATTCAGGTTTTTTCGGCGATGGAACGCACCGATGTTCTGCACCTGCAGGATGCTTCCATTGCGGAGCTTTCCGGTGGTCAGCGTCAGAGGGTTCTTTTGGCGCGCGCTTTGGCGGCGAACCCCTCCCTGCTGCTGTTGGATGAGCCGTTTACGGGCGTGGATGCGCCGACTCAGACCACTCTGACTCGCCTGTACCGTGAGTTGGCGTCGGAGGGCATCACGATTCTGATGTCTACGCACGACATGCTGGCGGCGCGCGAGTCCTGCTCGCGCCTGTGCGGTGTGCGCGGCAATATTCACCTGGATGGTCCGGCGGACTCCTTTAGCTTGGAGCAGCTGCATACGTGGTTGCACGGTCACGATATTGAGGAGGCGCAGGGCCATGCCCGCACGGGCTTCACCTGTGCCGGTGGTGCGTTGGATGAGTACGGCCACGAGCTGACTGATTCTTGCACTTCTGACTCTTCCCTCTCCCCTGCTGATACTGCTACTTCCACCGGGGGTGCCCGTTGATTACTCCTATCGATTTTCTTGCCGACCTGTTCAACCCGTCTCTGGCGTTCCTTCCGCGCGCCCTGGCGGCTGTACTGCTGGCGTCGGTGGTTACCGGTGTGGTGGGCTGCCACGTGCTGATGCGCGGCATGGTCTTCATTGGCGATGCGGTGGCGCACTCGGTGTTCCCGGGTCTTGCGGTGGCGTTCGTGCTGGGCGGCAACCTGGTGATGGGCGGTCTGACCGCGGGCGTGGTGACGGCTATTCTGGTGGCTATTTTTAGCCAGAATCAGCGGCTGCGCGAGGATTCCGTGATTGGTATTTTCTTCGCGGCGTCCTTTGCGTTGGGTATTGTGATTATTTCGTTGGCGCCGGGCTATTCGGGGTCGGTGCAGGATTTCTTGTTCGGCTCGATTGTGGGTGTTTCGAATGAGGACATTACCCAGGCTGCGATTATGGGTGCCGTTATTCTGCTGGTGTTGTGGCTGTTCCACCGCCAGATTGTGACGGTCAGCCTGGACCGTGAGAGTGCCCGCGCGATGGGCCTGCCGGTGCTTGCCCTGGATATTGTGCTGTACGTTCTGGTGACCATTTCTGTGGTTCTGGGTCTGCAGACACTCGGTAATGTGCTGGTGTTGGCGCTTCTGGTGATTCCGGCGTCGGCTGCCCGGTTGGCGTGCCGCCGACTGGGGTCGATGATGGTGTTCTCGCCGGTGTTTGGCGGTATCTGCTCGATTGTTGGCCTGTACCTGTCGTGGGCGTTTAACCTGCCGACCGGTGGCACGATTGTGCTGTCGATGGTGGCGGCTTTTGTGCTGGTGTGGGCGGTGACGGCGGTTCGTTCGCGAGCGCGTGCCCAGCTGAAGAGCTAAATCCAGTTGAAGAGCTAAGCTGCTGAGCTCCGAACTCAACCCCAGCTCAACCCAACTTTTCTCGACTAAACGCACGAGTAAACGCACGAGGCGCATCCCTGTTTTGGGGGTGCGCCTCGTGCGTTTTTACAGGTCTTAAGCACCCAAAATGAACCATGTTCATGTTTAAAGAACTAAAAGATACACTCCGCGTAATAAAAGCGCTTAATTCAACACGTCGGGTTTAATGAAAATACAACCTATCAAATATTTCTTATGGGTTGATACATGTAGTGATAAAGCAGTCACTGCACCCTCATCAGAGCTTCAATGAAGGAGTCACCATGAAGGCATATGTGTACCACGGTCCCGACCAGAAGGGCGCCTGGGAGGAAGTCCCGAACCCCACCATTCTTGAGCCCACGGACGTTATCGCCCGCGTCGACACCACCACCATTTGCGGTACTGACCTGCACATCCTGAAGGGCGACTGCCCCGAGGTGGACCACGGACGCATCCTCGGCCACGAGGCTGTCGGTACCATTACCGAGGTTGGCTCCGCGGTGACTGACCTGAAGGTCGGCGACCGCATCATCATTCCCGCCGTGACCAGCTGCGGTAAGTGCTCCTACTGTAAGGCGAACCAGCCTTCGCACTGCCAGACCGTTGGTGGTGTCGGCTGGATTTTCGGTTACATGATTGACGGCACCCAGGCAGAGTACGTGCGTGTTCCCTACGCAGAGACCTCGGTTCACCTGGTTCCGGAGGGCCTGACCGATGAGGACGTCCTCTTCCTCACCGACGCACTGCCCACCGGCTTCGAAATCGGTATTCTGAACGGCAACACCAAGCCCGGCGACACCGTCGCTGTCGTGGGCGCAGGCCCCGTGGGTCTGGGCGCGATTATGACCGCTAACCTCTGCGGTGCCGGCCGCGTCATCACCGTCGACTTCGACGACAACCGCATGAACAAGGCACTGGAGCTGGGTGCAACCGATAAGGTCAACGCGGGCGACCCGGACTTCATCGAGAAGATTAAGGCTCTCTCCCCCGACGGCCTGGGCGTGGACGTGGCAATTGAGGCTGTGGGTGTTCCGCAGACCTTCGAGACCTGCACCAAGATTGTTCGCCCCTACGGCAACATCGCTAACGCCGGCGTGCACGGCAAGCCCGTTGAGCTACCCCTGAACACCATGTGGATCTCTAACGTTCGCATCAACATGGGTCTGGTCAACTGCAACACCGTCGGTAACCTGCTGAACATGGTCCGCTCCGGTCGCCTGAACGCTAAGGCAATGGCAACCCACCGCTTCACCTTCGACCAGTTCGAGGAAGCATACGACCTGTTCACCCACGCTGCCGAGCACAACGTGGTGAAGGTTGTTATCTCCCGTAACCCCGAGGTTGCGGCATAGACTGCGGTAGGCTCATATACCGCTCATACTGAAACCCCGAACGTTCGTTAGAGGTTTCGGTGGGATGGTTCATGACACTGCGAACATCCCCACGATTCGCCTCCGGGTGGGAGAGGGTAGGTCCCACCCGGAGCGCGAATCACCCCCCCCCCACGCACAGGGGCCAAGCTTCTAAAGCGTGATGCCTCCTCTGCCGGGCGCTCTGCCGACCCGCTGTAGCGGGTTCTTCTGCCAGGCAACCTCTACTGGCGGAGGGGCGCATCATTTGACTCTTCTTGGTCGGGCGGTACCTCCGATTCTGCTCCTCCTTGAAGGGAAAGGAAAAGGGTCGCACGCTTACGATTCAATGGCGATTCGTAGGCTGCGACCCTCTTCTCATGCCCAGATTTTCTATGCCCCAGATTTTTGGCACCCCGGGCGGGCTATTTAGTTTTTGGGTTTCTCACCGGCGGCTTTATCATCGCCGCTCTTCTCATGACTAGCGGCATCATGGGGGATGGGGTTGAACGCCTCCGTGGGATCGTCCGCGCCGGATGCGGCAGATACCCCAAATGCGGCAGAAGATTCGGCGGAGCTTCCGGTGACGGGCTCGGTGGGTGCATCAGCTAGATCCCCGGCAGGCACGTCAGTAGGATGATCGGCAGGTGCTTCAATGGGCACCTCCGCGACGATGGGTTCTTCCGAGGCAGATTCTTCCGAGACGGGCACCTCTGATGTGGGTACTTCCGAAGCCTTCTGCGTGTCCTGACCCTGCGCCTCCTTGTCTTGAACATCCACAGGCTGCTCAGGAGCTACGCCGCGCGCAGAGTCCTTCCGCCCATCCTTCTGCTCATCCCTGTGCGCGTCCTTATGTTCGAGCGTGTAGATGATGCGCGGTTCCAGACGCTCAAAACCGATCTTGGAGCGCACCCAGTTCACGGCACGGTCGATGCGGTCCTCACCCTCGGTGGTTTCCACAACCCGGTAGTTACGCGGTAGCATCCCCGCGTCGCTGAGCACGCGCGGGTACTCGTCAATCTCCTGGATACCCGCCATGTACATGTTCTGCCGGAACTGGTGCGCAAACTCCTGCTGACCCAGGAACAG
>ERZ772935.699-NODE-699-length-13224-cov-10.102893_pt1 | contig 13224 bp, 10 predicted proteins | sample MGYA00511683_ERZ772935 | MGnify/ENA primary metagenome ERZ772935 (study PRJEB29015, sample SAMEA2738086) | human oral metagenome | biome: human oral; feature: human-associated habitat; material: saliva | place: China | collected 2228 ...
GGCCCTTCGCAGCACCGTAGGCGACCTCGGCGATGCCCGCGGCGTCCGCGTCGTTAAGCGCGACGACAGAGCGGCCCAGGTAACGCTCCATCAGAGCATCCACATTGACGTTGACCCACGACTGATCGAGGTTCGCCATGTAGGGGATGACGCCGTCGAAGACGGGGGCTGGGAAGGTGACGCCGATCGGCACGTCGACCTTCACGTCGAGCTGGTCGATGACCTCGCGACAGACCTGCGCCACGGCGTCGGGGGTGGCGGGGTTGGGGGTGGGGATTCGGATCTGATCGCCGATGTATTCTCCGGTTTCCAGATCAACGAGCGCGCCCTTGACGCCCGATCCGCCGATGTCGATGCCGCAAGCGACTTGAGCCATGACCCCTCCTCGGGTAACGTGTGCCGTTTTGAACGCGGGCTCCTGGCGCCCGACGTATCTAAATTGTAACGGAGGCCACCGTGATAAACACAATTCGTTCGCAGGACGAACGCGGCCCGCCTCGTATCGTGAGAAAACGAGGCGGGCCGCGACGGTTTGGTGATCAGGGAAGGGTCAGGATCTCGGCCCCGTCCTCGGTCACGACAATCGTGTGCTCGAACTGCGCGGTGCGCGAGCGGTCGGCCGTCACGATGGTCCAGTTGTCGTCCCACTGTTCCCACTCGATGGTGCCCAGGGTCAGCATCGGCTCGATCGTGAAGACCATGCCCGGCTCCATGACCGTGTCGTAGGCGGGCGCCGCGTCGTAGTGGGGGACGATCAGGCCCGAGTGGAATGCCTCGCCGACGCCGTGACCGGTGTAGTCGCGCACGACGCCGTATTCAAAGCGCTTCGCGTAGGCCTCGATGACGCGCCCGATCACGTTGATTTCGCGGCCGGGACCCACGGCCTTGATGCCCCGCATCATCGCGTTCTTCGTGCGCTCGATGAGCAGGTGCGATTCCTCGTCGACGGTGCCGACCTCGAACATGGCGCAGGTGTCGCCGTGGACGCCGTCCTTGTAGGCCGTGATGTCGATGTTGACGATGTCGCCTTCCTCAAGAGGGCGGTCATCGGGGATACCGTGGCAGATAACCTCGTTAATCGAGGAACAGATGGACTTGGGGAAGCCCATGTATCCCAGGCACGAGGGGTATGCGTCGTGGGCGAGCAGGTACTCGTGTGCGATGCGGTCCAGTTCGTCCGTGGTCACGCCCGGCGCGATGGCGGCGCCCACGGCCTCGATCGCCCCGGCGGCGATGCGCCCGGCCTCGCGGATTTTCGCGATCGTCTCGGGGCTCTTGATGTCCGAGGTCGTGACGCGCTCGGGGCCGTCGTGGAACATGTATTCGGGGCGCGCGATGTGATCAGGCACGGCGCGCCGGGCCGAGACGCGTCCGGGCTTCAGCGTGCCCAGGGGCGCGCGGCGTGCCAGCGGTGATGCTTCCATGGTTCTTCCTCCTGCAAACGGGTGGCGTCAGTCGTTCTTGTAGTTGTCGGGGCCGGGGAAGCTGCGCTCGCGCACGGAGCCAACGTAGTCCGAGGCGGCCTCGTGCAGGGCGGCGCCGAGCTGGCCGAACTTGCGCACAAACGAGGGCGTCCAGTCGGAGTATCCGGCCATGTCGGACCACACCAGCACCTGGCCGTCCGTATGTTGGCCGGCGCCGATGCCGATGGTGGCGATGGACAGCGTCTGGGTCAGCTCGGTGGCGATGGAGGCGGGCACCATCTCGAAGACGACCGCGAACGCGCCGGCCTCCTGGACCGCCAGGGAGTCGCGGCGTAGCTGCTCGGCGCTGTCGCCGCGGCCCTGCATGCGCGGGCCGCCGAGCGTGTTCTCGGACTGCGGGGTGTAGCCCAGGTGCGCGCACACGGGGATTCCGGCGGCCGTCAGGGCTGCGATGATGTGGGCGCGGGCCTCGCCGCCCTCAAGCTTGACGGCGTGGGCGCCCGCCTTCATCAGGCGGGCGGCTGAGGCGAAGGCATGCTCGGGGGTGTCCTCGTACGTGCCGAAGGGCAGATCGGCGACGATCATGGCGCGCGAGGTGGAGCGTGCGACGGACGCCGTGGCGCGTTCCATGTCCTCTAGGGTCACGGGCAGCGTCGAGCCGTGACCGAGGATGACGTTGCCGAGGGAGTCACCGATGAGCAGCATGTCGACGCCGGCGGCCTCGAGGATCGGCGCGGTCAGCGCGTCGTAGGCAGTCAGCATGGTCAGGGGGATGCCCTCGGCCTTGGCGCGCGCGATGTGCTGAACGCGCACACGGCGGGCGTTGAACAGGGGAGGGTTGGAGGATGAGGCTGGGGCCGCGCCTTCGGGGTTCGTGATGTGAGACATTGACTTCCTGTCGTGAGACAACGAGTAGCGCAAACGCGCATTCACGCCTCCCAGGGTAGCGCGGAGGCGGACCCGTTGAGCTGTGAGGATCTGCGAACAGGTAAGATGGAGGGCGGTGCGCGTGATGCGCGCAGTAATGAACCCAGTAGGAAAGAAGAAGGAAGCAGGACATGGCTGGCAATGCCCCTGACCTTGATCCTCTTGACGAGGCCGCCGTTGACGCACTGCGCGCCCAGGGCCTCGTCGATATTGAAGAAGCAGATTCGCTGGACGCCCTCAAGGCTGTTCGCGGGGCGCTTCTCGGAGATCAAGCCCCGCTCGTGATCGCGAACCGCACCATTGGTTCGCTCGAGCCCTCCCAGCGTGGTCTGGCAGGTAAGAACCTCGGACAGGCCCGCAAGGCGCTGACCGAGGCCCTTGACGCGCGCAAGGATGTCCTCGCCGCCGAGCATGAGGCCCGGATGCTGGTCGAGGAATCCGTGGACGTGACGGTTCCGACGAGCCGACGCGAGGCGGGCGCTCGCCACCCCCTGGAGACCCTGATGGAAGAGGTCGCGGACTTCTTCGTCGCAATGGGCTGGGATATCGCCGAGGGCCCCGAGATCGAGCACGAGTGGTTCAACTTCGATTCGCTGAACTTTGACATCGATCACCCTGCGCGTCAGATGCAGGACACCCTCTACATTGACGGGCGCTCTGCTGGCGGCGAGAAGGAAGAGGACGGTCACCTGGTGATGCGCACGCACACTTCGCCGGTGCAGTCCCACTCGATGCTGGCCCGCGGCGTTCCGCTGTACATCGCGTGCCCGGGTAAGGTCTTCCGCTCCGACGCCCTGGATGCCACGCACACCCCCGTGTTCCACCAGGTCGAGGGCCTGGCGGTCGACAAGGGCCTGACCATGGCACACCTCAAGGGCGTCCTGGACCACTTCGCCAAAGCCATGTTCGGCCCCGAGGCGAAGACCCGCCTGCGTCCCTCCTACTTCCCCTTCACCGAACCCAGCGCCGAGATGGACCTGTGGTTCCCGCAGAAGAAGGGCGGCCCCGGCTGGATCGAGTGGGGCGGCTGCGGCATGGTCAACCCCAACGTCCTGCGCGCCAACGGCATCGACCCCGAGGTCTACTCGGGCTTCGCGTTCGGCATGGGTATCGAGCGCACGCTGATGCTGCGTCACGGCATCGCTGACATGCACGACATCGTCGAGGGAGACGTTCGCTTCTCCCAGCAGTTCGGCGTCAATGGAAGGGGAAACTGACATGCCTATGGTTCCGCTGAGCTGGCTGGCCGACCACGTGGACGTCGCCGAAGGCACCGACGCCCGCGCACTGGCCGCCGCCCTGGTGAAGGTCGGTCTTGAGGAAGAAGAGATCCACCCGGCGCGCGTGACCGGCCCACTCGTCGTGGGCCGCGTCCTGACCCGCGTGGAAGAGACGGCCTCGAACGGCAAGGTCGTCAACTACTGCCGCGTGGACGTGGGCGAGCACAACGATGCTCCCGGCACCGGCAAGGAGCCCTCGGAGTTGGCCAGCCGCGGCATTATCTGCGGCGCGCATAACTTCGACGTCGACGACCTGGTCGTGGTGTCCCTGCCCGGCGCCGTCCTGCCCGGCGACTTCCAGATCGCCGCGCGCAAGACCTACGGTCACGTCTCCGACGGCATGATCTGCTCCGCGCGCGAGCTTGGTCTGGGTGAGGATCACGACGGCATCATCGTGTTACCGAAGTACTTCCCGGACCGTGAGATTCCCGCGGTCGGCACCGACATCGTCGCCTGGCTGGGCCTGGGCGAAGAGGTCCTGGAGATCAACGTGACCCCGGACCGCGGCTACTGCTTCTCGATGCGCGGCATCGCGCGCGAGTACTCCCACTCGACCGGCGCAGCCTTCCGCGACCCGGGTGCGCCCGGCGTCGTCGCGGCCGAGCCTCCCGCCGCCAACTCCGACGGCTTCCCCGTCGTCTTCGCCGACGACGCTCCGATCCGTGGGCGCGTCGGCGTGGACCGCTTCGTCGGTCGCGTCGTGCGCGGCACGAACCCGGCCGCCCCCACGCCGCGCTGGATGGTTGAGCGTCTTGAGGCCGCCGGCATGCGTTCCCTGTCGCTGCCCGTGGACATTACGAACTACGTCATGCTGGACCTGGGCCAGCCGATGCACGCCTACGACCTGGGCGCGCTGGCTGCCCCGATCGTCGTGCGTCGAGCGCGCGTCGGCGAAACGCTGGTGACGCTGGACGAGGAAAAGCGCGAGCTCGATGTGCAGGACCTGCTCATCACCGACTCCCCGCAGGGGGAGGGCTCCCGCATCATCGGCATCGCTGGCGTCATGGGTGGCGCGTACTCCGAGGTCGAGGCTGGCACGACGGACATCCTCTTCGAGGCCGCCCACTTCGACTCGGTGTCGATCGCGCGCAGCGCCCGCCGCCACAAGCTCCACTCCGAGTCCTCCAAGCGCTTCGAGCGCGGCGTCGACCCGGCCCTGCCCGCCGTCGCAGCCCAGCGCGCCGTCGAGCTGCTCGTCGAATACGGCGGCGGTACCGTCGACGAGGGCGTCACCGACGTCGATCAGCGTCCCGCGGCAACAGTCATCTCGCTGCCCGTGGGCGAGGCCGAGCGCCTCACCGGCGTCGCCCACAGCCCCGAGCGCATCGCCGAGCTGCTGACCACCGTCGGCTGCACCGTTGAGGGACCCTCCGACGGCGTCTTCACGGTGACCGCCCCCTCGTGGCGTCCCGACCTGACCCTCGCGGCCGACCTGGTTGAGGAGATCGCCCGCCTGGACGGCTACGACAAGATCCCCGTCATCTTGCCCATGGCCCCCGCCGGCCATGGCCTGACGCCCGCGCAGAAGGCCCGCCGCCTCGCCGCGTCCGCGCTGGCCCACGCTGGCCTCGTCGAGGTCGAGTCCTACCCCTTCGTGTCCGACACGTGGGACCGCCAGGGCATCCCCGCGGGCGACCCGCGTCGCGACGCTCTGCGCCTGCGCAACCCGATGGCGGACGACGCCCCGTGGCTGCGCACGAGCGTGCTCGACACGCTGCTGGACGTCGCGGGCCGCAACGTCTCGCGTTCCAACGCGGACGTCGCCGTCTTCGAGGTCGCCAAGGTTGCCCGTCCCACCGGGACGGTGCCCGCAGGCCTGCCCGGAGCCGAGACGCGTCCCTCCGACGAGGTGCTCGCCGCGCTCGAAGCCGGTATCCCGGCCCAGCCCTGGCACATCGGCGGCGTGCTCACCGGCGCAGCCGAGGCCGCTGGCGTCCTGTCCACGCCCCGCGCCTACGACTGGGCCGACGCTCTCGAGTACGTGCGTCGCGTGGCCAGCGGTCTTGGCGTGCGCGTCGAGGTGACACGCGCCTGGATGGACCGCGTGCCCGCGCACAAGGGTGCCCCGATGCCCGCTCCCGCGACCGATCCCGCCGACGTCGCGCCCTTCCACCCGGGCCGCGTCGCCCGCGTGTTCGTGCGCGCCGGACGCGAGCTGGTGGACGTGGCCCTGGCCGGCGAGCTCTCGCCCGCAGCCTGCCGCGCCTTCGGCCTGCCCGCGCGCTCGTGCGCCTTCGAGATCGACATGGACGCGTTGATCGCGCACATGGCCACCGATCCGATCCAGGTCAAGGGCGTCTCGACGTTCCCGCTGGCCAAGGAGGATATCGCCCTGGTCGTTCCGGCCGACATTCCCGCCTCGCGCGTCGAGCAGATCGTTCGCCAGGGCGCCGGCCAACTCGCCGAGTCTGTCACTCTCTTCGATATCTACGAGGGTGACCAGGTACCTGAGGGCTACCGTTCGCTGGCCTTTGCCCTGCGCCTGCGCGCCGCCGACCACACGCTGACCGCCAAGGAATCCGAAGCGGTCCGTGCGCAGGTGGTGGCCAAGGCCAAGAAGGTCCTGGGAGCCTCCTTGCGCGCCTGAGACGTCGCGACCAGCGTCTGGCCGGTCGAATCTCACGTGTGGCGCCCCACTCATTGGGGTGTCGCAGGTGTGGATTCGGCCGGTCTTCGCCTTAGCATGGTCTTATGCACATTCTTGTAACTGCAGCATCAAAGCACGGGGCGACGGACGAGGTCGCCGACGCCATTGCCCGGCGTATCGAAGCGAGTGGAATCACCGTTGATCGTCTCGCGCCCGCCGACGTCACGTCGGTCTCGGGTTACGATGCCGTCGTTGTCGGATCGGCCGTGTACATTCTCCAGTGGATGCCCGAGGCACACGACTTCATGGAGCGTTTTAAGGACGAGTTGCCCGTCGGACGCGTATGGGCCTTCTCCGTCGGCATGAATGGCGTTCCCAAGCACACCGAGCAGGACGGCACGCGCGTCGGCCCGCTCCTCACGCACGTCAAGTGCCGCGAGCTGCATACTTTCCCGGGGCGGTACAAGCCCTCCCTCCTGTCCCTGCGCGAGCGTTCGGTTGCCCGCCTGGCTGGAGTTGTCGAGGGGGACTTCCGTGACTGGGAGGCTATCGACCAGTGGGCTGATGAGATCGTCGAGGCGCTGAAGGCCTGAGACTGTCAGGTGGTGAGTGGGTGAGGTTCGCAACTCACCCACTTGCGCAATTCTATGCATATGCATGTATAATCATGCATATGAGTTCAGTAGCAGCGTTCCCCAGCACTAAGAGTGCCAGGCACGAGATGATTCGCGACCTCCTGGCCTCCGAGTCCATCGGCAGCCAGGAGTCCCTTCGCTCACGCCTCGCGCAACGGGGGATTGAGGTCACCCAGACGACGCTCTCGCGCGACCTCATGGACCTGCGGGCCACCAAGGTGCGCAACGCCTCCGGCGCGCTCATCTACACGGTGCCCGACCATGACGGGGGAGCCACCCACGACGGTGAAGCTGCCAACGTCCGCCTCGCTCGCTGGTGCCAGCTCCTGCTTGTCACCTCCGTCAAGGTCGGCAATCAGCTGGTCCTGCGCACCCAGGTCGGAGCAGCCAACCTCCTGGCCTCCTCCATCGACTCCGTGCGCCGCGAAGAAGTCGCTGGCACGATCGCCGGTGACGACACCATCTTGGTGATCTGCCGCTCCGAGGAGGATGCGAGCGTCATCGAACGAATGCTCCTAGCCCTCGCAGAACCCGGCGCGCTGCCCGAAAACTAGCCCCGGCCTCGTCCCCAACGGGCGGGCACACAAACCTTAGATACACCCCAGTGGAAGGAAACCACATGTCGAGCAAAGACCGCGTTGTCCTGGCCTACTCAGGCGGCCTGGACACCTCTGTCGCCATCGGATGGATCGGAGAGCAGACCGGCCGTGAGGTCGTCGCTGTCGCGGTCGATGTCGGCCAGGGTGGCGAGGACCTCGAGGTCATTCGCCAGCGCGCACTCGACTGCGGTGCGGTCGAAGCCTACGTCGCCGACGCCCGCGACGAATTCGCCAACGAATACTGCATGCCGGCCCTGAAGGCCAACGCGCTCTACGAAGGCAAGTACCCGCTCGTTTCCGCCCTCTCGCGTCCCGTTATCACCAAGCACCTGGTCAAGGCCGCCCGCGAATTCGGCGCCACCACCGTTGCTCACGGCTGCACCGGCAAGGGCAACGACCAGGTTCGCTTCGAGGTCTCCATTACGTCGATGGCACCCGACATGGACTGCATCTCCCCGGTGCGCGACCTCGCCCTGACCCGCGACGTCGCGATCGATTACGCGGAAAAGCACAACCTGCCGATCGAAACGACGAAGCACAACCCCTTCTCGATCGACCAGAACGTGTGGGGCCGCGCCATCGAGACGGGATTCCTCGAGGACCTGTGGAACGCCCCCACCAAGGACGTCTATGTCTACACTGACGACCCGACCTACCCGCCGCTGCCGGACGAAGTCGTCATCACCTTCGACAAGGGTATTCCCGTCGCGATTGACGGCCGCCCCGTCACCCCGCTCGAGGCCATCCAGGAAATGAACCGCCGCGCCGGCGCTCAGGGCATCGGCCGCATCGACATGGTCGAGGACCGTCTCGTCGGCATCAAGTCCCGCGAGATCTACGAGGCCCCCGGCGCCGTCGCACTCATCGAGGCCCACCAGGCCCTCGAGTCGGTTACCCTCGAGCGCATGCAGCACCGCTACAAGCGACAGCTCGAGCAGACCTGGGGCGAGCTCGTCTACGAGGCCCAGTGGTACTCGCCGCTCAAGAAGTCCATGGACGCCTTCATCGAGCATACGCAGCAGTACGTCTCCGGCGACATTCGCATGATCCTGCACGGCGGACGCGCGACGGTCAACGGCCGCCGCTCGGAGTCCTCGCTCTACGACTTCAACCTCGCGACCTACGAGACCGGCGATACCTTCGATCAGTCCTCCTCGCGCGGCTTCATCGACATCTACGGCCTGCAGTCCAAGCTGGCGGCCGCGCGCGACGTGCGCATGGGTGTTGATATGGGGTACTGAGTACTCATTGAGGGTTCTCTCACAGGGAATGTTTCAGTTGGGTTTCAAGAGGTGGGAGCGTCGGCAAGGGCGCTCCCACCTCGCCTACTGTGTCGTGTATGACGTACCAAAAGAGTGCGGCGATGGATGCTCCCGCAGGCATTGATCAAGAAGAGGCCGTTCGTGAGCGCATGATGCGCTACACGGTCGCGGCCATGTTTTTCGTCGGTTTCGCGGGCAAGGGCATCCGCGGAATCTTCGGTGAGATCGGGTCTCTCGTCCCGATGCTCATCCTGTTGGCCGCCTTCGTCGTGCTCTTTCGCGGCTCCGGGCGGTCCCTGCTCCTGCGTCGTTTCCCGACGACGATCAGCCTGTTCGTGCTCTGGTGCGCGCTGACGTGCATCTGGTCGATCGATCCGGCGCTGAGCGCCCAGTATTGGGTCCTCCAATCCGTGCTGACGCTGGTGGCGATAGCCGTGGCGGTTGCCCTCCCGCTGACATCCCTGGTGGAGTCGCTGATTCTCTCCTTTCAGTGGATCATCGGCTCGTCCTTCATTCTCGAGGCCGTGGTTGCCTTTCTTGATCAAGGGCCCCTCGCGCCACCCACCCTGTGGGGCCGGGGACATTTGCCCGCCTCTGCGTACTGGGTGGACGGTCGATTACTCGAGGGGGGACCGATCCAAGGTTTCCCAGGCAATCGCAACCCGTTAGCCTTCGTGGCCCTCCTGCTGGCGGTGTGTCTGGTCCTGCGCTACATGCAGACGCGCGCGTCTTTGCCGTGGACTCTTGCGTGGCTTGCCGCGAGCGGCGTGACCCTGGCGCTGACCCAGTCTGCGACGGTGGCCCTTTCGACCGCGGGCTGCTTCGTCGTTTTGGCTGGACTCGTCGTTCAGCGCAACGTTCCCGTGCGCCTGCGACTGCGGGTGGTTGGAATCTTCACGGGCATAGGTGTCGTCGCGGCGATTATCGCTTTCTTTGCCCGCCACTGGATCGCCGATGCCTTCGGACGCAGCCCGGACATGAGCGGCCGCTCCGTCATCTGGCACTCTGTCGCGCCGCTCATCGCGGACAAACCCATCGGCGGCTGGGGCTGGTTCATCGGCTGGCCCACGTGGCTCGAGCCCTTCGCGGCGCTCGTCGTTCGCGAGGACGGGACGTCGACGAACCAGGCGCACAACGTCTATGTGGAGGCCGCCCTGACCACCGGCTTGGTCGGCGCCTTCCTGGTGACCTCCGCGATCATCTGGACGCTCTACCGCGTCGTCAAGGTCGCCGTCGCCCACATCGACGACAACCTGTGGGACGTAATCCCCGCGGTCCTCATGATCGCCATGTTCATTCAGTCCTTTACCGAATCCCGTCTGCTCTTCGAGGGCAACTGGATGCTCTTCGTCATCATCGCCACCTGGGTGAAGGTGCGTGGCGAGGTGCCCATCGTGTGGCCGTCGGCTGCACGCCAGCATCTCGAATACTCTTAAGTCAGGAACGTCTATCCTTTTTGTCGACCCGGGAGGTCCACCATGTCGCAATCCGAAACGCACGTGTCCCTGTGGGGTGGTCGCTTCGCTGGCAGCCCGTCGCAGGCCCTGGCAGCGCTGAGCGTGTCGACCCACTTCGATTTCCGACTGGCCCACGTCGACATTGCCGGTTCGCACGCGCACGCCGACGAGCTGCACCGCGTCGGTCTGCTCACCGACCAGGAATGCGCGGACATGCACGACGCGCTGTCCCGCCTCGACGCGGACGTCGCCTCCGGTGCCTTCGTTCCTAGCCCCGACGATGAGGACGTGCACACGGCCCTGGAGCGCGGCCTCATCGACCGCGCCGGTGCGACCCTGGGCGGTAAGCTCCGCGCCGGGCGCTCCCGCAACGACCAGATCGCCACCCTTATCCGCGTGTATCTGCGCGAAGAGGCGCGCCACCTGGCTGGCCGCGTTCTCGACATCGCCCAGGCCCTCGTCGGCCAGGCCGAGCACGCGGGCGACGCCGTCATGCCCGGTCGCACCCATATGCAGCACGCTCAGCCCGTCCTCGTCGCCCACCACCTGCTCGCCCACGTGTGGCCGCTCCTGCGCGACGTGGCCCGCCTGCGCGACTGGGATAAGCGCGCCGCCATCTCGCCCTACGGCTCCGGCGCGCTGGCCGGTAATACGCTCGGAATGGACCCGCGCCGCATTGCAGCGGCACTCGGCTTCACCGACTCCGTCGAAAACTCCATCGACGGCACCTCCGCGCGCGACGTCGTCGCCGAGTTCTCCTTCATCTGCGCCCAGATCGGCATCGACATCTCCCGCCTGAGCGAAGAGATCGTCATCTGGAACACCAAGGAATTCGGTTACGTTACGCTCGACGACGCTTACTCGACCGGCTCGTCCATCATGCCGCAGAAGAAGAACCCCGACGTCGCCGAGCTCGCGCGTGGCAAGGCCGGGCGCCTCATCGGCGACCTGACCGCCCTCCTCGCCGTCCTCAAGGCCCTTCCTCTCGCGTACGACCGCGACCTCCAGGAGGACAAGGAGCCCGTCTTCGACCAGATCGACACCCTCGACGTCCTGTGCCCCGCCGTGGCCGGCATGATCGACACGATGACCATCCACCTCGACCGTCTCGCCGAGCTGGCCCCCCAGGGCTTCTCCCTGGCCACCGACATCGCTGAATGGCTCGTCAAGCGCGGCGTCCCGTTCCGCGATGCGCACGAGATCTCCGGAGCCTGCGTGCGCCTGGCCGAAGCCAGGGGAGTGGAGCTGGCGGACCTGACCGACGAAGAGCTCGCCCGGGCCTCGTCTCACCTGGATCCCCAGGTGCGCTCCGTGCTCACCGTCGAGGGCTCGGTCGGTGCCCGCCTGGGTCGAGGCGGCACCGCACCCGTGCGCGTCGCCGAGCAGCTCGACGAGGCCCGGGCCGGCCTCGCGGATGCCCGCCAGTGGGCGGCGAGCGCGCTGCGCTAACGCCCGGCGCCACCAAGCCGATACACTACAGACACAACAACCCGTCAAATCCGCAAGGAAGGACAACTTTCGTGACAGACATTCTGGACGACCTGCAGTGGCGTGGGCTGCTCGCGCAGCACACCGACCTCGAGGCGCTTCGCGCACACCTGAGCGCCGGACCTGTCACCTTCTATTGCGGCTACGACCCGACGGCCCCCTCCCTGCACCACGGACACCTCGTCCAGCTAATCGTCATGCGTCACCTCCAGCTGGCTGGCCACCGCCCCCTCGCTCTCGTGGGTGGCGCGACCGGCCAGATCGGCGACCCCCGTCAGAGCGGTGAGCGTCAGCTCCAGTCGACCGAGGTTGTGCGCGGCTGGGCGGAGCGCCTGCGCGCGCAGATTTCCCAGTTCCTCGACTTCGAGGGACCGGCCGCCGCGCAGATGGTCAACAACCTGGACTGGACGCAGGAGATGAGCGCCATCGACCTGCTGCGCACCATCGGCAAGTACTTCCGCGTGGGCACCATGCTCAACAAGGACATCGTCGCGCGCCGCATCGCCTCCGACGAAGGCATCTCCTACACGGAGTTCTCCTACCAGGTCCTCCAGGCCAACGATTTCCTTGAGCTGTACCGCCGCAACGGCTGCACGCTCGAGACCGGCGGCAATGACCAGTGGGGCAACATGGTCGGAGGCGTCGACCTCATCCGTAAGGTGGAGGGCGTCGACACCCACGTCATGACCACCCCCATCATCACCAAGGCCGACGGCACCAAGTTCGGTAAGTCCGAGGGCGGGGCCATCTGGCTCGACCCCGAGATGATGACCCCCTACGCCTTCTACCAGTTCTGGCTGCAGGTGGCTGACGAGGACGTGGTTCGTTTCCTCAAGATCTTCACTTTCAAGACGCGCGAGGAAATCGAGGCCCTGGCTCTGGAGGTCGCCGAGCGCCCCCACCAGCGCGCCGCCCAGAAGGCCCTGGCCGCCTCCGTCACCGAACTGGTGCACGGCGCCGACCAGCTCGAGCGCGTTCTGGCCGCGACCCAGGCCCTGTGGGGCGGCGGCGACATCCGCGATCTCGACGAGGCCACCCTGGCCGCCGCGACCGCCGACCTGCCCCGCGCTTCCCTGACCCTGGGCGAGTCCACAGTCGCCGACGCGCTCGTGGCGCTCGGCTTCGAAAAGGGTAAGACCGCCGCACGTCGCACCATCTCCTCGGGCGGCGCCTCCGTCAATAACGTCAAGGTTGAGGATCCCGAGGCTGTTTTCTCCGCACACGACCTTCTTGCGGGTGGTTTGGCTCTCATTCGCAAGGGTCGCAAGAACCTGGCGGTCGTTGAACTGAGCTAATTGGTTGCGAGGAGCGGGCGCTCGGCAATTGCCGGGCGCCCGTTTTTCGTTGTGTTTGTTGGGTTTTGGTGTGTGTGTGTTGGGGGTCACGTTGTTTTGGTTTGACTTTGGGTGTGGGGGTGGGTAGATTATTCACCTGTCGCCGCGGGCCTGTGGGTTTGTGGTGGTGGTTCACTGCTTCTGGTGGCTGGGCTTTGTGGTTTGGTTGTCTGGGGTGTGTGGGTGTTGTTTGTGAACTCGATAGTGTGTTTGTTTGTTTTTGTTTTATGC
>ERZ772935.712-NODE-712-length-13116-cov-3.103821_pt1 | contig 13116 bp, 18 predicted proteins | sample MGYA00511683_ERZ772935 | MGnify/ENA primary metagenome ERZ772935 (study PRJEB29015, sample SAMEA2738086) | human oral metagenome | biome: human oral; feature: human-associated habitat; material: saliva | place: China | collected 2228 ...
TAGTAAGGCGGTAGATACAAAGCAAGATAAAGAAAAAACCACAAAGAGGCGCGTGCTTGTGGTTATATTGGCTAATATAAGCCATTTTTAGCCCCTTAGAGGGGCTTTGGGAACTTACTAGACCATTTATCCTAATTTGAGTTTTGGAGCTTCCTCGGATTGTTCTACATAGTATCTAACCAAAGGAAATGTCCAAATGAGTCAAAAATATACCAAAGAGTTCAAGGAAATTAGTTATTGCAAGCTAGCAAACATAGGAGCGTCAAACCCTCGTCTTGACTCATACTCTTTTCGCCAGTCATCTGGACGCTCGTTAATCCACTTCTGGATTTTTGCTAACCTACCCAAGCGTATGCTTCCAATATCATGGTTGCCGTTTCGATAGCTAGAAATCGTCTCACGGTCAACACCGACTTTACCATTTTGTCGGGTAACAGTATCAATATAGTTTGCTGAGATTGACTTGTCGTCCAAGACCGCTTTTACCTCATCAATGTTAAGTGTACTTACCCCATCAACGGTATTTTTATCTTTAAGGGTATGCTCTTTAATCCAGTCTTCTGACTGGTTGTTAATCCATTCTTGTAGTTTCACAGCGTGTCTCAACGCCATGTTATCAAGTTTAGACACTCCACGCTGAAATCTATAAATAGAGACACGGCTGACACCTTTTTCATTTTCTTTAGCAGTCTCTTTTTCTAATTGACCGCCTGTGATAGACCAATCATTTAAGAGACCAGCCAACTGCTCAAAATCAATAACTTTAATATCACTCATCATCTTTCCCCCTAGTTCCAGTATTTAAACAGTATAGTGCCATAATCAGCAAGTAACCTATAAAGATAAGATAAACCCAACCGCTACCATTATCTTCAATAACTGGCTTCATACTTGCTACTAGACAGGCAAAACCAAACACCGCTGTCAAAACTCTGACAATAGTATTCATAATTTTCCTCTTTCTTTTGTTTGCATTATTATAATACCACTTTTATATAATCTTGTCAATAAATATATACATTTATTTTTTAAATATTTCTTTTTTCCTACCTCAAATTCTCAAAAATGACGCTTATTCTATTGTTATCCTAGAATACTAATAATATATAGAAAGGAGGTTAGTTATATGAGCGTTTTCCAATCTCTTACTTTGATGATTGCTTTTTCTTGCTTAGTAATTCAAATTATCAATAAAAAATAAATAACCAAAAAAGAAGCCCATTTAGGCTTCTTTTGCTTTATGCTATTCCTTTTTCTTGAACTTACCAAATCCAAGACCTAGACCAGTCATTACCGACATGAACCCTGCATATCCAGCAGAAACCATTGAGGTATCGCCTGTCTCTGGCAAAGTTGCTCCTTTCTGATAAACAGGTTGTTGTGGTTTCGTAGGTTGAGCTGGTGTTTTACCAGTTGGTTTTGGTGTTTCTGGTTTTTCTGGTGCTTCTGGTGTTAGTTCAACCTTATAGTAATGTACCTTAACCTCTTGTTGTTTTGGTGCTTCTGGTTTTTCTGGTGCTTTCACATCAACGTTTACCAATACCAATTTAACTGGTTTTGGTGCTTCTGGTTGTTCAGAAGCAACCCCAAAGATACCAGCAACTAGAGAAGTATTGTTTTTAGAAGTTGAGTGAGTACCACTAAAGATAACTTTACGAGCTTCGCCAAGTTTGTATTCAAGTCCATTTGACCCTACTTTACCTGCTGATGCTTGTGATACATCCCCAGAACCTGCTGAGAATGAGTTGCCGTTAGCTGTGACATTTTTACCAGTACCAATCTTACCATCATCAAGACCATTTACTGTGATGGTTTGGTCGTTATCAATATCATTAACAGTCACTTTAGAAACTGCGTTCGAAGTTTCCCCTTTATAGTCATAACTGCGAACGACACTTAGGACATTACCGTAGTAGCCCATTGTACCACCGCTAGCACCCTCGCCAGCACCTCCGCCAACTGTACCTTGTGTAGTAGCAAAGACACCCCAAGCGATACCGCCCTCATCATCTCCCCAAACAGTTAGGTATGTACCTGTTGGGTTGTAGGCATTGATATTGCTGATAGTGAGTGTTACATCACCATTAGAAGTGTTCTTGATTTTTACAGACCCAGAGTCATTGATTTTGAAAATGTTATCAAACTTAGCGTCTGTATTTTGGGTGTGGTCAAGACCTTGGATAGCGTCACGAGCCGCTGTTTGAAGATTACCCCAGTCAACTGCTGGCTCATTACCTGTCATTTTTTGAGCCGTGAGAGCTTCTACAGTAGTCTTGTCCGTCCATTTAAGCCCTGTGTTGCGTGTCAGACCAGCTTTATAGTCGCTGTAAGCCTTGTTGTAAGTGTCAAGTTTAGCCTGCGCTTCCTTAGTTGACTTATCCTGTGAGGCAACACCATCATTAACAGCTTTTTGGTAGCTTGCAAGGTTAGCATTGTTAGCTTCCGTCAATGCTTGACCTTCAAGACCTTTAGTGCTGATATACTTAGGTGTTACATCCTTGTTTGATACAGAATAGTCAACACGGCTATCTTTAGCTTGCTTAACAACTTCGTCTTGACGAGCGTCTGCTTGTTGTAGTTGTTGCTTACCTGCTGATACAGTTTCATCATAGCTCTTAACTGCTGTGGTGTAAGCCGTTGTATTAGCTTTTTGAGTTTCAGTAGCTTGCTTAACTGCTTGTTGCTGGTTAGCAACATCTGTCAAAACTTCCTGTGTTTTGTCTTGTACATTTGAGTTGTTCAAAGTCACTTCTTTTTCTTCTTCCTGTGTGACTTTGACACCTGCTTCCTTTGCTTCGGATACATCAGACTTCAAGTCTTTCTGTGCTGTATCAATTTTTTCCTTAGCTTGCTCCTGCGTGATATTTTGTGGCACTTCAACCTTTGGTTGTTGCCCTGCTGGAGCTTGTTGGGTTGGTGCTGGGGTTTGTGCTTGTGCCTCCTGTACAGGTGCTTGTGGTGTTACTGTGGTCTCACCAGTCGCTTGTGTAGGTGCTGGGGTTGTTGGTGTAGTTGTTGCTGGTTGTGCTTGTGTTGTAGCACTTGAAGCAACCACCGTTGTCTGTGGCTGTTGAGCAACTGCTGTTGTGCTGGTTTGCTCATCTGCGCTTACATTTGCACTTCCGATTGTAAGCATACCCAATAACAAAGCACCTGCGACCAATCCGAGACCTTTTTTAGTTCGGTTGTGTTGGCGTGCTTTTGTGTTAGCTCGTACAGAGCTATCCAATAAGAGTTGTTTGTTCATCTTTTACTCCTCTAAAAGTATTTTTTAGGTTAAATATTAACCATGACTATATTATACACAACTGTAGTTGATAGGTCAATAAAAATATGTATTTTTTTGTCAAAATTTATACTAACTAATTATAGTGAAAAATCGTTTGAAACCCCTAATTATATTGAATTTTCAACGATTGATTAAAATAGGAAACAGGTCTTTAGGCTTTCTTCGTTTTTGCTTAAGTAAAAACCGCCCCATAAAGGGCGGTTTGATTACCTTTTTTCTCTTATCTGTACCTCTTTCACCTATAGTTTTAGCAACTTCCTAGCTGTTTTCAAGGTCATGTTTTCAAGTTTAGTCTCTCCGTTTCTGTAACGTTGAATAACTTGACTCCTTACCCCCGTTTCTTTCCCTAGCCGATAGCTAGAAACATCACTATTCAATAGCTCTTCTAGCTCTGCCATGATTTTATCAATCATCACTTGACCTCCTTAACAACCTCAGTTTCCCAACCATTGTCGCCTTATAATTTATATTATAAAGCGTTATCCTGTTTCAGTGTGCTCCTATGTTATTCTGTTACGTTCTTCTCTTTTTTATTGCTCGACAAAAATATCTCACAAAATACCAAAACCAATATATCCCAAATACACCAGACACAAAAATTCTGACAAATGAAAATAATGAGTCTTGCATATTCGGAAACATGAATAGTTTTAAAGCAAAGTAAAGAAAAGCTACACCATACCAAATAAATACGGTTGTAAACAATAAAGATGACATCCCAGATACAATTACAGCCAAAAACACTTTTTGCCACGTACTCTTAAACATATATTATCTCCTTATCGTCAATCTTAATATCCGTTTCCTAACCTTTTAATCAAAAGCGCTCAGTTATAAAATAGAATTGTCCTGTTTCATTTCATTCAGAACCGCTTCTGTCAATACCTTTTCAGCCAAGTCTCCGCCTTCAATCTCTTCTTTACTATAATAGTAATCGATAATAGGACACTTTTCTAAAGCTTCATTATACTCTCCTCGGACAATGAATAGGTAATCATCTGTTAAACCTTCAGCGATATCTTCTTCTAAGTCTTCGATAAGCTCACTATAATCATAACTAAAACGATAGTTTCCCTCATCTATCCATTTCTGAACTATCATAATCATCTCTAACGTTAGATTCTCAAGCTTTCTCTCACCATTACGCACTCTTGTAATTGTAGAACGCCTAGCTCTTTTTCTAAATAGTTGGCTGGTATAGCTCTGTTCATTAAAATCATTTCTACTCTTGTTGTATTGATTTTCATTTCATCAACTCCTAAATAATATAATCAAAGAACAAAAAGAATCTTGTATAAAACAAAATCCCTTTTCGCTAATAAATTAATCATTTAATTCCTCCAACATTTCTTCCAAAGTTTCATCCCATCCATCATAGTCTGATGGATTGTTGAAGAAATCGTCGTTCCAATCATTATCCACTACCACCTCAGCTTGAATCGGAACTCTGAATTGTGTGTAGGACAGTTGATTAATCCCACAATACAAGTTATCATCTTCATCTAGGTAGGCGAACAGGCATACTTTATCTATATCGTCTGCCCATTCAACAAGTTCGTCCAAGTGTTCACTGTAATATTTGTTTAATTGCTCTTTAGTTATTCCCATTTCTTTTTACTCTTTCTTTATCTTCTTTCTTATCAAGAGTATCTGCAAGTTTTAACACTTAAATACTATCTCCAAACTTTCAATCTTCTAATTCAGCAATATCTGGCAATCCTTCTGAAAAATCAATAACTTCTTTCTTCGTCTTATATCCCTTGTAAAAGCAAGAGATGGTCTTGTTTGCTAAATTAACATTGATAAAGCGATAGTCACTTAGTGGCAACTTATCGACCTTGGCTAAAATTTCATCTAGCTGACTTTGGATAACTGATAGAAAGTTCAACTTGCTAGCACGGACATTGACAATCAAGCGACCATTTTCAAGGTCATGATATTGATTGTCTGCCGAGTGATTAGAGAGTCGGACTTCGTAGTTATCATAATACTTGTAACAACTGTCCTTTTGACTAGATAGCGACCAGTCTGGCAACTTGTCAAATTCCTCTGCTAGATTTTCCATAGTTTCAGCATACTCTTTGCGCTTGCTGTCACTCATGTTAAAACTACGTTTACGATAAGCGTTATATCTGTTTCTTCCAAAAGCCATTTTTTTATTTCTCCTTTATTTAACTTACATCTATATTATACACATTATTGTGTCTATTGTCAATAGATTTTATAGAAAAGTTGCTGTTTTTAGCAACAAAAAAGACACCCTTTAGGTGTCTCTATCTTTTCATTAGTTATCAACCTTGTTAAAAATCCCTGCCATATCTTCATAGACCTTTGGTAAGTCCTCGTTTGATAAAGCGCCTGCGTAGGCAACATCAATAATCTGTCCAGATGAATTGATTTGCACGAAAAAGACTAGGTTGGAAAACTCACGCTTCTCATTGGTTGCTGGCACGATAGACACATAGAAACGGTTATCATAATCACTTCCTGTCAATAGCGAAGAGACAACCACGCCAGCTTTAGCTGTTTGGCTCTTACGCTCTTTTGCCCAGCTATTACCACTCAGAAACTTGTAAATGTTACCCTCAACGGTTGTTTCTGTGTTCCCGTTTGAGCTTGACCCTGTTTTTTTCTTGTCATCTGATGAGGTTAAATAGTCATCTTTAGCCAGATTACCAGTTAAACCAGCATATTGGGTCTCTAACTTACTCTTATAGTCAAGAGCCAGATAGTCACCGAAAAACTTATCTAACTTGTTGTTCTCGTTCAAGTGAGATAGCCATTGTTTAGCTTGGTCGCTGTCTGCGTCACCCCCATCCGACTCTACCGCTTCCAGTTGGTTCTTAGTCAAAATCAACTGGTTACTTTGTAGGTCTTTAATTTGAACTGGTAGGCTTACAGCGCTTTCAATATCTGTATCAATGACTGCTGTTTTCTTGCCACCTGTAGAGCCAGCAAAGAAAGCTGACCCAATGGCAATCATAATCAGCGAGTATAGGGCGAAAGGTGCTAGTCTAAAGATAAAGAAACGTTGTTTATTAGTCTGCTTCCATTTAGTGATTAGTTTGTTCAGATATTTTTTCATTTACTTCCCCTCATAATTTTAGGGGGTCTAACGAAAATTAGTTGTTCCCGTTGTTCGCTAACTTATAAAGCCCGTAGCAAACCCCTGCCACCACTACAGCTCCCATAGCGATAGGCAAAAGGTATTGAGTCGCAATAGCGACTAGGATAATGACTACTAGAGCGATAATAATTAAAGTTACGATTGAGTCCCACATAGTGTTAAACCCCCTTTATACTTATTTTTCTACATAGTCAGCCAAGGCTTTTTGCATATACTTATCATTGATTTTGACACCAGCTTTAGCAAATTCCTGTTTGATAACTTCGGTTACTGCCTTATCGTTTTTAGCAATCTTCGTTTGCTTAACAATGTCAGACAGTTCCTTATCAAATTTTTTCCAGTCGTTGCCTTTAGAAGTCGCTTTAACCATCTTGACAACATAGTAGTAATTGACTGGACTACCACTACTGTCCGCTTGGGTTGAAATCAACTCCCCTGCTTCGCCAGTTTTCAAATTATACAATGTGTCGGGCAAGATACCGATTGACTGACTATAAGTTACAGTTTTTGTTTGACTACCTACAATTTTATCATAATTGCTGACTTTTTCCAAAGACACCCCAGAATTGACCTCTGCTAGAGCTTTGTCAGCTTCTTCCTTGCTGTCAAAAGACAAAAACTGAATTTCTTGGTCGGGTTGCCAGTTACTTTTGAAAGTGTCCTCTTTTTCTTTGTCAGACACTTTCAACTGCTTCTTGACCCCATAATCAAAGGCAAGGTTTTTCTTGATAAGGGCTTTAGCGTCCTTTTCAGACACCCCATTATTTCCAACAATTTGAGTGGTAATACCACTTGATACATAGTATCTGTAGAAGTCATCCACTTGCTTATCGGTAATCTTGTTTCCATAGGCATTTTCAAAGACTTCATACTCTAGCGTAGTCAACATAAGCTGTGAGCCATTCATGTTGTTTTTTAACTGCGTATAGAGGTCATAAGCCTTGACCTTACCACCGTCATAGGTAGCGACTGTAGCGGTTGCTACCTCATTGTTTTTATAATTACTTGTACCAGCACCGAGGGCGAACCCAGCAATAGCTACCAAGCTAAATGAGATAATCTTAGCCTTTTTAGTGGTAGGGCTAAAGAAGCCAATAGCCAGCTCTTTCAAGGGTTTCCTATCATGCTTACTTTTGACTGACTTCTTACGCTTCTTGTCCTTGATAGATACTACCTTTTTCTTGCTCATCTGCTTCCTCCTGTCAATCTGCTATGGTACATTCTAGGTAATCCCAGCCATAGCCTTTAGCAATCTTTTGTAGGCGCTTGTCTGCCTCAAAGACATCCTTTGCCTCAATGCTAAACTCAAACTCCGAATTTTCGTCACCCATCAATCCTATATATTTAGGCATTATCAATATCCTCCTCATATTGTTTAGAAATAACTGCTGAAAACAGCTCTGCATTTTTCATCTCATGGGCTTTAGCAATCTTCCTAAATGCTTCCCTCTGGTCTTGATTGACTAGTACCCTACGTTTAAATCGTCCTCTGATACGGGCTGTAGGCTCAACTTCCATATCTTTATGGTCTAAGACCATAAAGACTAAGCCTTGTAGTACCTGTTCAGTAGTGACTTCATAATGATTTGCTAGTGCTTCTAGCTTTTCAAGCTCCCCTGTATTAAGGTCAAACACTAGGCTAGTCATTGGTTCATCATTTTTAAAATAATTTCTCAACTCATCCGCCAAGTTATACCTCCTTAAATCATAGGTTCGTTAGGGTCAACTTCTTCTACCTGCTCGTCTGATTGTTCTTCTTTAGGTTTAGATTGATTGCTGTTAGAAAGTTGGTTCAGTTCATCAACTAAGCCATCCTGCTGGGTAGCCCCTTGGTTAGATTGGGTCTTATCCTCTTGAAAGTCTGGGTCGTTATCTTCTTCTGACTCAATACCCAGCAAATTACAAAGAGCATAACGTTTGAGGTAAGTTTGGTCTGTAGCAGACCGCTGTACCGCTGTTAGGTTAATCTCTTGTGCCATTGATGAACTTTCCAAGCGCCCCCCATCTTTATGTAGTAGGATGGCTTTTACAACCATACCAGCACCACGGCTACCAAACTTGTTTTCTATATCAAACTGGACAATTAGACCATGTTTCTGTAGGGCTTTATCCGTAGCCTCCTTGATGGCAGACAATGTTGAATAGTGATGAAACCTTGTTTTTCCCTTGTGTTCATACTTGGCAATACGATTAGCTTTTAGAGGCTTAAACTCTTTCTTAGCCTCAATCAAGGCTTTCTGTAGAGCCTCCTGCTTCTTAGTCTCGTTTTTAGCCTCTTTGACTTTTAGAGACATAATCTGCTCAACTAAGCCAGACACTAAATCAGCATTGCTAGTAGTAGCTTGTGTGATTTTATCATCTACTGCCTGCTCAATGAGAGCCTTTACTAAAGAAGCTGTCACTTTCTCTTCTGTTTCAACCGCTTCTTTTACTTCTTTTTCAGCCATTGTTTACCTCCTAATGTAAATCTTCAAATTTGATAGATGACTTCAAAACCTTGGTGTTGCGACAGTAGTCACAATGTTCACAACGTTTTGGGTCACGCTCGCCACGCTCGACCTCTCCGTAAAGAGATAGCAAGTGTAACAAACGTTTCTTACCAGCTTCTAGGACATCATCACTAAAGTAGACCAGCTCTTTATCTGGTTCGTCTTCTTTAGACAATGCAAGAGCAAAAGTCTGGCACTTCTTTCCAACCTCATTAGAGACTAGATGAGCTTTCAACCAGAACTCCATATCATAGCCATAACGCTTGAAAGCGTCTTTTAGCTGTGATACCTCTTTATTATCAAAAAAAGGACTAATGAGCTTGTTAGTCAATGATTTTAAAATCTTCAAGTGGACTATCAAGCCAGCTTGACGACTGCCATCAAAATAAGAGACTGTTTCCTCAAAAGGATAGTTAGCAACTGTACCAGATACCTTGAAATCACGTTGTCCGTCCTCTTTAAGAACTTTTCCAAGGTATTCATCATAGGTCAATGTAGACCAGATTTTTTCTCCTTGCTGATATTCTTTCTTCAGTTCCTTACCACCTTTTTTATAAAACTTACCATTACTTTGAGCGACAAGTGCTTCCATACTCCCAGAAAAATATGCGTTGACATATTCTGTGATAGGGTCAACACCGTCTTCTTTCCAAGTTTTAGCTTCAATGGCTTTTTGTCTGGCTTCACATTCCTCAAAGGTCAGCATAGCCTTGATAGTTAATGCTTTCATTTCCTGCCTCCTTTATTTGATAAAATTATTATATCATATTTTTGTAAAAACGTAAATACGTTTTTTTGTTTTTACAAATATTTTTTTCATAAAAAAACCAAGCCCGAAGACTTGGTTGCGAGGTAAATTTCATAAAAGTTAAATAAAGTTAAATAAAAAGAAGTTTACCACAGTTATTAGTATATGCTAACTTTTTAATGTTGTCAAGATAGATACAACAAATGGTATTTAATTTTTTAAATTTTTTACACTAAAAAAGCCTGCCCGTAAGCAGACTTTCTTTTTTATCCGTAAAGCTCCCTAAAGATTTCTTCTAGGTTGTCTTTTTGCGTGTAGTCTATACCTGTCTCATCTCCTGTGTAGCTTCGACCGTTAGGAAGTGATAGGAGGACATGAAGACCTGTATAGTCTTGCTGAATAGTTGTACCTTTGACATCACACTCTTTATCAATCCTGTCCGCCACATCTTGGAAGAATTGATAATAGTTTCTGTCTCGGACATTAAAGCTCCTAGCTCCGACAAACAGCAACTTAACCTGTTGGGATAGCACCTCAAACCCTTTAGGGTTGTACTCCCCACCAATGCTATTTTCATCCAAAATCTGCTTGACCTTTGGAATTTGTTCCAAAGCCCACTTTTCAGCTTTTTGTCTGTTAGCTCTGTTAATCTCTGTATTGTCAGATAGTCCACGTTCGACCCCTCGACCTTTGAGCGTTCCTGCTCGGTAAGGGAAAGCGTGAGGGATTTCAGCGTTCTTTTTACGCTCTCTTAGGGTCTCTAACTCCTCATCAAAGTAGTAAGGGTCGTAACCCTCATCTTTAAATCCTTGGATATAGGTTCTATCCCCTGTGTGGTAGGCTAGATTAACCCCAAATTTAAGCCCTGTTGCTCGCTCTGCTTGCTGACCCAAAAAGGTCTTTTCCTGCCCTTTCTGGCTGTAGTAGATAAGCTCATGTAGGCTTTTTTCAACATCACTATCTTCCCCGTTCTCAATAATCAGCATAACACTCTTAATGATACGGTGCTTTTCATTTTCCCGTGTATTTACTAGGACTACCATATCCTCAACCAGTTCTTTAGCGTCCAGCTTCTTCCTATCGACTTCTGACAGCTTTTCCTCTGGTTTATCAATGATAGACTGTAACTTACTATCCAAGGCTAGGTAGGCTAGGACATCCTTTTTAATCCGTTTAGCTTCTCTATCGTTTTTAAGGATATTACGCTCATAAGCTCTTGACCGTGCCATGATGGTAAAGACAACCGTAGCTAGGTTAGACAGCCAGAAAGCTAAAGCAATGAGACATAATAGCGACCAATAGTTAGCAACCGTCAAGAAGCCCCCTATCTGGGTAGCCTGTCCTGCAAACCTCAACCCAGCATAAACAAGGGTTAGAACCACAAACACAATAAAGGTCATAAAGGCTTTTTGTCTATAAATGCTGGTCTTTTCTGCGTAAGGGTAGATAGTATCTGTTAGCTGGTACTTATCTTTGACTTGTAAAAATGTACGTTGTTTCATCTTCTAAACCACCCTTTCCATAGACCCATCATCAGCGTATTTATAAAGACCAATGCGTATCAGCTCGCCTTGAATATCCTCGGTTCTGAATTTAGAGACATCATATAGAGGGTTATTCTCCTCGTCCGCTGGTCTGGTCTCATCATAGTTAGGATTTTCGCCATAGTGTAGAAACTTAATAGAGTTAAGGATATGCTCTGAGTCCTCGTTGCTGACATAGAAGCCTTGGCTTCTAATTCTGCGTTGACCGATTGTACTAAAGGCGATATTATCCCCATTACCTTTGAGTTTATCTGGATTGATACCTCTAGGGTCGTTTTCTAGCAAGGTACTAGCGTCTGTAGCGGATGACATAGCTAGACCAACACGGAAAGGAAAGTTAGATTTAAAAGTTCCGGGGATGACATCTACAGATGGTCTTTGTGTAGCAGTAAAGAAGTGTACTCCGAACTTACGACCCTCTTGGTTAAGGTGCATTGCTACATCTGTGATTTCATCTCCGTATTCAGTCATCAAGGAAGCCATTTCATCAATACAGAAATAAACGTGAGGCAGGAAACCAAACTGTAGGCTTTCCGCTTCTTCCTTATGCTCTTTGACCCACTTGTTATAGTTGGCTAGGTTCTCAATACCGATTTTGGCAAACATATTTGCGCGTGCTCTACATACCACATAATAGCCGTAGTCTAGCGTAGACCTTGTTTGACTAAGGTCTGCTATGACTGGTGTAAAGATATAAGGGAGTGAGTCGAACTTTTTAAACTCAACAACGTTAGGGTCTATCATGCAGAATTGAACCTGTTGAGGGGTTGCGTTTACCATAAGCTGGTCTATGACTGAATTGAACCAGACAGACTTACCAGAACCCGTTGTACCAGCTATTAGACCGTGAGAGGCTTCGGCTTTCTCACTGTCAAATACTACAAAGTCGCCCTCTGCTGTCTTACCTGTTGAAAATGAGGTTGCGTTTAACTTGCTGTCATCAAATCCATACCACTCTGTAGAGTAAACATAGTCTTTCATGGCTTTTGCTTCAAACTCGCTCATATCTTCTTCTGGCTCATCTATACCAAAGTTCCAAGACCAAGGATTACTTGACCCTTTATCCCAGACCCCTACACCGTCTACATCTTCGATAAGATGGGTCATATCTCCGATACTAGAGTCTACCAACTCTCCGTCTGTGCTGTAAACGTAGTAATCCCACGATAGACCAGACCGACCACGTTTATTTTTGATTTTTTCAATGCGTGCCAGCCAGTAAAAGTTTTCAGTAGCTTTATCCCACTTATTCTCAAATCTCTTTTGAGTACCTGTATTATCGTCACTCCACCATCTGACACCTGTACGCTCATCACTTTCGCTACCACAAAATCCAACGGGTACTAGATGACAAAAAGCTAGTTCGCCATTACGTTTATCCATTTGAATACGTGACTTATTAAACCCTACCTTACGCTCTTTTGAACCATCTTCTCGATAGTAGTTTCTGAAAGCTCCTGCTTGTACATGGCAAAGCAATTCAAAGGTGTTCTCATTTTGTGAGAATAGCATAGTATTTACAGGCATAATACCATTTTTGATAATAGGCTTAACACCTGCTTTTAACTCAATATCATTTGAATGGTCTGGGTTTGCGTCTTTGACAGGTACGGTCAAAGAGTCGTCTTTTGCTGAATAGTTGCGACTCTTTGCCTTACCACCACTAGCACCATCTACATAGAGAGGATGGTATAAACTAGGTCTCTTAAATCCTTTTGGCGGTCTCCACACATTATCTGGCAAACCCTCGACCTTTACCTTTTCAGACCACTTCCTAAGCTCTAGTAGCTCCTCATTAGGTTTGTGATAGTAAGGTCTAAAAGTCTGGTTAAACAAAGAAATAAAATCCATCTTTTCAATGGATTTTTGGCGACTATCGGTTTTAGGTTTTTCAATCGTTGAAGCCATAAGTCACCTCG